>Ga0129349_1079439_pt1 | contig 17381 bp, 17 predicted proteins | sample CPBNA1_7_FD_105436 | JGI IMG/M metagenome (GOLD analysis project Ga0129349, IMG submission 105436) | Freshwater to marine salinity gradient microbial communities from Chesapeake Bay, USA - CPBay_Sum_27_0.8_RNA1 (Metagenome Metatranscriptome) | ecosystem: Environmental > Aquatic > Marine >...
GCCAAGTTCGGCTTCAACCCAACCTGTGGCTACAGCATGAACTTCCGCGTGATCGTGCTCAACCAGAGCGGACAGCCCGTGAGCCCACGTGAAGTTGACTGCTCAGACCTGACCACTTGCTACGTTGAGAAGTGCAATGGTGGCCCATCCACTCTTGGTGATGGTGACTGCAACAGCCTGCCCTACGACATGTACTACACCGTCATCGTTCAGGCCTACCTCAGCGATGGAGTGACCATCAACGAGGCCATCACCTTCCCCGTTGAGATCCTTGACCCTTGCGCTGGTGACAGACTTCAGTTCTCTCCAGGCATCGACAACTTCGCCTACATGCTCTACACCCCTGCTCAGCCTGCCTTCAGAGCTCCTGTCGTGCTTTCATCGACTGGTGGTCTTTGCCCAATGACCTGCACTATTAGAGACAACGCTCCTCTCCAGGACACTGTGCCCTCAGTCATGTCGATGGCCAATGGCAACACCGTTGGAGAGGTCAGATTCAACACTGGCTCCAAGAGCTTCAGAGGCGCAACTCTCTACTACAAGCTCACTTGCACAAGCACTCTGTCTCAGGTCGCTCAAGGCACCATTGAGAACACCTTCGAGGTGAGAATCCTGGACGAGTGTGACACTATCGATATCACTCCAGCTTTCTTCGACAACTTCGCCACTCTGGTGTACGTGCCTGCTTCAAACCCTGTGTACGCAGCCTCCTCCAACAAGAGCTGCGGTGGCTTCGAGTACAGCATTGCCACACCTATGAGCGCTAGCTGGCCTCTGATTGAGATTCAGAACGGCAACATCCTGATCAACCCCACGAGCATTGACAACCACGTGAGTGTCTGGGATGTTCAGATCAGATCTTGCCTCGTCCTTACTGGTGAGTGCAAACTCGGCCCAGTTGGATCCATCACGGTCATCAACCCATGCCTGTCCACCAACATCATCGGTGGTCAAATCAACACAGTCATGCGTGCTCCCGAGCTCGGATATGACGATCTGAACTTGACTCAAGAGATGACCACCATCACTGGTGACGTTCTCTGGCCATTCTTCGACTCTGTGGACGCTAACTTTGCTGGATTCCAGGAGTGCGGTAGCATCAACTATGTGCTGCTCGACACCAACTACAACGAGGTCATTGGAGGCCCCGTGGTCCGCCAAGGCAACGTGCTTCAATTCACCCCACCTCTTGGCTACCCCCTCGGTATCACCACCTTCATCCTTCGCGGTTACCTCGCCAGCTACCCCTTGAACCCTCCTCTCGATGTTCCTTTCGATGTTGAGGTGTTGGCTTGCCGTACCACGATTGACCCGACCAATGTCACTGTCCAGAACAAGTTCATCACTTGGAGCGACCCTGCCCTGCCTTACGGCATCGGCAACATTTTCGGCCAGTACAGACAAGTCCCCGACTGTCAGTACCCTCTCGAGTATGAGATTCTCTACGAAGACATGACCAACAGCCCAGGTGTCCAGTCTCTCGCTAACCCTCCTGAGATCACCTACAACCCTCAGACCAAGACCTTCAACATTGAGAAGTGCAGTGATGCACAGGCTTTGGCCGACCCTACCAACTCATACGACCCTGAGTGTGGTAACGTGCCCTACGGCAAGGTCTTCCGCATCACCATCAAAGTGACTCTTCCTGCTGAGCCAACCCAGGCTTTCAACAACCAGGTCTCCTTTGAGGTTATCATTGGCAACGTTTGTGAAGACGACACTATCAGCTTCATCGAGCCTATCCAGGATGTCACGTACACAATCATGTCTTTCAACCCCTACCTGTTCACTGACAGGCCCACAATTGTTCAGAATGAGATCATCTGCCCAGTCACTTGCCAGCTTCTGACCCAAGATGGACTCGAAGTTCCATCTGGATGGGGCATCTCTTTCAACCCCAACACTGTTGAGTTTGGCCTTCAGACTAGCAACAAGGCTCTTCATGGCACCTTCATCGACCTCAAGATCGTTTGCGTCGCTGTTGACTCCACGTCGGGCCCCGGTGGTTCTCCTGATATCGCTGTAAACGAATTCAGAGTGACTTTCCGTGACGAGTGCTTCGACTCTGTGATCCAGCCCGCCGTTGGCACCTCTGAGATCACCTACCTGTGGCAATACTTCGCTTGGGGCTACACTCCATCCGACCAGAGCCTCCAGTAGTGCCCTGCCCTCACTGAGAACCTTGTGCTCGTTAACAGTGTTGGATCTGGTCCTTCGCTCGTTGTGCCTACCTTCGGTCACACTGGAAACTTCATCGATGTTGACCCCGAGCTCTTCGAAAACCTTGGCTCCTACACGTTTGTGATCAGGACATGCCAGACTGTTCAAGGTGTGGACAGATGCGTTGACTCCAACGAGTTCGTTCTACAGATCGCTGATCCTTGTGGTGATAACCGCATCCTTTCTGCACCCATCAGTACCGTTATGGTAGAGCCAATCCTTGGTTACGAAACTCTCAGTCTCTTCACTGAGCAGGGAGCATTCTGGCCTTGGGCCGATGAAGTTGATGCCAATATCTCCAACTCTCGGTACGGAGTCGGCCTTTGTGGCCCAATCGAGTACTGGGTGACCACATCTGACTTCCAGCCAACCAACATCGTGAGATTCGACCAAGCGACTCAGTCACTCGTCTTTGAGCCCACCTATGATCACAATGTCGGTATCTACAACCTCAAGCTTAACGCTAGACTTGTTGGATACGCGTGGGTCTCTACATCTGAGGACTTCCAAGTGGAGGTGCTTGAATGCCAAGCCAACATTGTTTGGGGAGGACAGTCAATCACTCAACTCGACAACGTTTGGTACGATGTTCCCGAGTATCTTTACCTTGAAGACTACTTCAGAGACAACTACAGTCTCACTCGCGCTTGCAGATACACTTTCGGCTTCAACATCTACAGCGTCAACGGAATCAACCTTGAGCCTCTGCCCATCGAGATCACTTATAACCCAACTACCAGTGTCTTGGAGTACTCTAAGTGTAATGCTCTCTCACCTGCTGGTGACTCAGAGTGCAGTGGAATCATTCCTTACGAGAAGAACTACCTGATCGTGATTGAGGCTTACCTTGTCGATGCACCTGTGTACGTCAACAACATCGAGGCTAACTTCCCAGTTGTCTTCTTGGACCCATGCCCTTATGATGCTGTGTCTATCCCTCCAGCGACATCTATCCAGGATTTCACATACTTCATTGCAGATGGAACTCCTGAGACAAGATCTGCTACGATCAGCCACAGATACCCCTGGTGCCCTATCACCATTACTCTGTATTTCAGAGACAACAATGGTGATCTTCTTCGCTTCCCTGACAACAATCTCTTCAACTTCGTCAGCGGATGGACTCCTTCGACAGCCACTGTCTCAGTCTCCACAACTGACAAGTTCTTGCATAACACACCAATTGACTTGGTCATCGAGGCTAGGATTGACCCAAGAGTAATCAACAATGTCGCTCAAGATGAGTTTAGAGTGACGGCCATTGACGCCTGTGTGCTCACTTCAATCTCACCCATCGCCCAGGCCAGCTCTTACCAACGCCTACTCTACTACTTCGACGCAACACCATTCGTGCCTGCTGGTCAGACGTAGCTAGGATGTAACCCTGTGACCCACACAATCATCCCAGTCGCAAATCCTAACCCTGCTACTGCACCTATTGACCCAGCTATTTTCGTTATCAATGACAGCACTGGCATGATTGAGACTAACCCACAAATTGTTGAGAACGTCGGATTCTACTACTTCAAGATTTAGGCTTGCGTTGTCGTGCCTGGTGATGTTGTCTGCCAAGTATCTCAAACCTTCAACGTCGAGATCGTAGACTCCTGTCTTTCCACCTAAGTTACTCAGATTGTTCGCTCTCCTCTTACTCAGATCAGAACGGTCATGACTGCTGCTCAGCTGCAGACTAGATCTCTTAACTTGATGAGTGAGATGACAGTGCAAGGATGGCCTTGGACTGACACTCTATCTCAAGACCTCGGTCAACCCAACAAGTGTGGCTTCATCTCTTATGAGATCATTCCTTTGAGCTTCTCGCCCAACGATCTTGTCTTCTTCAATGATTTCGCTGATGACTCACTCGACAACCTGCTCTTCGCTCCATAGCTCACTCACCCTTCAGGAAGCTACTATCTCACCCTGAGAGGTAGCCTCTTCTACAACGGTGTGCTTGTTGACTACCTGGACGAAGATTTCGAGGTCTTCGTCGACCCATGCTAGTCTTCTCTCGATACATCCCTCGTCCAGCTCCCTGCTTTGGAGAACTACTGGTACTATGAGCCTGCAGAATACGATCTGTCATACATCCTTGGACAGGTGATCCCATCATACGACTGTGGCTACGAATACGTCTTTGAGCTCTTTGTCGTCATCTTCGATGAGTTCGGCGCCGAGATTGACCAATCCCCGATCCTTCCTGTCGAGATCGATTTCAACGTCAACTTGGCGAACAACAGCATCTTGCTCTACATTGGCAAGTGCTTCCCTATTGGTCAAGACTCAGTCGTTGATCCCATGTGTAACGATGGCACTGTACCTCATCAGCGTGACTGGACCCTTCGCCTCAAGATCTCACTTCCTGATGTTGGCAGTGGTGACTTCCAGTACTTGGACTTCCCCGCTAGAATTCTCGACCCTTGCACAATTGACACTGTCCAGATGGTTAACTTGCCAGGTAATACTTCACCAATCGCTTACACTGTCAATGGTGTGGTCCCTGATGTCGCTACATACGAAGTTGGAGTTTCTCAGCTTTACGAGCTCTGCCCTCTCGTTTGCGACGTCTTTGAGACAAGTCAGCTAACCACTCCTGCCTTTGTCTCAACCTTTACTGTACTCCCTGTCTCGTCCAGTGACCACCCCTCTCTGAAGACTCAAGTGTCTGTGCTCTAGATTGAGACTATCAACAAGAACCTTGACGGTATTAGAGTGCCGCTTGATATTGTATGCACCAGTGACCTTTCACAAATTCCAGGCCGCACTGCTGTTGATCAAATCAACGTTGACTTCACTGACAGCTGCTACAACGCTGATATTACTCCTATCCAGATTGCTGACTACTCTGGCTATCTATACACCACGATCACAAGCCCTACTCCAAGCGCTCCTTCTATCGATCAGACAGGCTGTGATGGATTCTACTACTTCCTTGACGGACCAATCAGCACATCTGGAGTCACTCAACCAGCCACATCTGTGCTTGACACTAGCGGTACTCCTTCTGTTATCACAAACCCCAACTCTTTGAGCAACACAGGCACATACGAGTATCAATTGAGAACTTGCATCGATGTGCACGGCTCCTTGATCTGTGATGTTACTACTTTCACAGTAACAATTCTAGACCCTTGTGCTGATCTGCCGACTATACTTTACCCTGAGGGCTTCCCTAATATCTTGAGTGCCCCTCAGCTTCGCCAAGACTCACTTACCCTATCAGCTGCTATTATTGCTGCTGGAGGAAACTTCCCTTGGGTCGACTCAGTTGGTAACAACTTCTCAGCCGGAGCCTGTGGCCCAGTTGTGTACTCGATCTTCCCTGCTGACAACCTTGTCACTCTTGCCGGAGATACTTTGACCTGGTCGCCTGACTTGACTGTAAGCCCAGGTGATTACACATACAAACTTGTGGGCACTTTGACTCGCTACGGCATATCAAGCTCAGTTGACTTTGTGGTCAGAGCCACTGCTTGTACTACTACACTAAACGTGCAGAATCTCAACTTGGGTAACATGGGAAGAGCATGGAGCCAAGAGCCCGCATTCTAGGACTTCAGTGCCCAGCTAATCCCAGGTGTAACAGTTGTGTAGACTCCTAACTGTGAGTATGACTTCACTCTATCAGCCCATAGAGTCATCCCAACCACCAATCTTGTTGACTTTGCCGGTCCACTCCCAGTTGAGGTTGCCTTTGACCCAGTCACTGCTACCTTTGCACTTTCTAAGTGCCACGCTTATGGTGAAACATCAGCTTACGATAGCGAGTGCAATGATGGCACCGTTCCTTACATCATCGAAGGTAGAATCGCCATGGTTGTGACTCTCTCTGATGGAACTTACGATTGGGTTGCCTTTAACACCGTTATCGATGGTTGTGGCAATGACAGCGTGCAACTTTCTGGTCAAGTCTCTTCGGTCGACTACAGGATCAGCAGCCCAGCCAATCCATGGAATATGCTAATCACTATTGACCAGGACTATGATCTGTGCCCTCTTGAGTGCACATTCAGCCCTCTATCTCTCATTCCTCAAAACACGTTCTTTACTCAGGAACTGATCCAAGACACTCCGAACCCTGCGATTAAAGTCAAGCAGTACCAGTTGACAGTTAGCACTAACTTTGTCCCGCTTGATGCGACCTTTAGTGATGTGAGAGTGACTTGCTTCAGCAGAGATGCATACACTAACCGCATCAATCAAGGCATTGCCCTCAAGTCCACTGACCTGAGAGTTAACTTTGAGGACAACTGCCAGTACGCTAGCATTACTGCAGCTACTCGTGGTGACGATAGTGTGCCTTTGTACGCTGAGAGCTTCCTTCCACTCATTCCAGCCACACATGACCTTGCCAATTGCCAACCAATCCAAAACTACCTAAGACCTGTGTCTAGCTCTGCCATTCAAGAAGCTTAGCTGTCTTTGAGAGACGGTCCAAGCCCATCTGGATCTATCTACGATGGAGTCTTCCTTGATCCAGCCAACAGAAACAACTTAGGCGAGTACATCGTTCAGATAGAGTCTTGCTTGCCTTACGGTACTTCAGGATCAGCAACTTGCGTGCTTGGTGCACCATTCAAAATCCTTATCACTGACCCTTGTCTGAGCACTGATATTGTTTCTGCTATTTGGTTCGAGTAGCCAATTATGAGCAGGCCTCAGTTATAGACTGATTCTATTGACATCTTCCAGAGAATGCCATTTGGTTCATGGGAGTGGAAGGTTCAACTTGATCTGGATACTGACAACACTAGATACGGCAACCAGCTTTGTGGTAGAATCCTGTACACTGTCTTGACCGACGAGTCTGTTCCACAAGAGTAAGACCTGGTGTTTAAGAATGGTAACACCTTGGACTTTGTTCCCATGATGTACCATTAGCCAGGTACCTACAGCCTTAGACTTCTCGGTTACCTCGAAGAGTACACAGGAGTGCAAAAGTATGAGGTCTTCACTGTCGAGATTACTGCTTGCGAGGCAGATCTGATTGCTACCTTTGCCTAATAGGCTTTGGTTGATTAGATTTACCTGTGGGGTGAGCCTCTGATCGAATACGACATTTCAGGAGCCATGGCTTTGTACACTCAGACGCCCGCCTGTGGTTATCAGGTTGGTTACTCAGTTTGGTACGAAGACCTGATCAATGCCCCTGGTAACCGATTCCAGACAGCCCCTGTTGAGGCACTATTTAGACCCTCAACGTAGACTTTCACTATTGAGAAATGCTCAGATCGTCAGAAAGCCCTAAATCCTAACGGATTCGACGCTAGATACGATCCCGACTGCTACTAGACACCCTTCGATAAGCTTTATCAGGTTTGGATCCATGCTTATCTTATTGATGAGCCCAGGAACCAGATTGACACCACAGTCAACTTTGATGTTGAGATTGGCAACATTTGCGAGTTTGACAATATCTCCTTCGACTTACAATCTCTCATCCCTGATGTCACATACACACTGAGCGACCCAGCCACATAATTTGATGACTCTTTCCTGATTGTCTAAGATCATCTTGAGTGCCCAGTTAGATGTCAGCTATCTTAAGCTGATGGTTCAAGCATTCCCTCAGGCTATGGTATCACTGTTTCTGACCAACCTAGACTTCAGATCCGAACTGGTGACAAGAATCTGAATGGACAAAGCATCGATTTGATGTTTGCCTGCACAAGCACTCTTTCAAGAATGGGCCCTGGAGGTACAACTCCTGTCATCACTGACACTATCAGAGTGACGTACTTCGATTAGTGTGAGCAGCCTTAGATTTATCCTGCAATTGGCTCAGATAAAACTTTGTATCTCTACCAGAGTGGATTTGCTGCCTACACTGCACCATTCTCGACCTACTCGTGTGGCCCTATCTCAAACATTCTTGTTTTCCCACCCGATCACCCCATCACTGCACCAGCTTTCTCAATCAATCCTCTAACTGGTACTGTTGTAGCTTTCCCAACAAGCAGAGACAACCTTGGATAATACCCAATGAGGATTGAGTCATGCGTGACTATCGTAAGCTCCGGTGAGCTGCGATGTGTCCAGTCGGAAGAGTTCATTATCACTATTGGCGATCCCTGTCCATTCACACAGCTTAGCCCTGAGTCTATCAGCACTGTTCTCAATGCACCTCAGCTTGGCAACGACTTCCTCACCATGCAAGTTTCTGTTGCCAATTGGCCATGGCGCACCAACCTTGACTACCTTACCGGTCAATAATACGAGGGTGGAAACCTTCTCTGTGGTCAGGTCGATTACCAAGTCTATTACAACAATGGTGGAAACTTTGAGCAGCCTCCTAACAACTTCGTTTCCTTGGTACAAGACACTTTGCCTTCTGGACAAGTTGTCGACAAGATTGACTTCAACCCTACTCTTGCTAATGCTCCTGGAACTTACGATATGGTACTTTGTGGTCGCCTACAGCAGTATTACCCTTCTGTTTAGGAGTCTTGCGTGGCTTTCAGAGTTCAAGTAACCAGATGCTAGACAACTATTATTCCTCCCGCCTCTGACATTATTCCAGACGCTGAGCGATGGTGGTATGAGGATGCTATCACTGTTGATCTCGCCCCTGCATTCGATGGCTACACTCAGTTCCCCAACTGCGGTTACAACTTTAACTTTAACTTGAGGTGGGAGAAATTCCCAGGCTCATACCAGCCACTTCCTGTAGAGGCTATTGCCAACCTGCCAAGCGCAGAGGTTTACCTTCAAAAGTGCAGTGATGCTGGCAACCCTTCACTGACTGACTTTGAATGTCAAGGACCTCCCAAGGAAAAAACTCTCAGATTCAGAGTTATTGCATCCCTTCAAGATGATCCCAGCTTCGCCCAGAATGCAGATGTCTTCTTCGACTTCTACATTAAGAACGTTTGTGAACTGGATGAGATCTCTTGGACTAAGACAATTGATGGTCCCAACAATGACAATCAAGTGGAATACATCATCAGAACCTTCCCTCAGCCTTTGTTCTTGACCCCTGAGTTCACTCAAACCTACGATAGGTGCCCTGTTGACTGCACACTTCGAGACTAGTCAGGCAACTTGATCGCCCCACCTGCCACAACTTTCTTTGATGGTCTAATCCCTCAGGTGAGAGTTCAAACTGATAACTTTGGCTTCGAAGGAACCTCGTACCCTCTCGCCATTCAGTGTGTTTCATCTCAATCTCTAATACCCGAAACTTCAAGCGTTGTCGACTTCTTTGATATCAACTACGTCACAGAGTGTTACTACGCACAGATCTTCACTGCTTTCAAGCAGTCGTACAGCATTTACCTATATGACGAGTACTTCACCCCATTCGATGCTCTCGCCTCTGTGAACCCATTATGTGGAGATCTGATCTACAGTCTGAAGGCTTTGCCTCGCACAAGCTAGATTGTTCCAGACGTTGAGGCTTCGTTCTCTCTACAAACCAGCCCTGCTGACGGAAGAGTCTCCATCTACGTGCAGCCTGGAATTCGTGCTAACAGAGGACAGTATGTGTTCGCAATTGAGTCATGTGTTGAGGCTGGCTCTGGACCCTCTTACACAATTACTTGCATCGACTCTCCACCTTTCGTTGTCACGATCGAAGATCCCTGCTTCTCCACTCAGATCTACAACTACGGCTTCCCAGCAAACTGGATCCTTCAAGTTCCTATTCTGCAGGACCGTACCTTTGACATTCAGACTGAGATTATGCAGACTCCAAGCTTCTAATTCCCATGGCCAAACTCCGTCAACATTGACGTAGACAATGCAATCTATGGTGATGATGTGTGCGGTCCTATCGTGTACTCGATCTCACAGGTGCAGCCAAACCTGGCTACGCTCAACCCTGACTTAACTGTCTTTGTGGAGCCTATCAAGGATGTGCACATTACCTCAATTTATACTTTATCTCTCGTCGGCTTGCTTGAGGACTACAACATGTTCGCTCAGGTTGAATTCCTTGTACAGGTGACTGTATGTGAGGCCGAATTTGATGTCTCATCTCTTCAGCTTCCATTACTGTACACCGTTTGGTACGGTCAGGAGCAAGTAGTTGATTTGGCTAACTACATGGCTGACATCAGACAAGTGCCAGACTGCTGCCATCCCCTCTCCTTCAAGGCATACTGGTCTGATCCAGTCCTACCAAATGATCTCAGCCCACTACCCCTTGAGATTAAGTTCAGCAACAATGTCTTCTTCATCAAGAAGTGCAACCCTCTGGGTGCATTTATCTCTGGTGATGCTGAGTGTAACGACGCGACCGTTCCTTACATCAAGAACTACAACCTCGTGCTGGAAGTTACCATGGAGGATGGTGGCCCCATTCAGAACCTCAGGACAACTTACCTTAACATGGGCGCTATGGTTGACGATCCTTGCCAGTACGACACACTTTCTTTCTACAACTTGTAGACACAGTTTGATTACTACATCAGAAGCACCGCCGTGTCTGAATTCTATAGACCTGAGATCCAGCAGCAGTTCGCTCTTTGCCCTATGACTTGCAGTTATGTCAGAGAAAACGAGCTATCCTACCCCGATGCAGTAATTGAAAGCTTGACTGTAGAGTCAGTTGCTCTATAGCACAACTCAGTTGAGTCACAGAGAGCAATCTTCCGCTACAGCACTGCTGATAAGAGCTTGCATCAGCGTTTCATGGTGTTCACTCTAAGGTGTGAGTCTGAGCGCTCCAATCAACTTGATGGAGTCGTTGAGCACTCTTTCAGAATCGACTTTATCGATGAGTGTGTCAACACAGTGATCTCACCAGCATACAATGATGACATTGTAATCCCATTGTTCCAATTCTTCTACGAGCCACTTCTTGTGTACTCAACCCAGAGTCTATCATGCAACCCAATCAAATACAAGCTCTTCATCACGGCTTCCACTGCTCCTACTCCTGCCACCTTCTTCTGGAACTTGGGCTATAATGACTACGAGACGAACCCTACTAACTTCGACAACAGAGGTGAATATACGCTTCTGATTAGATCTTGTGTCGATATTCCAGGTGATGATCCCGTCTGTGTCGTCTCAGACACTTGGACTGTCACCATCTTCGATCCCTGCCTTGAGACTACTCTTGTAGAGAGCGGCTGGACTTATATCATGTCTGCTCCTCAACTCGGCTTTGAAACGATGGACTTCTCAACCAGAATCGTTTTCGAAGGTGGAGACTTCCCATGGATCACCGGTCTTGATGTTGCTAATGGAGTAACTGAGCTTTGTGGCCCTATCATTTACTCTATCTCGGCTGTGTCCTATGTCGAGAACTTTGCCAATCCTCTGATTGTGCAGAATGGCTACGAACTGACTCTTCGGCCATCGACTCAGTTCTCACCAGGACTTTACGAGCTTCAAATGACTGGTTAGATTCAAGGTTACGACATTAGCAAGACTGTTCCCTTCTTCGTTGAAGTTACTAACTGCTCAACCCTTCTCAGTGATGCTGCCGTATCAGGTCCCATCACTTTGACCAACACTTGGTTCGTTAGTGACTCCACTGGTGCATCAATCCAAGCAATCCTCGACTAACTCACTCAAACACCTAACTGTGGCTTTGCTTACCAGTACAATCTCTTCTACGAAGCCCCTAACGGTTCACTTGTCCAGCCACCCAGTGACGTCACTGTGGTAAACAACATGATCTACATTGAGAAGTGTCTCAACCCAAGTGTGGATGCTGATTGCTCTCAAACACCATACACTATTGTGCACCCAATGGTCCTTCAGGTCTACCTAGATGATGGTAACATCTCTACTCCCCAACAATAGATGGTAGAGATCCCAATAGTTGGTACTTTGAGTGACCCGTGCGTCGACGCTGACATCTTCCTATCTGATACCGCATCTCTACTCGAGTATGTAATCGCTGATGGTTCACCAAGTTTCTACCAGCCCACACTTAACAGTGAGCTGAGCACTTGTCCCGTCACATGCGAGCTTACCTACCCTAACGGCACTCCTGTAACTCCTGTTGTGCAAGGATTCAGCAGCATCAGTTTGCTTACAACTATTGCCACAACTGACAAGAGCATGCATGGCTAGTCTGTTAACCTCAGACTCACTTGCTCTGCAGATAGAAACTCTGGACCTGGTGGTTTGGCCGTCAATGACTTCACAATTGACTTCACTGACATCTGCACCACATCACAGCTGACTGCTCCTTCGGTCGCAGATTACGACGTGCCTCTCTACTTCAACAGCGATAGATCATTCAGTGCCTACTCGCAGAATAACATCAATGGATGCCCTGACATTTTCTACATTGTCAACTTCCCTGTGTCTGCTGACCCTGATGCACTCCAGTTCTTCTTGTCTGGCCAGGATACAATTCAGACCTCCCCGACTCTTGTGTCTCAAATTGGTGTTTACCAGCTCTACATCACGGCCTGTGTGCAGCCACAGTTCGACCCCACAGCTATCTGTGTCGATGGTCCTACCTTCCAAGTGACTGTGTGGGATATCTGTGCCGATAATGTCATCTTAGCTAACTCGATCAACTAGAGCCTCTCTGCTCCTCTGCTTTAGACTGATGACATCACACTGACCAACTTCCCATGGTCGTCATCCTATGCTGGACTTTGTGGCTTCGAGACCTATCAGGTGTTCTATCAAGGTGCACCTGTACCCGATGACTGGGTCTACTATATCAACGGTGAGATTCATATCGAACCAGTCAACGTGCCTATCGGTGGCTACGTCTTTGATCTGGTGGCCACAAACAGCCTTTACACCAACATCACAGCCTCAAGACCTTTCAACGTGCAAGTCACTGCTTGTCAAACTGGAATTGATTTCTCAGGCATGGTTGGATTACTTGAAGACAAAGAGCGCGTATGGTACCAGGCTGGCCTCAATTACAACGTCGGCTCCCTTCTCGCTGGAGTTGGACAAGGTCCTTACAACTGTGGCTATGACATCGTCTTTTAACCAGTCTGGAGAAAGGCAGTCGGAGTCTATGACGCTCTCCCTGCTGAAGTATCTTGGGATCCAGTTCAGGCCAGCTTCTACATTTAGAAGTGTTTCGAAGCAGGAATTCCTGATGCTGACTGTCCTAACACACCTTTCTCTCTGACCCGCAACATTGTGATCATTACTAGATTGGTCGACAGCAACGGTACTCTTATGGCCCAGCCAAGCACCTTCCTCGAGTTTGATGTCAACATTATCGATGCTTGCCTCTTTGACTAGATCAGCTTCGATACCAACCTCTCTACTATCACTTATGCTATTGGATCAACAAGTGCTCCTTACAGCCCTTCTGATGCTCCTCGATACTCTCAGCTGTACCCACTTTGCCCAGTTGACTGCTACATGTCTTTGGCTAACAACACTCCAATTGACCCAACGATGGCAAACGAGCTCGGCCTTTCAATGACCATGGTCAATGAACAGCCCGTCGTCAGAGTCGGCACATCCAACAAGAACTGGGTCGGCTTCAGCCTCGACCTTCAAGTTGTCTGTGTGAGCATTGGATCTGACTAGAATCCAACAACTCCTCAGCTTGAAAACAGTGCCGCTGTTGACTCATTCGGAATTGTTTTTGAGGACGAGTGTGCTCAGACACTGATCTCAGACCCAAGCGTAGATCAGCCCTTGTTCGAGACCTATGTGTTCGACTCAATTATTGTGCCATACAACGGCTCAACCTAGAACTTGGACTGCGCTACTCCAGTTTACTCCTTGGTCCCTATCAGCACAACTTCGCCTGACCCCGCCTCTGCCGATCTGAACTAGATTGGTGCTATCATTCTTTCAGCACCTGAGAGGGATGATGCTGGCGATTACACTTTCGGAATTCAGACATGCGTTGAGTACATCGTTGACGCTGCCAATAACATCTACGATACTCGTTGCACTGAGTCTGATCTGTTCGTGATCAGAGTGATTGACCCTTGCATCGATACTAACATCGTGTCCTCCATCTTCTCCTACGAGATGACCCAGCCCCAGCTTGCCACAGAGCAGCTCAGCGTTGGTAACCAGATCATCTTCGAATTGGGCCCTGGCACCTGGCCTTGGTACACCGAAGTTGATGCCTCCCAAGGTGATGAGAGATGCGGCACCATCGTTTACTCAGTCGAACCCGTTCAGAACGCTGATGCCACTCAGGCTGGCTTGGTCACCCTAAACAATGGCGTGCTCACCTTCGCCCCTGAGACTTTCAATGTTCCAGGTGTCTACGAGTTCCTCCTCATCGGTACTCTCTGGCCAGGAAAGGCCAAGGCCGAGCTATTCACAGTCAGAGTGACTCCATGTATCGCTGACATCATTTACTTACCTGCACAATAGTTGTTGACCTCACAGTAGACAATGTGGGGTGACGACGCTCAATTCTACTCAATTGCTAACGTGCTTGGTTCTTTCAGCCAGTAACCTGCTTGTGGATATGACATCGCTGTCACCATCAAGTATGAGAACATGCTGGAAAACCCAGGCTTCAATAGCGTTAGCTCCCCTGTCGAAGTTCAGTACTCCAATGACTCGACGTATACTTTCAAAATTGAGAAGTGCAGTGATGCAAACCTGCTTAACCCTAACTTCGTGGACCCAGAGTGCGCAGACATTCCCAAGGAAATTGTCTGGCGTGTTTGGATTGAGACCGCCCTCATTAATGAACCTCGCAACACCATGAACGACCTTGTGAGCTTTGATGTCGTCATTGGCGATGTCTGCAAGATTGACACCGTCTCTTTCGATCCAGCGAGCCTCATCGGAGATGTCACCTACACTCTGAGAAACCCCACACCTGAAGTCTTCTACGACACTAACGTCCTTCTGAATGACCATTGGGAGTGCCCAATTGTCTGCACACTGACTTTGCCAAATGATAATCCTGTACCGGCTATCTATGGTGTCAGCGACATCACTGGCCAAGGACCATTCCTCCAGATTGAGACTGGCGACAAGAACTTAAACAACATGTTTGTTAACTTGAAGTTCACTTGCGCAAGTGTCCTCTCTGAAGCCATTGGCAAGATCGCTCAGACTAGTCTTAGAGTCACCTATGTCGATGAGTGCTACGATAGTGAAGTCTATGCTCCTATCGCCACCAACGCAGATGTATGGCTTTACGAGACATCAGAAGTACTCTTTACACCAGGCTCTCTCGGATTCTCATCATGCGGACCTGTGTTCAACAACATCATATCAGTGTCTCCTGATGATGCAAACACTCCTCCAATGACAATTAACAATGTCAATGGCTCTATTGTGCTCTCACCAGACTCAATTAACAATCTTGGACAATACACTGTTGTCATCGAGACTTGTATCGTCATCTAGAACGATCCAACTGGTGATCCTACTAATGTGACAGTTAAGTGTAGCAATCCAGAGCAGCTCGTTATCACTGTGAGAGATCCTTGCACTGTAACCTCAATTTTGAGTGACATCTTCCCTGATGTCATGACTGCTTCTCAGTTGACAACTGATAGTCTCAATATCGGAGCAGCTATGCCACCCAACACGTGGCCATGGATCTCCGCAGTTGACAACCAGTCTGGATTCACAGTTCCCTCTCTCTGTGGTGAGATCGTTTACGACGTTCTGCTTAATGTACCTGCTGGTCAATACACCTCTGATCCTAACGGAATGGTGATTACAGACCCAGTGACTACTCTGACCTACTACTACAACCCAACGACTCTTGTTGTCCAAATTCCAGGTGCATCTGCTACAGATTTCCAACTACTTTTGCAACCTGATCTCAACTACCTTGGACCATACGGTCTTATCCTGAGAGGTACTCTGGTCAACTATGGCATCTACGTCACCCAACCCTTCTCCGTCATGGTCACAGATTGTGTCGCCACTTTGGACATCAGTGCTATCAACCCCGCTGATCTCTACCTTGAGAACTGGTGGTACTCGTCTGCTCAGACACTCGATTTGACTCCACTTTACACATCTTCAGATATTGTGCAGACACCAGCTTGTGGCTATGACTACAGCTTCGCAGCCTACTGGGTGCCTCAAGGAGAGACTGATCTGTACTAACTTCCTGCCAATGAGATTAGCTTCAACAACAACGTGCTTGCTCTTGAGAAATGCAACCCCATTGGACTGAACACGGCTGATGGACAGTGTAACGATGGAACTGTTCCTTATGAGAAGAACTTCAACCTCGTCTTCCGTGTTTATCTCTTGGACGCAAACATTGGTATCGCTGGAAACGAAGTCTTCTAAGACCTCGCATTCGGTGCTCAGATCAAGAACGTTTGCTTGATTGATACTTTGAGCATTACATCACCACCTGTTTCAATTGTGAACCCACCTTATGTCATCAAGCCAAGCCCCGATCTCGTATCCTCTGACTGGAATGTTGCTCAAGACTACCCTCTGTGCCCTGTCACCTGCTCAATCGTTGAGAGTGGACTGACCACAGTGCCTGACTTTGTGACAAGCCTCGCTTTTGACTCTGTTTTACCAGGAAACAATCCATCATTGTAGATCAACACACTGTCAACCACGATTCAGACCAGCAACGTGGCTTACAATCAGAGACAATTCTTGCTCGACCTTACTTGCACATCCGTTTAGTCTACGGTGCCTGAAGCTGTTACAACAACTCAGCTCGCGATCAAACTTGTTGACGAGTGTACTTACACAGTGATCTCTGACGTTGGCATCGCTCCTAGCAGCGTTGCTTACTTGTACAGACCCTTCACTCTACCTTGGACACAGAGCAGCTAGAGCTTGCCCCAATGTAGCAACATTGTGCACACTCCAAGTCTAGTTTCAACTGACGCCAACATCGTGCCTGCATTCGGCTTCGACCCCGCCAATGGAGACGCGTTTGCTATGGCTCCTTACTCTTTTGATAACATCGGCACCTATGTCTATGAAATCATCGCCTGTGTCCCTCTGCCCAACGGTGAACAAGTTTGCAACCCTACGCAGTTCACTGTCGAAGTGAGAGACCCATGCCCAGAAGCTGTTGTCGTAGCAGCTGGCTGGCCTGATAACTTCACTGCCATGCAGCTCCTCACTGACGATATTGACCTTAGCGCCGTAGTGACTGGAGTCTGGCCGTGGTATGTTGAGTTCGACGGATAGAACATGGGCACTATCTGCGGTAACCTCGTCTGGACTCTCACTTACGCTAACGGTGATCCTTAAGACCTCATTTCTTTTGTTAATAGCAACGTAATGAGATTTGCTCCTCAGATGAGCCACGC
>Ga0129349_1183372_pt1 | contig 16077 bp, 30 predicted proteins | sample CPBNA1_7_FD_105436 | JGI IMG/M metagenome (GOLD analysis project Ga0129349, IMG submission 105436) | Freshwater to marine salinity gradient microbial communities from Chesapeake Bay, USA - CPBay_Sum_27_0.8_RNA1 (Metagenome Metatranscriptome) | ecosystem: Environmental > Aquatic > Marine >...
ATCATTCCTATGTTGTGTGGGTCTGCATTCAAGAACAAAGGAGTGCAGTTCATGCTTGATGCGGTTTGTCGCTACCTCCCTCACCCTCTCGATATCGAAGCGGTTAAGGGTACTAATCCTAAAACAGAGAAGGAAGAACTTCGTAAGCCGGATGCAGATGAGCCGTTTTCAGCTCTTGCGTTCAAGATCATGACAGATCCCTATGTGGGACGTCTAGCATTCTTCCGCACCTACTCAGGCAAACTGGATGCAGGATCATATGTTTTGAATACGCGTACCGGTAAAAAGGAAAGGATCTCCCGGATTCTTCAAATGCATGCCAATAAGCAGAACCCGCTCGAGTCGATCGAGGCAGGTGATATCGGAGCAGCTGTAGGATTTAAGGATATCCGTACTGGAGATACACTTTGTGATGAGAAACATCCAATCGCTTTGGAAAGCATGGATTTCCCGGATCCGGTTATCGGTATCGCCATCGAACCTAAGTCACAGGGTGATGTCGATAAGCTGGGTATGGCACTTGCCAAACTGGCTGAAGAGGATCCCACTTTCAAGGTTTTCTTTGACGAAGAGACCGGTCAGACTGTGATCAGAGGTATGGGTGAGCTTCACCTTGAGATCCTGGTTGATCGTTTGAAGCGTGAATTCAAATTGGATGTAAGCCAGGGTGCGCCTGAGGTTGCTTACAAAGAAGCACTCACCAAGACTGTCACTCACCGTGAAACCTACAAGAAGCAATCTGGTGGTCGCGGTAAGTTCGCCGATATCCAGTTCGAGATCGGACCTTCAGATGATGCTGAGAAATCAGGTCTTCAGTTTGTAAACGACATCTTCGGTGGATCTATCCCACGCGAATTCATACCTGCGGTTGAGAAAGGCTTCAAAGAGGCAATGGCAACCGGTGTGCTCGCGGGCTACACCATGGATAGTATGAAGGTGCGTTTGTTCGACGGTTCATTCCACGCAGTGGACTCCGATGCACTGTCATTTGAACTTGCAGCCAAGATGGGCTACAGGAATGCTGCCAAGAACGCAGGTGCTGAACTTCTTGAGCCTATCATGAAGCTTGAGGTGATCACTCCTGAAGAACATATGGGTGATGTGATCGGTGACCTCAACAGAAGGCGTGGTATGGTAGAAGGATTTGAGAACAAGAATAATTCTACTGTGGTGAAGGCCAAGGTGCCGCTTTCTGAAATGTTCGGGTATGTAACCCAGCTGAGAACCATTACTTCAGGTCGCGCAACCAGTATACTCGAGTTCTCTCATTTCGCCTCGACACCTAACAACGTGGCAGAAGAGGTTATTGCAAAATCTAAAGGAAAAGTAACTGCTGAATAAGCACAAATAGGCTGCTATGAGCTATAAGATTAGAATGAAACTGAAGTCTTTTGACCATACACTGGTTGACAAGACTTCTGAAAGGATCATCAAGACAGTGAGGAACACCGGTGCTGTTGTAACCGGACCTATTCCGCTGCCTACCAAGAAAAAGATCTATACCGTTCTTCGTTCACCCCACGTGAATAAGAAGGCAAGGGAGCAGTTCGAGTTGTCTACTTACAAGAGGTTACTGGATATCTACAGTGCCTCAAACAAGACTGTTGATGCGCTTCAGAAGCTTGAGCTTCCCAGCGGTGTGGAGGTAGAAATCAAAATCTAATTGAGATGCAAGGATTGATTGGAAAAAAACTAGGAATGACCCACCTCTTCAATGAAGATGGAAGGTCTGTTACCTGCACGGTGATCGAAGCAGGGCCCTGTGTAGTGCTCCAGAAAAAGACCATTGAATCTGATGGCTATGATGCAGTGCAATTGGGATATGGAGAGAAAAAGGAAAAGAACACATCTAATGCTATGATAGGTCATTTCAAGAAGACATCCAGCTCTCCAATGGCTACTATAAAGGAATTCAGGAATTTCCATACTGATGTGAATGAAGGAGGCTCTATTACTGTCGATCTGTTCAATGTTGGAGATAAGATCAGTGTACAGGGAACTTCCAAGGGTAAAGGGTTCCAGGGCGTAGTTAAGCGCCACGGTTTTGGCGGTGTTGGTATGAGGACCCACGGTCAGCACAACAGGGAAAGAGCTCCCGGATCCATTGGTATGTCTTCAACTCCATCAAGGGTACTGAAAGGAATGCGAATGGGTGGTCGAATGGGAAATGAAACTGTGAAGGTCAGGAACCTTAAAGTGGCCAAAGTGATCGCAGAAAAGAATCTTCTTCTTGTTACCGGAGCGATTCCGGGAGCCAAGGGGTCAACCGTAATAATTGAAAAGTAAGATGAAACTGGATATACTTAATACCAGCGGAGAAAAGACTGGACGTCAGGCTGAGCTCAATGAGTCCATTTTTGGAATCGAGCCCAACGAACATTCCGTATACCTCGCTGTCAAGCAGTTTCTTGCCAATCAGCGTCAAGGTACTCATAAGTCAAAGGAACGTTCAGAGATCACGGGTTCTACCAGGAAATTGTTCCGCCAAAAGGGAACCGGTAATGCCCGTAGGGGAGATATCAAGAGCCCTTTGTTGTATGGTGGTGGAACCATCTTTGGTCCGCGTCCCCGCAACTACGGATTCAAATTGAACAGGAAAGTGAAGGAACTGGCTCGCCGCTCTGCACTGAGTGCCAAAGCAAAGTCAGGTAACCTCATGGTTATAGAGGATTTCACCTACGAAGCTCCCAAGACCTCTCGTTTTGTAGAGATGTTGTCCAAGCTCGGACTAGACGGTGGCAGGTCCCTGATGGTAATGCCTGAAGTGGACAGGAATGTGGTGCTTTCTGCTCGTAACGTGCAGAAGACAGAAGTGATCCAGTCAGCCGATCTGCATACCTACGGTATAATGAAAGCCGGTAAACTGGTGATCACAGAAAAGGCCCTTGAAGCCATCAATAAATCGGCAGAAAATTAAATCGGTATCATGGCAAGCAAAAGAATACTGATCAAACCCCTTATCACTGAAAAGCTCAGTGACCTGCAGGAAAGACGCAGGACTTATGGCTTTCAGGTTGATGTAAAGGCGAATAAGATCGAGATCAAAGACGCCGTACAGAAAATGTACGATGTAAAGGTTGAGGAAGTAAGAACCCTCAACCGATATGGAAAACACGGGTGGCAGCGCACACCTTTTGGTATCAGCAGAGGCACCAAAGGAAGTATGAAAAAGGCGTACGTGACACTCAAAGAAGGTGAAGAAATTGATTTTTTCAGTAACATCTAAGATTTAAAATGGCTGTTAAAAAATACAATCCGGTTACTCCAGGTACAAGATTCAGAATAGGGAATGCCTATGCTGAAGTGACTACCAATGTACCGGAAAAGAGCTTGCTGGCTCCGCTGAAAAGCACAGGCGGACGAAACAGTTCCGGTCACATGACCGTGCGTTATCGCGGAGGCGGACATAAAAGGAAATACAGGATCATTGACTTCAAAAGGGATAAGCACAATGTACCGGCTACGGTCAAGACCATTGAGTATGATCCTAACCGCAGTGCCTACATCGCACTGTTGAATTACAATGATGGTGAGAAGCGATATATCCTCTCTCCCAACGGACTGAGTGTTGGACAGGAAGTGGTTGCCGGTGAGAGTGTAGCACCTGAGGTAGGAAACAGCCTTATGCTGAAGAACATGCCTCTTGGTACTATCATCCACAATATCGAGATGCAGCCAGGTAAAGGTGGAATGATCGCACGTGCAGCCGGAACCTGGGCTCAGCTTTCCGCAAAAGAGGATCGCTATGCAGTTGTCAAGTTGCCTTCAGGTGAATCAAGGAAGATCCTACTTTCCTGCTATGCAACTGTTGGTACGGTTTCAAATCCAGACCACAACCTGCAAAGCCTCGGTAAGGCAGGTCGCAAGCGCTGGTTAGGCAGAAGACCTCATAACAGGGGTGTTGTAATGAACCCGATCGATCACCCGATGGGTGGTGGCGAGGGTCGCTCTTCCGGAGGTCATCCACGCTCACGTACCGGTTTGATGGCCAAGGGTAAGAAGACCAGGAACACCAAGAAGCAGAGTAGTAAGTACATCGTAAGCAAACGTAAAAAATAACCAGAATGGCTAGATCAATTAGGAAAGGACCTTACATCGATCATAACCTGATGGGCAAGATCGAATCAATGAACGCCTCAGGTAAGAAGGGTGTGATCAAGACATGGTCGCGCAGATCAATGATCACTCCTGATTTTGTGGGTCACACATTCGCCGTGCATAACGGGAACAAGTTCATTCCGGTATATGTAACTGAGAATATGGTGGGTCATAAGTTAGGTGAATTTTCACCCACGAGGAACTTTAAAGGACACTCTGGTAACAGGTAAAGATTAAGACAATGGAAGCTGTTGCAAAACTGATCAACAATCCCCGCACCAATAATAATGCGGGTTCTCCAAGAAAAGCCAGGCTGGTCATCGATATGATCCGCGGTATGGATATTGACAAGGCCTTGAATGCGCTCAGGTATACCAATAAGGCTGCTGCAGAACCTATTGAAAAGGTTCTTCGCAGTGCCATCAGTAACTGGGAACAGAAATACGAGATGGACCCGGCGGAGAATGAACTCTATGTGAAGGAGTGCTTCATTGATGGTGGCAAGACCATGCGTCGCTACCTTCCGGCTCCACATGGTAGGGCATACCGAATGAGAAAACGCACCAATCATATTACAATCGTTGTTGACAGCAGGAAAGCATCGGATGTAACTGCCACCACTGAACAGGAAGGCGACGAAAACTAAAAAGACAGATGGGACAAAAAGCAAATCCAATAGGCAACAGGTTAGGGATCATCAGAGGATGGGACTCTAACTGGTTTGGCGGAAAGAATACGGCTGAGAAGCTCATTGAGGATGAAAAGATCAGAAGGTATCTCGATGCCCGTATCTCGAAGGGGGGAATAGCCCGTGTTGTGATCGAAAGGACATTGAACCGTATCACGATCACTATCCATACTTCCCGCCCCGGTATCATTATCGGTAAAGGAGGTGGTGAGGTCGACAAGGTGAAAGAGGAATTGAAGAAGATCACCGGAAAGGAAGTACAGATCAATATCATTGAGATACGCAGGCCTGAACTTGACGCAAACATCGTGGCCGAAACAGTTGCCAAGCAGCTGGAAGCAAGGATCAATTTCCGTCGTGCCATCAAGATGGCCATCGCCTCTACCATGAGGATGGGTGCTGAGGGTATCAAGATTCGTGTGAGCGGACGACTCAACGGTGCGGAAATGGCACGTTCAGAAGAATACAAGCAGGGAAGGGTTCCCCTCCATACTTTCCGTGCAGATATTGACTATTCATGGAAGGAAGCCAATACAGTCTATGGTAAGATCGGCGTGAAAGTGTGGATCTGCAAAGGAGAAGTATTGGGTAAGCGAGATCTCTCTCCCAATGTTGGCGCTTCTCAGGAACGCCAGCGCAAGCGCGGAGGAAGAATGGCAAAAAGAGGATAAAAAGAAAAGAAGATGTTACAGCCGAAAAGAGTAAAACACCGCAGGGTTCAGAAAGGCCGAATGAAAGGAAATTCGGGCCGGGGCACCGAACTTTCTCAGGGAAGTTTCGGACTCAAGACACTTGATTCAGCCTGGATCACTGACCGCCAGATAGAGGCAGCGAGGGTAGCTCTCACGCGCCACCTGAAAAGGGAAGGTCAGGTATGGATCAATATCTTCCCCGATAAGCCTATTACTAAGAAGCCTGCTGAAGTGCGGATGGGTAAAGGTAAAGGTGCACCCGAATACTGGGCTGCAGTGGTTAAGCCGGGCAGGATCATGTTCGAAGTAGATGGTGTGCCGCATGACCTTGCCATGGAAGCTATGCGTCTGGCTGCACAAAAATTACCCGTAGCTACCAAAACGGTAGTTAGAAGGGATTATTCAGAAAAGTAAACTGATCGATAATGGCAACGATAAAAAAAGAGGATCTCAAAGGATTGGGTCTGGAAGATCTCAGACAGCGTCTGGAAGATGACCTGTTGCGCTTGCAGCAACTGCGTTTTAACCATGCTGTGAATCCACTGGAGAATCCCATGCAGGTCAGATTCCTCAGAAAGGAGATCGCTCGTCTGAAGACAGAGATACGTCAACGCGAATTGGCAGAAAACTAATTGAGAGATGGAAGAAGCAACTAGAAACCTCCGACGGACCATCCAGGGTGTGGTAACCAGCAACCGCATGCAGAAAAGCATTACGGTTACTGTGGAAAGAAGGGTTAAGCACCCCAAGTACGGTAAGTTCGTTAAGAAGTCTAAGAAATACCATGCACACGATGAAAAGAACGATGCAAACATCGGTGACGTGGTACGCATTATGGAAACCCGCCCAACGAGCAAACTCAAGAGGTGGAGATTATTAGACATCATAGAAAGAGCCAAGTAAGATGGTACAGCAGGAATCAAGACTCAAAGTAGCCGATAACAGTGGAGCACGCGAAGTGCTTGTTATCAAAGTGCTAGGCGATTCTAAGAGGCGGTATGCCTCTATAGGCGACAAGATCGTTGTGACCGTGAAGGAGGCCCTTCCGGGTGGAAACATGAAGAAGGGTACTGTATCACAGGCAGTAGTTGTCCGCACCAATAAGGAAGTGCGTCGCAAGGACGGATCATACATCCGCTTCGACGACAATGCCTGCGTGCTGCTGAACGCTGCAGACGAGCCTCGTGGAACCAGGATCTTTGGCCCCGTTGCCAGGGAACTGCGTGATCGTCAGTATATGAAAATTGTATCACTAGCTCCAGAAGTATTGTAATATGAGCAGAACATCAGTAAAAAGGTTTAAGCCCAAATACCATGTCAAGAAAGATGATATGGTGGAGGTGATTGCCGGTGAAGACAAAGGCAAGAAAGGCAAGGTGCTTGAAGTGATAGTTGGAAAGGACAGGGTGTTGATTGAAGGTGTGAACATCGTATCCAAGCATACCCGCCCTACTGCACAGTACCCCAACGGTGGTATCATCAAGAAGGAAGCCCCAATCCATATCAGCAATGTGTTGCTTGTAGATCCGGCTTCCGGAAAAGGCAGACGCACAGGAATTGAAGTGAAGGAAGGGAAAAAGGAAAGAGTTTTTAAACAGTCTAAGAAATAAACGTCATGACTTACGTACCAAGGCTGAAGACAAAATACAAGGAAGAGGTAGCTCCCAAATTGAGGGAAAAGTTCGCCTACAAGACTCCTATGCAAACACCTAAGCTGCTTAAGATCAGCGTAAACCAGGGTGTTGGTGCAGCTACCCAGGATAAGAAACTGGTTGATGTAGCTGTCGACGAAATGTCAAGGATTACCGGTCAGCGTGCAGTTGCCACTAAAGCGAAGAAGTCAGTTTCAAACTTCAAGCTGAGAGAGGAAATGCCGATCGGCGCCAGGGTGACATTGAGAGGAGCCAGGATGTATGAATTCCTCGACAGGCTCATTTCTGTGGCATTGCCAAGGGTTCGCGACTTCAAAGGAGTGAACAACAAGAGCTTCGATGGAAGGGGCAACTACACCATGGGTGTCACTGAACAGATCATCTTCCCCGAGATCAATATTGACAAAATCAATAAGGTAACAGGTATGGACATCACTTTTGTTACTTCAGCAGAGACAGATGCCGAGGCGTTTGAACTGCTCAAGGAACTGGGTATTCCATTCAAAAAATAAGATATGGCAAAGAAATCCATCATAGCAAGGAATACTAAACGAGAGCGTTTGGTGGCACTGTATGCCGAAAGAAGGGCACAGTTCAAAGCCGATGGCAACTGGGAAGCCCTTGATAAACTCCCCAGGAACTCTTCATCCGTTAGGTTGCGTAACAGGTGTAAGCTCACCGGACGTCCGCGTGGCTATATCAGGGACTTTGGTATTTGCCGGAATGTTATGCGCGACATGGCGTTGAACGGGAAGATACCCGGAGTGAAAAAAGCAAGCTGGTAACGATAAAGGAAAATCAATGAAAGTAACTGATCCAATAGCAGATTATCTGACCAGAATCAGAAATGCCCAGCAGGCGGAACACCGCATTGTGGAGATCCCTGCTTCGAACTTAAAGAAAAGGATCACCGAGATCCTTTATGAGAACGGTTTTATTTACCGTTACAAGTTTGATGACAACGGACCCCAGGGAACCATCAAGATCGCTCTTAAGTACGATCCGGTTTCTAAAGTTCCGGCAATCAGGGGAATGGAACGCGCAAGCCGTCCGGGTCTGAGAAAATATGCCGGAGTCGATAACATGCCTCGGGTTCTCAGCGGACTGGGTATAGCCATCATGTCTACTTCAAAAGGAGTAATGACAGTGCGCGAGGCTCAAAGGCAAAATGTGGGCGGAGAGGTACTCTGCTACGTGTACTAATAAAGTAAAACGATCAAGATGTCAAGGATAGGAAATGCACCCATCACCATACCAGACGGAGTTACTGTTACAGTAGCTGACAATAATCTGGTTACTGTAAAGGGAAAACTGGGTGAACTCAGTGAAAAGGTTGATGCTGACCTAACTATAAAGGTTGACGGTAATGTGCTTACTGTTGAAAGACCAACCGAACAGAAGCGTCATAAGGCCATGCATGGTCTTTACCGTGCACTCATAGCCAATATGGTGACAGGTGTCTCTGAAGGGTATACTAAAACCCTTGAACTGGTGGGTGTGGGTTACCGTGCCGCTCATAACGGACAGGTGCTGGATATCTCAATCGGGTATTCTCACCCCATTATGATGGTCCTGCCAAAGGAGATCAAGCTGAATACGATCACGGAAAAAGGAAAGAGCCCTCAGGTTGTGCTCCAGAGCCATGACAAGCAGTTGATCGGGCAGGTTGCCGCTAAGATCAGGAGTCTCAGGAAACCTGAGCCTTACAAAGGGAAGGGTGTTAAATACAGTGATGAAGTACTTCGCCGTAAGGCAGGTAAAACCGCTGCTAAATAATAGACTATTATGCAAGCAAAGAAAGTACAACGCAGACGCAGGATCAGATACGGGATCCGGAAGAAGATCTCAGGCACCATTGAGATACCTCGTCTCAGTGTGTTCAGAAGCAATAAGGCGATCTATGCCCAGATCATTGATGATGTGGCCGGTCATACACTGGTGGCCTCTTCAAGCAGAGACCTGAAGGATGCAAGTGGTAACAAGACCGAGATTGCCAAGCTCGTAGGACAGGATCTGGCGAAGAAAGCAACCGAAAAGGGAATCGCTACTGTATGTTTCGACCGTGGAGGCTATCTCTACCACGGAAGGGTAAAAGCTTTGGCTGAAGGTGCCAGAGAAGGAGGATTAAAGTTTTAACAGAAGATTATGGCAGCTAGAAAAGAAATGCAAAGGGTAAAACCCGGTGAATCAGAACTTACCGAAAAGGTAGTTGGCATTCAGCGCGTAGCCAAGGTAACCAAAGGTGGACGTACATTCAGCTTCTCAGCAATTGTAGTTGTAGGAGATGGAAATGGAACTGTAGGTCACGGACTTGGCAAAGCCAGGGAAGTAACCGAAGCCATTCAGAAAGGTATAGATGATGCCAAAAAGAACCTGGTAAAGGTTCCGGTACATAAAGGCACCATACCTCATGAACAGAATGGAAAGTACGGAGCAGGTCGTATCATTTTGAAACCAGCTTCTCCGGGTACGGGTGTAATTGCAGGCGGTGCCATGCGCGCTGTACTTGAAAGTGCCGGTGTCACCGATGTACTGGCCAAATCACTGGGTTCGTCAAATGCCCACAATGTGATCAAGGCTACAATAGATGCCCTTCAGAAGCTCAGAAGCCCTATGGACGTGGCTTCCCAGCGGAATGTATCATTACAAAAAGTATTTAACGCCTAAGATGGAAAAGCTCAGGATTACAGCAGTAAAAAGTACGATTGACCGCCCTGCAAAGCAAAAGGCAACAGTCCGTGCGCTCGGACTCAGGAGGATGAACCACAGCGTTGAAGTGGAAGCCACTCCGCAGATTCTGGGCATGATCGACAAAGTGAAACATTTACTCAAAGTAGAAAAGATATAATCATGGATCTTTCAAACCTTAAACCGGCAAAAGGCTCAATCAAGTCGCCAAAACGTGTGGGTCGTGGTGAAGGTTCCGGCATGGCCGGTACATCAACCCGTGGACACAAAGGTGCCAACTCCCGTTCCGGTAATAAGAAGAAGCATCATTTTGAAGGTGGTCAGATGCCTTTGCAAAGGAGAGTTCCAAAGCGTGGCTTCAAGAATCCTAATGGCTTCAGCTATGTGACCCTGAATCTTGACCAGATCCAGGAGATCAGCGAGAAGCACGGCATCAGTTCCATCGATGAGGATTTCCTGACCGGTAACCGTATCCTGCGCGCTGACGACAAACTAAAGGTACTCGGCCGTGGTGAATTGTCAGGCAAGATTGAAGTGCATGCACATGCATTCAGTAAAACAGCTAAAGAAGCGATAGAAGCCGCAGGCGGTACCATAAAAGTGATTGGCGAATAAGCATGAAAAGGTTCATAGAAACAATAAAGAATATCTGGCAGATCGAAGATCTGAGGAAGAGGATACTGTTCACTATCGGACTTATCTTCATCTTCCGTGTAGGATCTTATGTGATGCTGCCCGGTATCGACCCCGGTCTTTACAAGCAAGCAGTTGAAGGAAGCTCCGGAGGAGGTTTACTGGGACTGATCAACCTGTTTGCAGGTGGTGGTTTCAGCCGCGCCTCGATCTTTGCATTGGGTATCATGCCCTATATCTCTGCATCGATCGCTATGCAGCTGCTGACGATCGCAGTACCCAGTTTTGCAAGGCTGCAGAAGGAAGGGGAAAGCGGAAGAAGGAAGATCAACCAATATACAAGGATACTGACAGTGATCGTCACCGCCTTCCAGGCATCAGGTTACTATGTATACCTTAAGTCTCTGGCAGAAGGCCCGGGTGGAATAGATTTCATCGCGACCAGCAATGGTATGTTCTGGTTCATCTGTATGATCATGCTAACAACCGGTACATTGTTTACCATGTGGCTGGGTGAGAAGATCACAGACCGTGGAATTGGAAATGGTATATCATTCCTGATCATGGTGGGTATCATCGCCTCGCTGCCTGCCGCTCTGTTCAATGAATTCACCAGCAGGGTGAATGAGAATTCAGGAGGACTCGTACCATTCGTACTTGAACTCGCATTCCTGGTATTGGTAGTGATGGCCTCCATCATGCTGGTACAGGGAACAAGAAGGATACCTGTTCAGTATGCCAAGAGAATTGTAGGAACCCGTCAGTACGGAGGAAACAGGCAATTCATACCGCTTAAGATCAATGCTTCAGGTGTGATGCCCATCATCTTTGCACAAGCTTTGATGTTCATCCCCGGTACTATCCAGCAATTCTTTCCGGATACCCAGAGCAATTTCATCCTTCAGCTGAATGATTTCACATCGGTGACCTATAACATCATTTACGGAGTACTCATCATTGTATTCACCTATTTCTATACAGCCATTACGATCAATCCACAGCAGATCGCTGATGACCTTAAGAAGAATGGTGGATTCATTCCGGGAGTAAAACCCGGTAAGCGGACGGCTGAGTTCATCGATAATGTATTATCAAGGATCACACTTCCCGGTAGTATTTTCCTGGCTTTGATCGCGATCATGCCGGTATTTACCACTGCGTTCGGTGTAGGACAACAATTTGCAAGCTTCTTTGGTGGTACTTCACTGCTGATCATGGTGGGTGTTATACTCGATACCTTGCAGCAGATAGAAAGTCACCTGCTGATGCGCCATTATGATGGTTTAATGAAATCAGGCAGGATCAAGGGCCGTTCATCCGGATCCGCAGCCGCAATAGGAAGCAGTATTTAAGAGATAATGATCTATACCAAGACATCGGAACAACTTGAACTCATGAGAATGAGTGCACAAATGGTAGGGAAGACCCTGGCAGTTGTAGCAGAGAAGGTGCGTCCGGGTCTTACTACTGAAGAACTGGATGCTATTGCAGAGGAATTCATTCGCGACAACGGTGGTGAGCCTTCCTTCAAGGGTTACAATGGGTTTCCCGCATCACTCTGTATCTCAGTCAATGACCATGTAGTTCACGGTATTCCGGGTAAGAAGGTCATTCAGGATAATGATGTGGTATCGGTAGATTGTGGCGTATTCATGAATGGGTTCCATGGTGATTCCGCCTACAGTTTCCTGATGGGTGGCGTATCTGATGATGTCGTGGAACTTGCTGAGGTAACCATGCGTTCCCTATACCTGGGTATTGACCAGGCAGTAGACGGAAACAGGGTTGGCGATATCAGCCATGCTATCCAGTCTTACTGTGAAGGCGAAAAAGGGTATGGTATTGTCAGGGAGTTGGTCGGACATGGAATAGGAAAGAGTCTGCACGAAGCACCTGAAGTACCGAATTTCGGATCGAAGGGACGAGGACCAGCTCTGAGGAAAGGAATGACATTTGCCATAGAACCCATGGTGAACATGGGCAAGCGCAATGTGATACAGGAGTCTGATGGCTGGACAATCCGGACCAAGGACGGCTCGGTATCCATGCATTATGAGCATACTGTGGCTGTAGATAAGGGAAAGGCTGAAATACTGTCTACGCATGAGTGGGTAGAGGAAGCCATTGAAAGGAACAACAATCTGATCAGGGTAAAAGCATTTACAGAACAATAATGTCGAAACAGGGAATTATAAAGCAAGACGGAGTCATTACGGAAGCATTGAGTAACGCTATGTTCCGAGTGAAGCTGGAAAATGAGCACGAGATCGTTGCACATATCTCGGGTAAGATGAGGATGCACTATATCCGAATCCTTCCCGGTGATAAGGTAACGGTTGAGATCTCCCCTTACGACTTAACAAAAGGAAGGATCATTTACAGGTACAAATAAAGCATTATGAAGGTAAGACCATCAATTAAGAAAAGAAGTGCCGACTGCAAGATCGTACGCAGGAAGGGACGTCTTTATGTGATCAACAAGAAGAACCCCAAATTCAAACAACGTCAAGGTTAAACTAAAGGAATATGGCAAGGATTGCAGGTATTGACCTACCAAAAAACAAGCGAGGGGTAATTGCACTTACCTACATCTATGGCATCGGATCGACCTATGCAGGAAAGATCCTCGATGAGTCAGGTGTAGATCGCGATAAGCCGGTGAAAGACTGGAATGACGATGAGATCAATGCGATCAGAAACACCATCAACAACAAATACACTGTTGAAGGTGCTTTGCGCTCTGAGGTGCAGTTGTCTATCAAACGTCTGATGGATATCGGATGTTACCGCGGTGTGCGTCATCGTAAGGGACTACCACTTCGTGGTCAGCAAACCCAGAGTAATGCGCGTACCAGAAAAGGTAAGAAGAAGACCGTGGCCGGTAAGAAAAAGGCACCTAAAGGATAAAATATTGGTTGAAGTCAACCACATAACTGAATACTATGGCTAAGACAAATAAAAAAACCAGTAAGAAGCGTACGGTGAAAGTAGAGGCCGACGGACAGGTGCATATCCAGTCGTCGTTCAACAACATCATTGTAACCTTTACCAATGCTTCAGGGCAGACCATTTCGTGGTCTTCTGCCGGAAAGGGCGGATTCAGGGGCTCTAAGAAGAACACCCCTTATGCAGCCCAGGTGGCTGTGAGCGATGCGGCCAAGATCGCCTATGATGCGGGCCTTCGTCGTGTAGATGTGTTCGTGAAGGGTCCCGGTTCGGGAAGAGAGGCTGCAATCCGTCAGGTAGTGAATTCGGGTATCGATGTAATGGTAATCAAAGACATCACCCCGCTGCCGCACAATGGCTGCCGTCCTCCTAAAAGAAGAAGAGTTTAATCTGAAAAACAAAGAAGCGAAATGGCTAGATATACAGGACCTACTTCAAAGATCGCCAGGCGTTTTGGTGAGCCTATCTATGGCTTTGACAAGGCACTTGAAAAGAAGAAGTACCCTCCCGGACAGCACGGGGTAAGCAAGAGAAGGAAGTCTCCTTCTGAATATGGTATTCAGCTTAAGGAAAAGCAGAAGGCCAAATACACCTATGGTCTTTTGGAAAAGCAGTTTGCCAAGACCTACGAAGAAGCATCCAGGCGCCAGGGAGTAACAGGTGAGATCCTGCTCCAGCTTTTGGAAGCCCGTCTTGACAACACGGTATTCCGTCTTGGCCTGGCTCCTACAAGAAGAGCTGCAAGGCAAATGGTCAACCACAAGCATATTGAGGTGAATGGAAATATTTCAAATACTCCGTCTCACTCTCTTAAGCCCGGAGATGTGATCACCATCAGAGAGAAATCAAAGGACCTGAAGGTTCTTCGTGATGTGGATCCGGACCCAAGGAAGTATTCCTGGCTGGAGTGGAATCCTGAGCATAGGAAGGGAGTATTCCTTCAGTATCCTGACAGGGACCATATTCCTGAGAATATCAAGGAGCAGCTGATCGTCGAATTGTATTCGAAGTAATTTGTAAACATCAATTAGTAATATGTCTATATTAACTTTCCAACGTCCAGATAAGATCATCCTCCAAAAGGCTACAGACTTTGAAGGTGCGTTCGAATTCAAACCTCTTGAGCCCGGCTTCGGAGTAACCATTGGCAATGCCCTGAGAAGAATATTGCTTTCATCCCTCGAGGGTTATGCCATTACTTCTGTGAAGATCAGTGGTGTGGACCATGAGTTCTCTACTATTGCAGGTGTGATGGAGGATGTCACAGAGATCATTCTCAATCTTAAGCAGGTTCGTCTTAAGAAGGTAATGGGAAGCGATGACAACCAGGTTGAAAAGATCTTTCTGACACTAAAGGATAAAGATGCTTTCACCGCAGGTGAGATCGAAAAGCATACCAATATGTACAGTGTGATGAATCCTGAACTTCTCATCTGCAGGATGGAACCGAATGTGAAGCTTGATGTGGAGCTTACCATTCAGAAGGGACGTGGTTATATGCCAGCTGAGGAAAATGAGATGATCGAGGAGACTATAGGCATGATTCCTATCGATGCGATATTCACACCTATCAAGAATGTGAAGTACAGTATTGAGAATACCAGGGTTGAGCAGAAGACGGATTATGAAAAGCTGAATATTGAGATCAAGACAGATGGTACCATCCATCCTGAAGATGCGATCAAGGAAGCAGCGAGAATAATGATCCAGCACCTGATGCTTATCACGGATGAAAAGATCTCTTTCAATACCAATGTAGAGAAAGAGGTTGATGCAGTTGATGAGCACACCCTGCATATCCGCAAGTTGCTGAAGACTCCGCTGGAAGACCTGGATCTTTCTGTGAGGGCTTACAACTGCCTGAAAGCAGCCAAGATCAATAACCTGTCTGAACTGGTGAAGTATGACACCAATGAATTACTCAAGTTCAGGAATTTCGGAAAGAAATCACTGGTAGAGATCGAGGCAATGGTGCTTGACAAAGGCCTGCAGTTTGGCATGGACCTTTCCAAGTACAAACTGGATGAAGAATAATTTACCCGTTTGGGTTAGCTTTTAAAGTGAAGAAGAATGAGACACGGAAATAAGATCAACCACCTGGGCAGGACCTACAGCCACCGCAAGGCTATGCTGAGTAATATGGCTGCCTCATTGATCATGCACAAGCGTATCACGACCACCCTGGCCAAGGCCAAGGAGTTGCGCACATTCATTGAGCCGCTTATCACTAAGGCAAAGAACGATTCGACCCATAACAGGCGACAGGTATTTGCCAAGCTCCAGAGCAAAGAAGCTGTTACGGAACTGTTCAATGAAGTAAGTTCCAAAGTAGCTGAAAGGAATGGTGGTTATACACGCATTCTCAAGATCGGAGAGACCAGGGTAGGTGATAATGCTGAGATGTGCATGATAGAGCTCGTTGATTATAACGAGAACATGCTTAAGGACACCACTTCGGGCAAGAAGAAGCGCAGTCGTCGCGGACGCAGTTCAGGTTCAACTACGAAGACCAAAGCTGCAGTAGCTGATACAGCAGCTTCTAAAGTAGAAGAAACGGAATCGGCAATTGAGGAAGCGACTGAACAGGTAGAAGAAAGTACAGCTGATACAACAGAAGATGTAAAGGATGCTACTGATACCGGTGAAGCTGATGCTTCTGAAGAGGAAAAGGCCTGATCAA
>Ga0129349_1138013_pt1 | contig 14843 bp, 13 predicted proteins | sample CPBNA1_7_FD_105436 | JGI IMG/M metagenome (GOLD analysis project Ga0129349, IMG submission 105436) | Freshwater to marine salinity gradient microbial communities from Chesapeake Bay, USA - CPBay_Sum_27_0.8_RNA1 (Metagenome Metatranscriptome) | ecosystem: Environmental > Aquatic > Marine >...
CGAAATTATTGTTTTAATTTCAAAACAAAGAAACTTAATAAGAGGACCGAAGTCTTCTCTTGGGGTGTTTCAGAACCGAAGTTCTAATTCACAGGGTTGCTCACAAGATAAGCATGGAGAGTGATTCAGCCTTCTTGTTGGCTTCAGTTGGGTAGGCCCACTCTGAGTCACCGAACTCGTTGGTGACGCTCACTCTGAATTCGATGGTATCACCCTTCTGGTAGCCGAAGTCGTCGATCAAGGCCTGGCATGAGAATTGTCTACCGGAGTCGTTTCCGTCAACGGTGGACATGAGGGATGAAGCATCAACATAAGCGTTGGTATCGAGGTTGAGGACCTGGAAGTTGTAGGCAGTAACGTTGGCGTCAGCTGGTGGTGCTGTCCAAGTGATGGTAGCTTCGGTCTTCAAGTTTTGGTCGATGTTCTCGGACACAAGATCGGTGAGCTTAGCTGGAACTGCACCGAATTTGATGGCCTCTGAAAGGTCAGACTTTTCACCAGCACCGTAGATGTTTGTAGCAGAAACTTGGAATCTAACTTCGGTTTCAGTGCTTCCGGCTTCTTTGACGTAAATCCAGAAGTCTTCAGCAGTGCTTTAGATAGCAGCATCCTCTCCTTCCTTGTAGACAGAGTAGTAGATGATCTCAGATCCTCCCATTTACTCATCAGTAGTAAGGCGCTCCCATTGGACATGGAGTTGACTTGAGTTGGTAGAGTTTCCACGTCTGGGAACGGGAGTCATCTTTTGGGGTGCAGTCTTAACCTTGGCTGAGTCATCTGATTCTCTCCATTCTCCTTAGAGGCCAGCTGCATTGACAGCACGTACACGGGCAACAATTGAGTCATTGTATTGAAGTCCAAATTCGTCTTGCATTGAGAGCATCTCGATTCTGCAAAGGTGGATTGGCTCGTCATTAGCATCGTTTGCAGCCTTGATGTCACCTTCAGTAACGTTTCCGTTTTCGTCTGTCTCATCATTCTTGCATGAATCAGGAGGAGTGATCCATTCTCCAGCAGAGTTCTTGATTTCAACTTCATATTTGTCAATAACTGAGCCTCCAGATTGAGAGGGGTCGTCCCAAGAAAGTCTGACCATACCGGAGTCATTAATTGTGACCTTGTCAATTTGATCGGGTGCTTGAGCAACATCAATTTCAAGGTTGGGTCTTGAGAATTTTCCAGTTCCCCATTGGTTCTTAGCAGCGATCTTGTAAGACAATTTGTTGTTTCCAGAGCCTTCATGAGTGTACTTAACTTTATTGGCTTCAGAGAAATCGCATTTGGTATCAGTTGCTCCTTCAACGCAGAGAGAGCTATCTTCTCCGAGGAGAGTCTACCAGTCACCTGAATCCTCGTTGTCAAATTAGAGAACGTAGGTGAGAATTGGTGAGCCACCATCTCTTGGAGAGTTAACCTTGTTCCATTCGAGGTTAACATCGTTGTTTTGTTCGTCTCTTAGACCTGAAGGAGGGTTCATCATTGAGGGAACCTTTTGAACCATAGCACCCGAAGTATTCCAGCGAGAGGCATCAGACCATCCCTTCTCGTTATGAGCTCTAACGGTAATTGCAATGTAAGTTCCCTGATCCATTTGGAAGTCTCCAGACCAGAATGATTCCATAGTGAGAGCGCATTTAGCTCTACCATTTGCTTTGTTAGCAAGAGCTTCTGCAACATCGCAATCGGGGTGGACAACGAATTCTCCATCACCGTTCAAGACCTTGACCTCGTATTCATCGATGTTTTCATCATCGTTTCCAGCGGGCCATGAGACAATAACTTTGGGAGCATCTGTGTTAGCAGTGCCACCGTTGGTACCTCTGAGACGCATTCTACGATTAAGTACGCAACTAGAACCATCTTCAATACAAACATCGGGTTCTCCGGGTTGCTGTGGGGGCTCTCCTGAAGTAAATTGAGCAGTATCGGACCATTCAGAGCAGTCTTCAGGGCCGACAGCGTTAACAGCTCTGACCTTGTATCTCCAAGTCTAAGCATTGCTGATTCCTTCGTGAGTCCAGTTGTCTTTATCTCCGGTAACTTCAGAAGTACCATCAGTTCCAGAAACTACGTTTCCATCAGTATCAAGACGTTCGTAGTGAATGATGTACTTGGTGATTTCGATTCCTTCACCTCCAGCATCGAGTCCAGAGAGTTTAGTCCAGCTGAGTTTGATGCTGTCCTTCTTGATCTCAGTTTTTTGGTCGTTGACGAAAGGTTTGGCCATCTTAACGGGGCATGAAGCAATCTTAGCGTTACCAGTGTTCTCGTCAGACCAAGGACCAGAGCAGTTGGCGTTGCTTCCACGGATCTTTACAACGATGAGTGCTTGATCATCGAGGTTGGTTTCAGACTTGATCTTAGAGTTCAAGAGAGAGCATTGGACCTTTCCATTGACAACGGAAATATTGTTACCTCTGCATTCTGCGATACTTGCCCAAGAGTGATCCTTGTGTTGGAAGAGGACTTCCCATGAATCGATGTTGCTTTGTTCATCCCATTTGATGTCAACATTGGCGCCATTTACATCAGTGACAACTCCAGTTGGCTTGGTGGGGCAGTAGTTGGTTTCGGCTTCGAGGTTGTCAGAGTAATCACCAAGACCGCAACTGTTTCTGGCAGAGATCTTGATGTTGTAGTATTTTTGGGCATTCAAACTTGTGATGTCGTAGAGACTCTGATAAGCGTCGCAATCAACTCTGAGTTCATCACCGGAAGCATTGCAGGTAGTTGGGTCATCAGTGTAAACCCAGTCACCGCAGTCGGAGTATTGAGCGTCATTGCATTCTTAGTAGCCAATCTTGTAGCTGATTACTGGTTGTCCGTTGGTCTTATCTTCGGAGAGAGCAGCCCAGGTAATGGTAATACTATCACCAGTCTTGGAGATAATTCTTGGGGCATTCATCTGCTGGGGAGGAAGAGTGACTTTCACGTTGTTAACGCTGTATTATGACCAGTCTCCTAGTCCAACTTCATTTTCAGCTCTGACTCTAGCAGTAACTTGATCGTTGATGTTGAGACCCATATCTTAGAGGTCAACACACTTAATGAAGCACTTGCGAGTGGTTACGTGATCAGCAGCACATTTGTTCATGTCAACGTCTCTGGTTGTGGCGTTGTCAATTTGGATGTCGTAAGAAGTGATGGTAGAGCCACCATTTCCAACTACGTCCCATGAAATTTCAACACCGCATTGGTCGTGTTGGTTAGTAGCAGTAACAGTGGGTCTTGAAGGTCTCTGAGGCTTTTGGTTGATGGAAAGTCCTTTAGGTGGGGAGAATTCACCAGATCCACAAGCGTTGATGGCACGAACCTTGAAGAGATATTCTCTTCCGGGGATAAGACTTCCTCTGTTGTAAGAAGTAGCGAAAGTGTAAGGTTGGGTCAAAGGAGTGTACTGAGCGTTCTCTTTGCTTCCAATACCATTGTTCCAGACGAGTTCGTACTGAAGTCCTTGTTCGTTGTTTGGTGCAGACCATGTAACATCAATTGATGAGTTGGGAGCCTTTACAACAGAAGGTTCAGAAACTTGACCGGGTCTGCTTCCGAGTTTAGCAACATCGTAGCCATTGGAGTCAGTCTCATAAGTGACCTTCCATGAGCTATATTGAACGGTAACCTTGGCAACGACATCATCACCTGTGGTGAGGAAGAATGGAGCAGCTCTAAGGTGTTCAGAATCAACAGTGCACTGAGTAGTTGAGGCATCTTCATCACAGAATTGAGAAAGTCCTCTTGATGAGAATTCTCCGTTTCTCTGTTGAATCCATACTTGGAGAGAGATAGGGCGGCTACCATTTGATGGTGCACGATCCCATTGGATAACAACACCACACTCAGTTTGAGATTGGAATGTTCTCACCATAGAGGTGTTAGGAACGTTGTTGTTTTGAGTCTTGGAGTTAGCGACGCCAGACCATGGTGATACTGAACCACATTCAGTTTCGGTTCTAACTCTGAAGTTGCAGCCGTCGGGGTGCATGCAGTTTCCAATGAAGTTTGTTCTTGAGCTATATTTGCTGACAGTTCTCCAGTCTCCGAATCTTCCTTCAGCCATTTGGACTTCGTAACTCACATCTCTGAGAGCAGTAAGTCTCCATGAAGTCCAGTCAACATGAACTTGTCCTCCCATTTGGCCATAAGCATCAACAGAAGGAGTTTCAGGAGCGATTGGTTCAGGGCATTCGTTGGTTTCCCATCCTCCAGAATAGGGGTCAAGGTTACCAGTTGAGTGCCAGCAAGGTCCAGAGTGGTTGGGTCCACAGCCATCATCAACAGGAGCAACGGGCTGAGGAGCTGGGCGAGCTTCGTCTTCTTCTTCGTGATGGCAAGGCTTGTCAGTGCCGTCACATTCTTCTCTTTCAGCACTGCTATCCCAGTGGTCATTGTTGTTGTTCACACGGGCATCATTGAAGTCTCTTTCGGGGAGGTTCCAGTATGGAACATCATCTTGATCCCAAGTAGAGAAGGGGTTGTAGCAGAGAGAACTAGGGTCAGTTTGGTCACAAACCTCTGATTCGGGCTCAGTGTTGTCGACAACTTAGTTGTGGCAAGGAAGAAGTGGTCTTCTTGGGTCACAGAAAGAATCGCTGTTTCTATCACGAGAAGGTTGCTGAGTTGCTGGTGCTTGGAAGCAGTCAGAGTTGGGATCATTGAAATCGCAAGCTGGCTCGGGGTATCCCCAGTTTTGAGTGGATGGGTATACGGGTCTGTTGTTGCGAGAGTTGTTTCTGGGTTCGTTGTAGTTGTATGAAGGCTGAGCTCTACCATTGTTGTTGTTGTAGTCTCTTGACCATTGAGAACCATTGTTTGAACCGTGGTTGGGTGAGCTCACTCTTGGGGGTCTTGGTACTCTCGAAGAAGCTGGCATAGGAAGAGAGCTGGTTTGAAGGGGTTTGCTTGATTGCAACAAGTGGTGGCAAGCAGAGGTAGGGTCGTTGGGGTTGCATGGAATGAAGTTTGCCCATGGTTCAGGTTCTTCATCGACGACAGAGTGGTCCTAGTGGCACTGAGGGCAAGCAACAGTGAGTTCTTGTGACCAAGGAGCGTCACCGCATTCGTTGGTCTTTCTGATAATGAATCTATAGTTTCCGGAGTTCAAGCCTCTGGTGTCAATGATCATTTGTTGTCCACTGGTGGTGAAGTCATTTTCCATGTTCTCTTCGGGCATAGCGTAAGAGTAACGAGGAGTTCTGGAGCTCCACTTAACATCAATTTCCTCGTAATCAGGGTTGACCCAGTGGATAGTGATGAAGTGACCGTCAATTTGAGAGGTGGGGGTGCTCATTCTCTCGGGAGCGGTGATCATGCGAACAATTCCAGAGTGGTCAGCTGAGTAATCAGACCATCCATTCTCGTTGTGAGCTCTAACTCTGATTTGGATTCTGTCTCCGTGAAGAAGTCCCCATTGAGAGAATTGACCTAATTCGTCCATGTCGATCATGCATGAGCTTGGTCCAACGTTTCCGCATGAGCCCATCCATTCAGTCCAGTCCCAGTTGCGCTCGGCAATTTCAATTGCAATTTGGTCAATGGGAGATCCACCGTTAGGTCCGAGTTGCCAGTTGACTTGCACGGAGCAAGGAGTAGGGCTGAAGACGGTAACCTGAGGAGTGGCAGGCACATCAGTGAGAGTAGTAACTTCAATTTCAGATGGGTCAGAGCATCCGCAGTCGTTGCATGAAACAACGAAGCAAGAGTATCTGCGAGTTCCTGGTTCGAAAGTAATTCTAGTGGATTGAGAAAGTTGGGTTGAGGAATAAGAGTTGAAGTTCATTCTTGTGGGAGTTTGGTTGTCAGCTCCGCAATAGACTTGAACGTTATCGTTAACGTTGAGTCTAGTCCAAGCAAGAGTGAATCCACTGGCATCTTTACCGTAGCTAGTTGGTCTGTTAAGAACTCTTGGAGTATCGAGCATCTTAATAGTGTTGGCATGAGTCTCAAATTCGGACATTTTTGATTCTCCAGCACTGTTAACAGCTGAGGCTCTAACCTTAATGGCATCTCCAGTTCTCAAGAAGTATGGAGCTTGTTGAAGTCTTTGCATTTCGATAGAGCAAGCTTTGTTAGCCATATCTCTTCCGCAAGCGTCTTCAGTGTATCTCTTCATGACTCCGTTTCTGTCTTAAATATAGATTCTATATTCAGTGATAGCGCAGCCATTGTCCTGTCCATTGAACCAGTCAACTCTCACTCCGCACTCTGAAATTTCGGAGGTAATGCAGGTAGGTGGGAGAGGCTTGGAGCAAGTTGATCTCTGGATGTCAAGGCATTGAGATTTGACTGACTTTCCACATTCATTGCAAGCAACAACGCAGAAAGAGTACTCAACACCATCGAGAGGGTCGTAGAGGGTGAATTCGAGATCGTTGGTGTAGACAATTCTTTCAATCTCGTTGCTGGTTCTGGGGTCAGTGTAAGAGTACATGAGCTCATAGTGGCACATGTGGTGACCATACATGGAGTTTTCACATCCAGTGGCGTGTTGCCATTGAACAGTGATCTTGTTGTCACGGCAGTCTCCGTTGGCATCCTTTTTGTCAGCATCACAAAGTTCAACTGGGCATACGGGAGCTTCAGGAGTGTTGCAAATTTATTCAGTGAGAACAGGTGACCACTCTCCCTCTCTGCAAGTTGCGGAGTTGCATCTAACTCTGAATGAGTAAGGGGTGCTTGATCTTGGGTATTGAATGGTGTACTGAGTTCTGTTGTAAATGGTTTCGACTCTCTTAGTACCGTTTTCTCTAGTGATTTCGAGTTCATATGAGCAGTCACTGCATTCTTGACCGTTGGTCTTGCAGGTGTCCCATTCAACAGTAATTTCTTGTTCACTCTTGCGGACCAAAGTGGGAGCTTGAGGAGCCTCAGGTCTAGCACAGACAGATCTGCATTCTTCGTGAGACCACATACCGTTGGCACATGAGTTTCTAGCTCTAACTCTGAAGCAGTAGTTGATTCCTTGAACGATGTTCATTTTGAAGGAGTTAGTTTCTCTTGTCTCGAAGTAAGATTCTTGACCAGTGCCAAGAGTGTACTGGAGATCATAGAAGCAATCATCAGCAAATCCACTCACGGAACCGCTCTCGCATTGAGCCCAAGTGACAGTAACTTCACCGGAGTTGGGGAGCATAGTGACAGAAGGCTTGGAGAGGTTTCCAGGGTGCTGGCAGCAGTCTTGAGTGGTAACCTTCAATGGGTTGGTTTCAATTCCTTGTCCACAATCGTTGGTGCACTTGACGGTAAATTCGTAGCAAGTATTGCATCCGGGGTTGATGACTTCGTAGTAGTTTTGGTTCTAGACAGTGACGTAAGTCTTTTCCTTGTCATCACTTGGGTCTTCCTCGTATCCAACAATATAGTCGGTGGTAGAACCGGTCCACTCAATTCTGATGCGATGTTCAGTGTTGTGAGTAGGGCGCAAGTCTTGAACAGTACCGCATTCTTGGCAAATTTCAGAGCATGAAGTCATGGAGAAGTCAGAGTCACCGCAGTCATTGCAGCAGTTAACCTTGAAGCAATATTGGACTGAAGGGTCAACATTGGTGAGTTGGAACATTGGGTCCCAAGTGGTTTCAGTTCTCTCAGGTTTGCCATCGTTAGATGAGATCTTGATGGTGTAATGGCATCTCTGGTTGTAGCAAGCTGAAGTAGGGTCGTAATTCCACTTGACATCAATTGTCTATGCAGCCTTGTTTTCAATAACTCTAGGCTTGGCAGGAGTTAGAGGTCTGATGCATTGATCAATGCAGACTGGTTCAGAACGCTGACCAACACCGCAAGAGTTGCAAGCGCGAACTTAGAAGCAGTATTGAGCATTTCTGTTTAGTCCGAATTCAGTGTAAGTCAATTGAGGAGTAGTGTATACTTGAGAAACTCCATCAATGCTGACAGTAACTTCGTAATGGCAATCAGATTCGAAACTGGTGTCGCAGTTGCTAGCGCCAGTCCATCCAATTTAAATTTGTTCTTGGTTGTCAACAAGAACTTGAGGAAGTCCAACTTCATCAGGAAGACTCTTCATTTCGCAAGCTGAGCACCTTCCAGCAACTGATCTTCCAATTCCGTTCTCTGCGAAAATTTGGACGTAGATTTGTTAACCTTCAACAAGACCATAATCCATAGCAAGTTCTCTCATTGAGATGAGGCACTTGTTGTTGAAAGTATTGCGGCAAGTGGGAGTTTCTCTGTAGAATCCACGAGAGTCTTGAACTTCGATGATGTATTTAGTTACTGCAGATCCGTTAGAGTTAACGGGGTTCCATGTGACTTCCATATTGCAATCAACAACTTGAGTAGAGCAAACTGGTTGGTCGGGAACTCTTGCATTGTTGATAGTGCAGGCACTTGATTCAACAAAGGAGCAGTCATTTTCAGCTGCAACCTTGAAGTTGTATGTTGAGCTCATGGGATCAGTTCTGTGGTTGTAGCAGATTTGACCTTAGGCGTTGGGCTGAGAGAACACATTGACTCTGTTGTAACGAGCCATGTTGTTGTTAGCTTGGTTGTTCCACAAGAGAGTGTATTGGTAGTCTCCATCTGAGTTGGGTTCTTCCCAACAAACTCTAATTTCTTCGTCATTGACTGCTGAGCAAGTAGGTGTTGCAATGGAAGAAGCTCCAGTTCTAAGGACAACAGGTGAGTGATCGTAAGCAGCCTCCAATGATCTCTTAGGGACATTACCATCCTTGCAAGTTCCAATTGCAATAACTCTTGCGAATACTTCATCACCTTCTACGAAGATTGGGTTGTTACCTCCGAGGCCATAGTCACCGTTGATAACTTTTTTCATGTCGAGGTCACAAGTTGTTCTGCCGTCGTTTCCACAGACGTTAACAACGTGCCAGTCCCATTGAGATTTGTCGTTTCCTGATCCTCTCTTAGCGAAAGAGATTTCGTAAGAATCGATAAGTTGGATAGGGGTGTCTTGGGGCATAAGCCAGTCGACAACCATTGAGCATTGTCTGGGGTTTGAGAACATGCACACGGGAGTTCCAGGTTCTTCGCAAACTTCAACGTAAAGAGGAAGGGAGGGCTCTGCGGCTCCGCATTCGTTGCAAGTTTCAATGGTGAATTCGTATTTCACACCTTGGGAAGGAGCGAGAAGTCTGAATTGGTTGGAGTTTGTGATTTCGCGTTGAGGGCGGAAACCAGATTGAGGGAAAGTGTAAACAACTTCGTAATGGCATCCAGCAACTCCATCACAAATGTCAGGCCATTGAATGTGGATAGCTTGCTTAGAGTCTTCTTGAATAGCATCGGCACCCCAGACAACTCTTTGAGGAAGAGGCATCATTACGGGATGTGCAACACAGCCAGTTTTTCCATTGAAAATGTCGTTGGAAATGGTTCCTGGAGCATCGGTCATGTCCTTTGCAGCATAAGTCTTGGCGTAGATCTTATCTCCGGTAACGAGGTTGAATGGAGGCCTGTTGAAGACGGTCATGCTAACTTCGCAGTATCTGTCCCATGAGTTCCAGTGGCATTTCTCGTTGTTGCTGATGTTTTGATCATTGAGAACGTAGTAGTTTCCGTCTTTACCTTGGATGGAGAGAGGGTGTCTTCTGATTTGTCCTCCCATGGAGTCGCACTCGGGGAGCTTGAAAATAACTGAGCATTGTCTGGAAGTGACATCGAAGCAGCCATTGCAGACGGGTCCTTGAGAGTGTCTGAATTCAACGTGTTCGGAGACTTCAGAGTCGCAAGCATCTCTGGTGGATTCAACCCAGATGTGGTAGACTTGGTCCTCAGTTGAGGGGAAGTCCATGCAGCCTTGTCCTTCAGAGGTGGTGGTGACAAGTTGAGCTGAGGAAGATGAACCTAACTTGGGTCCGTTGCGAGACAAGTCCCAAGGTTGGCTGTAGAGTTGGAAGAGAACATCAGATCTGTCAGCGCAGGTGTTCCATTTGTAGCAGATCTTGTTGCCACCCTATGCCTTGTCGAGAGGGTCGGACTCGTTTCTCACTAGACCAGTAGGAACGCAAGGGTTGGTTCTAATGATAGCACCTCCAAGAAGGCACTCAGAGTGAGGTGAGGTTCCGGCATCGTTGAGAGCGAAGAGTCTGGTGTAGACTTCGTCACCATTCTTGAGGTTGAATGGAGGTTGCATAAGTCTGGTGGTGGAGAGGGGGCATTGTTCCATGGATCCCCAGATCTCGCATTGGTAATCTTCCCAAGATCCGCTGGCGGATTGGATTTGGACTCTGTAGTTGTTAGGAAGCTGGATGCCATCCTGTGCAACAGTGGGGCGGGTCCATGAAAGGTCGAAGTCCAAGCATTGAGCCAAGTTGGTAGCGCAGGCTTGTCCTGGTTTAGCTGGGGGAGATGAAAGCTCCTCACAGAGTTCGGGAGACCATTCAGCGGGTTCGCAGACGCAGACGGCACGTACTCTGAATTTGTACAATTTTCCAGCGGTCATACCGGTTTGAGTGTGGGTGGTTCCTGAGGTGTATCTCAAGTCTTCCCATTGGCATTCTCCAGTTTGGACTGGTGGGCACCATTGAAGTTGGTAATCGATGTCGACACTCTGTCCAGCTCCAGTACCGTAGTATCTGTTCCATTGGATGGTGAGTGAGTCTTGAGTCTTGTCAACGACGGTGGGTTCAGCGAGTTGGTATGGGACGCTGGCAATAGGAGCTCCAACAGTGTTGGGTCCAGAGAATGCACCCCATCCGGCGGCGTTTTTACCTGCAACTCTGACGATGACGAGGTGTCCGGGTCTGAGGTTGTAAGGGTAAGACTTGAGAGTGTCCTGGTGGACGACGCATTCGCGGGCATCACCAGCCTCGGAGCAAGGGAGGTTGTCACTGTAGTACTGGTAGTCAGAACCTTGGATCTGAACCTTGATGCTCTCGGGGACGGCTCCACCGATGGCGCTGCCGATGTTGATTCTCACGGCACATCCGACGGTCTCGGTAGTGACGGTGGGCATGATTGGTGGGTCTTCAGTGAGGCAGACGTGGAGAATGTTGGAGTAAGGGTTGGCTCCACCGCATCCGCCGATAGCTCTGACTCTGAATCTGTAGTTCTGAGAGGTAGCCTCTCCTCCGTGAATGGGGAGGTCGAAGTTGATTCTCATGGTAGGGAGTTGAGTGGTGTCTGATGCGAAAGCGGCTCCGTCGAGGGACTTTCTGTACTGAACCCACGCGATGTTGCGGTCGGCAGCCCACTCTTTTCCTTGGTCCCACTCGACTACGTACGATTGGGCACCTTGAATATCAGTCCAAGCGAGGTTGATGTAGTCTCTTGGGACTCCTTCGATTCTGAGATGAGGGGCACTAAGTCCAGTTGATTGCATTCTCACGCCACCTTGGGCAACTGATCTCTCGGCTGCGTATCCGTTGGCGTTGTAAGCACGACCGGAGACCAAAACGCTGGCACCTGAATCGAGATAGAAGGGAGCAGCTGAAAGCATGGACATGCTGACGTTGCAAGACATGGTGTCTCTAGCGGGTTGGTTAGAGCATTGGCTGAGGTTGTGGTAAGTACCGTCGTTTCCTTGAACTTCGATCTTGTAACCAGTAATGGTTTCACCACCGTCATCAGAGGGTGCGTACCAGGTGAATCTGACATCGCAGTCGGGTCCGAGGGTGGAGGTGACGGGCTGCATGCGACCAGGCTTGTTAGTGGCAGCTTGGCACTTGACGACGAGGATGTCGGAATCAGTGCATCCGCAAGTGTTGCAAGCTCTGACTCTGTACTGGATGGTCCAGGTGTCCTCGAGCACGTTGTGTTCGTAGGTGGTTTCAGTTGCAGTGGGAGCCATTTCAACTTGGTTGATGTCTTGAGCGGGTCTGAAGTTGACACCACCCCATCCGAAGTCCCAGAGGATTTGGTAAGTCTAGACACCAGTTTGACGCTCCCATTCGAGAGTGATGGGTCTAAGGTTGCGAACAGAACCATTGTAGTTGGTGGGCACGAGACCAGCACCTCTGTTGGTCCATCTGGGCATGTTGGGCTTGCGAGGAGGGTTTTGCATGCTAACATCCTCAGTTGAGAGAGGTGAGAGGATTCCGCAGTTTCCAGTGACAGTTGAGCAAGCTTGAACTTGAGCAACAACTTTCATTCCAGATTGGAGACCATAAGAGTATCCAGCGAGATCACTCATGGAAACAGTGCATTCTTGTTAGTAACCGGAGTTTCCGCATTGGTGGAGAAGCACCATTGAACCGGAGGCAGCCTGGACTGAGACACGGTAGTTAGTGGTGTCTGGATCACAATCAGCGGGTCTGTTCCACATGATCTTGACAGAGCAGTTGGCGGCAGATTCGATCTTGATGTGCTGGACAGCTTGAGTGTGGGTAGTGGCAGCAGGGGTGGAGGTGGTTCTCACTTCGAGGGGCTCGGAGAAGGCGCACACACCGCAAGCGTTCTTTCCACGGACTCTGAAGTAGTACTTCTGGTTGGGGTAGAGGTTCTGAACTTCGAATGAGTTTCCAGTGACGGAGGTCCAGTAGATGTAGTCACCAAGGCCACCAGTCTGGCTGAAGTAGATTTCATATCTGTCGTTGGGTCCCATGCCATCGACGTCATCCCAAGTGAGGGTGACGGTAGAGTCACTGACATCGGAGGCTCTAACCTGGGTCATTCTTCCGGGTGCACCAATGACGCGGGCACCGTTGTAGTCAACAGATGATGGAGGACCCCAGCTGTTGTTGATGAATGCTGAAGCACGGACGAGAACAGGTGATCCTTCTTCGAGGAAGAAAGGAGCATCAGTGAAGGTTTCCATGGGGACTTCGCAGTCCATCATTCCACCTTGAACTCCACAGAGCTGGGAGAGAGGGTGGAATTGGTTGTAGCGGTCCATAACTTCGAGGCGGTAGCGCATGCTTGATGATGAAGCGCCAGCGGATGGGCTCCAGGTCATGCGGACACCGCAAGTATCAGTGTTCTCGGTCTGGCAAGCCTTGATCATGGGAACGGGCTCAAGAGCAGAGGCGGAGAGGCCTTGGATGGACTCGGGCATGAAGGTGGCACCGAAGTATCCGTAGCAGTTGAGGCAGTTGAGGACGATGAAGATGGTCCAGAGGAAGCTCATCATGAATGAGGAGAGGTACTTGGAGAAGCGAGGTCCACCGAGTTCACCTCCGAGGCATGATCTGCGGAGTGAGAGGACGAGGGCGGTCACGAGGGCGCAACAGAGGAAGGTGACGACAGCGAAGTTGATGTCGAAAGCTTCGTATTGTCCAATGACGAGGGAACCCTGGTCGTTAGCATATCGGTAGATGGTGGCGATGGTCCATGGGAGGCCAAGTCCGACGAAAATGTTGGCGGCATTGGCGGCAATGGTGGGGAGGAACACATCATCAGCGCTCTTGTTGGCGGCAGCAGATTGCATGCTTGACTTAAGGTTGTTGATCGAGGTGCCGAGGGAAACCATGATCAAAGCAAGAATGCAGCCACGGAAGTCGAGGAGGAAACCCATGAACATCATGACCTCGGTCATAACGTAGGTGAGGGCACAGATGGAGACGGCGCAGGCAGCGAGGGTGGCCCAACCGTTCAAGTATGAGCGGGGTGGGATAGCTGCGAAGAGGAGTCTCCAGGGCATGGCGAGGAAAGAGGCGAAAGCTTCGCATCCACTCATTTCTTCATCGACGGTAACAGCGAGTTTGAATTGCTCGGACCAGCTGGGGTCGCGCATCATCATTTGCTGTTAGATGAGTTTTTGGCGCTTCTCATCTTCTTCGTTCTATTATTGTTGAGCCTCAGCATCTGATTGAGCGACGGGCTCGACATCAGCGACTTTCTTGGAGGCCTTTCTGAGGGTGAGACGGGCAACGGGGCACTCGGGGTCGATCACGTTCAGAAGGTCGTCAACGGTGACGGTTGAGAGGTCATCAACGCCGAGAACAATTTTGAAATCAGCGCGGAGAGTCTCAGCCTCGAATGAGTCGGAGGCACCAGTGACGAGGTCAACGACGTAGAATGATCCTTGAGCGTCAGCAGCATCGACGATGTTCTGCTTGCAGACCAAACGGCGGTTGTGCTCGAGTTCCTCTTGTTCATCGCGCTCTTCGGGTGAGAGGTACTCAGAGAACCAAGCAGCTACAAGGAGAGCTGGGTAGAACATAAGAGTAACCATAGCCTCGGCAAAGTCGATTTCTCCGGGGGAGATCACGACGAGGACGAGGAAGAGCCAGACGTAGGCGAAGGCGGCAAAGGCAGCCATCACGAGGAAGACGTTCATGTTGAGGATTCTCTTGACCTCAGTGACGGCAGCAATGGAGAGGCCGCTCACAATGAGGAGGTTGAAGGAGGCAGATCCAACGACGGCCATGGGGCCAATTTCAGTGGGAACGCGACCGCCTTCAGAGAAGGTGCTCATGAAGCAGAGGAAGATCTCGGGGAGAGCTCCACCAATTGCCATGAGAGTCAGGTACACAATTCTTGAGTTCCAGAGGGGGACGGCGACAGTCATTGATTTGCCCTCGGCATTCTTGACTTCGACGGATTCAGTTTGGGAGGTGATCTTGGCGATGGCTCCCATGAGGATGTCTTGTGCGATAGCAATCCCGATGAACAGGTACACGCACAAGAGAAGTGAAGCAACTCCGAGCAGGGCGTCCGAGGCTCCGGAGAGTCCGGGACTGAACTTGGAGTTGGAGGCGAGATCAGTAATTTGATCTTGCTCGTACTTGTTGTACTTCATGCCAGGCATTTCGTACTTTCCATTGAAGAGTGGCCTCATCACGGAAGCCCCCTCTGCACCTTCTTGAGCCATAGCTACCGAGTCCGACATGGTGTTGAAGGCTCCGGCGGCTGCGACGGCAAGGCACATCATTTTGACGCGCTTAAGCTGACTAGACGTTAGCTTACGAATTACTTTCATAAAGGGTTTGAAA
>Ga0129349_1336009_pt1 | contig 13295 bp, 34 predicted proteins | sample CPBNA1_7_FD_105436 | JGI IMG/M metagenome (GOLD analysis project Ga0129349, IMG submission 105436) | Freshwater to marine salinity gradient microbial communities from Chesapeake Bay, USA - CPBay_Sum_27_0.8_RNA1 (Metagenome Metatranscriptome) | ecosystem: Environmental > Aquatic > Marine >...
CTTTAATATTTTTGTTTAGACGATAAAGGATCACAGTTTCCCTTCTTCTTTCCTTCCTTCCTTTTGATCAATAGTCGACATTGAGGACACAGGCAACTCCCTGCAGGATCCAATGGGAGGGGTGTTCCTGGGTTTTCAGATCAGCCGTGAAGACCTGTCCGACTCCCATTCTGTTCTTCCTGTCTTGGGTCATATAGACTGGGGTCCTTAGATTATCCTTGAGTTTGAGTTTATTGGCTTCGGTGGGGATGATTTGGATGATGGGCATTTCGTAGACCAGTTCTTTGGGGGGTTGTTTCACTAAGCAGCACCTTTCCATGTCCCAGGAGGCGCCTTCTAAGTACATGCCTTGAATGTAGCAGCCGTGTTCTGGTTTTTTCTTGATGGTGTCAGGGTTTTTGGTCTGTAGCACAACGGTGTACAAGGTTGACTTGTCCAGGGCCCAGCCTTTGATGCGGCAGGAGGTTTGCACCAACGCGGTCAGGTAGGATTCTGGGATGTGCAAACCTGAGAGCCACATGACGGCGGGTTCTTCAACTTTTGCCCAGTGGTTGTACTGTTTTACCCGGTTCGTGAAGTGGGTCATCCAGGAGCCGAGTTTTTTCTATGTTTGAGGGGCGAGTTTGGCCCACTTTGCGGGGAGATTTCCGTTGTCCAAAGCAATTGCAAGTTCATCTAAGTCAGAGGACATACCGATTTCTCCTTTCAGAGCTCGTTTCAAGTTAAATAATGTTTCCTTGATTCTCTAAATCAGTTTGTTGAACCTTTCCAGTTCTTGGAAGAGGACAATTTTAGTCGGAGTGACGACGTCGGTCTCAGCTCGAAGAATGACAATGTCCCAAAGTGTTTCGGGCATCTTTCCTAGAACGTCATTGGCGGTGTTTTCAATGTTTTCTTACCTGTTCTATCCGCCTCGGCTGCCAGATGACAGCTGCATCATAAGCAGATTGTTCCAGTTTTCTTTTGCGGAGTTCGAGAAATAGGTGATTTCGGCATTGGGATTCAGTCCGAAGACAATGGGCGAGTTGATCAGTGGGATTTCGTTGACTGCGTTCAAAAATCCTTAAAGCGATTTCACTGTCGGTTGTTTGTAGTCGTAATCCGGTGTTTTTGCGAAGAAAAACTCTCGATTTTTGTCGAACAGGAAGTCGCCCATGTACTCTTCTAGATAAGTCATCATGATTCTTCGATCCCAGTCGTCGGTGACCCTGCCTCCGTACATGGCCTCACCGATCAGATATTTGAGGCTGCTCCAGGGGATGGCCTCTTCCTTGTTCTCGTGCGTTTTTGTCAGATACATGTTGAGCAAACGATAGGAAATTGTGAAGTCGCTTTGGTTGAAGTCGTAGGCTACGTTCCAGCCGATTTTGCCGTACTTTCGTCTGTCTTGGATGATTGCGTGGAAGAAACTGACCACATAGACTAAAGGTTTGAAGGACTAGTGGGGACATTCGTTTAACGATTCCTCGCTGAGCTTGCTCAGGGTCGACCTCATGTTCAACCTAAGTCCATCTGGGGGTTCAGTGACAACCTTCAATGCCTTTTGCAGGATTCCCAGGGGGAAGGCATCGGTGGGCTGGGTGGTAAGCCATAGTCTGAAATCTTTGTTGGGTCGGGTCATGGTTTCCAGGAACTTTTATAGATGATTTTTGAGCCAGCTTGCAAGCAAATGGCAGTTCTGGAGCATGAGCCAGTGGCCTCTGTTACTCGAAGTTGAGAGGTAGATATTGGCTTACTCTTACATGCCTTGGCCGAGGGACAGATACTTGAACTTGTTTCCGGTGAAGCCTTCTTCCTCTCCTAATTTTTGGACGTCTGAGAGGGGATCGGCACCAGGGGATAGAATGAAGACAATCGGTGACTTTTCATTTGAGGCTTTGAATATTTTTTCGTAGTTGACTGTGGGTGGCTGGACGAACTTATCGTTCTTATGCGAGTCGATAATGAACTTTTTCATGCCATTGACAACTCGATCGGGTCGGAACACTCTCAGCATCAATAGAATCTGGAAACTGGTCAGTTTATTGTACCCGTCTGGCAGATCTTCAATTTCGGGTCTTTCATAGTCGTACCACTTCTTCCATTCTTTTTCATTGCTCTATAAGTTATCAACTAACGATTTATAGACGTCTCCGACGTTGACCAATTTCTGCAGATCCTTCCAGCCTTGCTCGTGAATCCATTTATAGGGTTTTGCCTTTTCAATTTCACTGAGACTCTGATTTCCTTTCAAAAAGAAGTCGAGTTCTACCTTGTTGAGATCTTGTTATTCCTCGATGATCATGATGGTCATGTGGAAGGAGAACATTAGCTTGTGCACTTCGAAGATTCCGAGGCAGACGTACTCGTATACGTTCAGGGTTAGTTTGTCGATGATTGCCCTTAAACGGGTCTACAGAACGGGGTCTTTTTTGGCGTCTCTCAGAGAGTTGTTGAAGACGATTAAGTAGCTTCCGAGGGAGTACTCGTACATTTGGGAGATTTGACTCAATCCGGTCATGGCGAAAAACAAAATAGCGCCTCTTCGGGCAACAGGAGTGTAGCTTTGTCTGGCTTGTTCGATTTATTCCGCAGTGATCTATCCCTTGGCGATGTCTTCTGAGATTTCAATACTGACTCGTTTGGTAGACTCAAGTGTTTCAATCAGCGGTTCGTTGTCAAGGAGACTGCCGGAGGCCGAGGAAAGGGAGTTAAGAAGATTGTCTTCTGCCTCTTTTAATTTTTTACGGTTCTAGCTCATTTGATGGACCAGTTATTTCCTTTGTTTTTCCTTCTCAGGTTTTTCAAAGCTAACCACTACGTTCAAAAGTTGGTCTCTGAGACCCATGACCGTGACTGTAAAGTTGATGACCATGGTTTTGCCCATGATTTCAGGGGTGTACTTGGGGTTGCTGAGTTTGGTGGTGAAGTAAAGTTTGAAATTTTAACTGTAGTCGATAAAATTATCCGTAAGCTTGATGTACTTCTGTCCAGCTCGATCAACGATGTTTTTCTCTAACAAGGGATCGATTGTGGGGTCGAGTTCTTCGTCGATATTTTCAAACAGACAGGTTCCGCCTCTCCTGATGGTGTTTTCCAAATCCTTGATAAAGGCTGAGGGACCGTCGTTCATGTTGAGAACTTTTAGTAACGGGCCTTAATACCTCTTTTTGATCCAGTTGACGGCTTGGAGTTGAGGGTCGATACATAGCGGCCATCTGGTTGCCTTGGTCGACAGAATACCGTTCTGTACGGAGAGTTCATCTGAAGGGAGCTCCTGGCTGGCCCAAACTGAAATTTCAACATCATTGGTCAGAAGTTCTTATAGCCTGAATTTTTAGCTCATGGGGATGTTCTTTTAACCGATGTGAACTCGCCAGTCGTCGTAGACCATTCTTTTTCGGAAGGCAAAGTCGAAGCAGCCGGTGTAAGACAGGAAGGCACTTGTGGTCAGACAGTCTCCGGTCAAGTTGATAATTTTGCCTTTCAGATCTTCTTAATCTTTGCTCCATCGGATCTCCTATCGTCCGAGACCCTTGATCAGTTTTTCAGCTGCATTCAATTTCCGTTTCATGTTGGTGGCTTACTTCGTCAGTTCATCCAATCTAGCCTGCTTTTTGTCTCTATTTTCACTGGCCTCTTTCAACTGTTTATCTAGACTTTCGACTAGCGCATTGGTTTCCTACAGTTCAGCCTTCATTCTGTCAGCTGCTTTTTGCATTTCTTCGACTTTCTTTTTCAGTGGTTCGACCTCCTTATAAACTGTATAAAGCTTGACCATGGCTTTCAACCATAAAAGTAGATTATAGGCTGCGGAGGAAATTTCCTGCATTCGGTCGAATTCGAAATCCTTGTTGTTCAAGCGATCGGTGACACTATCGATTTGTCGTTTGGTGACTTTGTGGATACGTTTTCCGAAGTCTTTTAACGTGGTGATGAACGATGAAGGATTGGCGATCATTCTTCGGGCGCCTTACCAGCCTTACCTTTCGTCTTCAGTTCCAGTGGGCTTCAGTACCATGATGGTGATTCCCAAGGCAGCTACCTGAGGGGGAGGCTTGCTCAGAGACTTGAAGGTGGTCAGCTATCTGGCATCAACTACAGACAGTGCCTTTTCTGCCTCTAAAACTTGAGGCTCGGCGTTAACCAAGATCTCCTATGCCTTTTTACTCTAAACACTGATTCGTTCATTATCGATATCTAGCTGTTTCTTTTTTTCAACTGCCGCGGTCTGATGTTTGGTGGCATTGACAGTCGTAACCTTGATCTCTTACAAAATGGTTTCGACTTCGATGGTTTCAGCGTTGACTTCTTTTTGTTTGACTTCCAAATCCTCTCTCAGAATATTGACTTGTTCTTTGGCTTACTTCAGTTTTAACAGACCGTTTTGATACCTGACACAGGTGTTGTTAAATTCTTTGGTGTTTTTGTACAGACTTGTTCTGTAGGTTTTCAGGAAATCGAGGTAATTTTTGGGAGTGGCAAAGTTCTTTCTTTTTAGCTGTTCTTCGAACTCTCTAGAGTAGTCTTGGACTGACATATGGACGTAGACAATGTGTTAGACAATACTAGCACGGTGGTCTTCGGGAAGTTATGTGTCTTTAAGGTAAAAGTCACAGACGGAAACAAGGGCTTCCTTGGGCCAGGAGAAGAACCAGTCGATTGAGGTGTTAGAAATTAATCCTGGGAAGTTTCGGCATCGGATTCTGAGAGTGTCGCCTGCCGGAGACATAGCTAAGACAATATGGAGGTTGTTTCTTGTCTTTTACAAGAAGAAGTTCCACATATCTTCCTTGGTGTCTGGGATGTCGAGTTTTTTTGGCCTCGTCTCGGACCTTGTCGCTCATGGATTTTTTCTCATCTTCGTCAAAAAGTGCGGGAACCATACCAATAGTCAGAAGATTGTTGACCAGTTCTAAAAATCCTTGCTAGATGACATGGGCATCTGTGAACATGAAGAGCACTGGGCCTGCGGTCAGGTTTTCAAAAAGTACTTTCAGGTCATCCCTGAACTCTTTTTCCTTGTAGCCCCTTGTAAGGGTGATCGTGAACATCTTGTACCTTGCCGTAAAGGAGGCTAGTTTTGTCAGACTTTGTTTTCCCGAGCCACCGTAGCCTACCAACAACGCGTGTCCTAGTGGGAACCGAATAATTCTGTAAATTTTCACTAAGTGTTGGATGGCGTCATCGAACAGAACCAGGTTCATCTAGGCGTGATTTTCGTCGTAGTTGTACTCTTGTAAGAGCCAGTCGAATTTTTCCTTGACTTTGGTCATGCTTTCACAGTCTTTATACAACTGCGGGTCGATGTGGGTTTCATCAGCGGGATTGGCGTGCATGAAGTCGCCGAAAAGTAAAGGGTTCTACATTGCGTAGTCGTAGGAGTCTTCGAAATTGGCCTTCACAATCGTCGGAATAAGCTTCTCTCCGACCAAGGTCCTATCTTCCTCATTGATGAGTCTATCGCAGAAGACTCTCATGGCTTCGTTCCTCCACAGTTTGACAACCGATGCTTTGGTTCCAAAATTCTCAGGATCCGCTCTGGACAGTCCTTCATAGACTCTCGAAAGATCTCTCAGATTGAAAATGTAGTGGAATTTAACAGGTGTTCGAGGCAGCATTTCCACAATTTGCTTATACAGTTTCAGCGTCGAATCAGTCACTTTTTCGATGATTTCCACAATTTCATTGGGGAAGGGTTTGAAATAGCCAGACAGAATGTTGTTGTAGATTCTTTGGAGATTTTCATTGCTCGGGAAGACCAGGTTAAAGCAGGTGTACAAGGATAGTACTCTGGGGTCGACCATGGTGGCGATGCTGGGAGGCAGCAATGCGGAGATGATCTGGGTGTCCTTGATGATTTTCATGTCTAGATTTCCGCCTCTCTCGTAGATGTAGTTTCGCTAAATGAAAAATTTCAGCAAGGCAATGGGCTGTTGGGTGCCGTAGGTGTCTACCTTAGGCATGTGCAGGTCGTCGATGAAGATGATCAGTTGTTTGCCAAGGATTTTTGGGCCGAAGATCCTTCCCGATCTTTTATCGATGTTTTCTTAGATATTGGCCTGGAGGTCTTTGCTGGTGGTTCGGCTTGAAAAATTGATGTTCAGTTTCATGAAATTTTCAGGGTCGAGACTGTTGAGGTAATTCGAGATGATGACTGACTTTGCGGTTCCGGACTCTCCGACGAACATGACTGGGAATTTGTTGCTGACCATGAGATTAAGCAAGTAGCTGAATTTTTTGGTATCGACTGTGGGCACTAGAATCTTAGAGAACTTTCCGTCTTCAGGGTGGACGTAGGTACCGACTTAGTTTGACCAGTTGACCCACTCGCGTTTCATGTCGAAGTAGAAATCGAAAAGGGAGAATTTTTTGTCAGGAACGTGCTTTTCGATTAAGGATCTCAATTTTTCTTAGAAAGTCTTTTTGCTTTAGCTGGTCAAGCAGGCTCCTAGAGACCAAAGCAGGGCGTAGATGAAAATTGACTCGAGCTTGTCGGGATCAGGAAGGTTTTCGATGTTCAGAAGAGAATCTAGGATTTTCGTGAGCTGAACGATGACATTCAAATTGGTTCGTGGGAGGGCGAATTCAAGGGGCTTCAGTGTTTCTTCCCTTTCGACTCCATCGAAGATTCTGGCCATCAGGATCGGCACATACCTGGGGTAGATTTCGTTCATCGTAGTGATAAACTCCGCGTACTTTTCCTTGTGTTTGTTGAACTTGAGCATCCACTTGTGCCAGTAGGGTTCGTATCCCAGATTTCTGGGATCCACGTAGACCATTCCACATCTGGAGATGGTAGCGGGCGATGCGTATTGCAGATCACTGACCTCAAACAGCATTTTACAGAACTTTTCAAGTCTGATTCTGTCTCCGTTGATCAGCGTCAACAGCCGGTTATCGTCCATGACACTGTTCATAGACTAAACCCAGATGGTATCGACGTCTCCGTCGTACAGAATCCACTTGGGTTCTTCCTTGCCGTACTGTTTTTCGTTTGCGATTCTGAAGATTTTACTAAGCAGTCCATCGGTCCACTATCTGGTTTGTAGATTCATTTATCCGTAGAGTTCATTGACGTTGATGGATTTTGGGTTGATGCAGTAAATGGTGGAACCTTAGACGCGTTTTAGAATCTAGATGACAGAGGACTTTCCTGAGCCAGTGGGACCAACAACCATAGTAGTGTGACGGGTACCCATGGTTTCAAAAAGTTGGACGACTTTATCAATCTGGTTGTCTTACGGAACGGCTTGCAGTCCCAATCCGTCGCAGACTTCCTTGATCCGATCTTTTCTTTCATACGGTTTTCTGACAGGGTCCATGCCTGGGAAAAGATCTCCAATCAGACCTTTGAACAGAGGCACATCGTCAAAGACGAATTTGGGCATGTTCATGTCTCTTAGTGCTCGCATCAGAGTGTCTTCTTCAGGGATGGTTTGGTCCTATCGCTTTAGCTGACCGGCCATAACCAATACAGATTTTAGGGCTCTCAATCCAAAATCATAATGGTACTGTTTGCTGAGCTGTTCTGAGGCTAGTTTATAGAGCACGGTCATTTTTTTGGCGAGAATTCTGGCTTCGTTGAATCCTTCTGACATAAGCATGATTTCACAAATGATGTTACTATCGGGGACCACCATGGTTACTGGCCTGAAAAGGGCTTTCAAATTATCAGGGAGTTCTGTCCTGCCAGCGTATCCAGGGTTCATGGTGACGAAAATTCCTACAGTCTGATTAATTGTAAGTTCTTTTTTCAACAATTCTAGTGTTTTTTTCTCATTGATCAAAGCTGTCTGGATGGTCTTCAGTTGCACGGAAACAACGGAAAGAACTTCAGGGGTGATTCGGTTGAACTAGTCGAAGCAGCCCCAGAAACCGGTCATAACGAGTCCTGAAAAAATGGTACCCATGGCCTCGAAATCGAGACCTTAGCCGCAGTTGGTGACACAGCATCGAATGGCGAGACTTTTTGCCAGATCTTTGACGGTTTCTGTTTTTCCTGTGCCTGCGGGACCGGCGGGGGCGCCTCCCATTCTGAAGGTAAGAGCAGTCGTCAAGGTCATGACGCACCTGTCAGTCAATGGGGTGATCACAAGTCTTCCATTCAGCCCTTCGTACTCATACCCGTAACTGAAGATACCCGTGCATTGGGCGATTCTGATATCATTAATCCCATTGTTCCAGTAGAACCTCAACTGGGATTCCCATTCGAACTCGCGTTTATCCAGAATCGAGTCTCGGACAAAACGATCCACGATATCCCTCGCATGAACGTCGATGATAATCAGAGAGTTGATCTTTTTTCGGTCTTTTCCGCTCAAATCTGTTCTGACCAAATCGATCAGATCGTTCAAATCCTTAGTCTGCTTTGAGGATTCTTCCTTCATGGCGTACTTGTTGCCCTATCGGACCTTATCGAAGACGTCTTCGACTCTCCAGGTCCACCAGATTTGGGTGCCTGCGATGGCTACCATACCGATATTTTCCAAAACCCAGGCTACTCTTTCCTGGAAGCCGTACTTGTAGACAGATTCCTTCATGATCTTATGCAGGGTCTTTTTCATTTCAAGGTCGACCTTGGTCATCCAGATTTCCACTGGAGAGTCCTCAGGCTTGACAATTTCCTTCATGCTAAAAGTCTAGCCTTCGTCACTTTCCATGCCAGTAACTTGTTTGCTCTTGCTCATGATAAGTTCTTTGCAGTTGTCAAAAAGTTTTAGCATGTGGGGTTGGACTGCTTATGGATCCGAGGAGCCTAAAATCGAAAGTAGGTCATCATCAGACAGGAAATAGAAACGAGAGAAGACGCCTCTTTTGGAATCAAGATATTCGGACAGACTTTTCTGTCTTCTGTCGAGCTATTAGGAAAGAGCTTTGAGCTAGCCTAATTTGGCGTCATAAGTGACGCAGCACTGAAGAATATTAGGGGTTTTGTAGGTGTGCTACATGACTTTTTTGAAGGCCTGGTTGTTTTTCTCGAACTTTTTGCTTTCTTCCTTCAGCTGTTGTTTGATGTCTTCGTTTCCGATGAAAATTCCTTCTAAATAGATCCATTTTTTTTGAACTTGGAGCCAGACTTCGATGCACTCCGAAATCAGATTCAAAGCTTTTTACCAGAAACGAATGCGACTGGCAAAGGCTCCGGCGTATTTGTTAGAGGCGACTGTCTGGAGATTAGCTAATTGATCCTCAAGGAGAAGCTTTTTCTAGTCAGTGTTGGTTAAGACCCATCCTCGATCATCATTGCCTTTCTTATACTTGGCGAGGTCAAAGTTCTCTTTCTTCCAGACCTGATCGATCTTGTTCAATTCTTCTTCGTTCTTGAATTCCTGAATTGCCTAGTTTACAATTTCTCCGACAATTTCCTCGTACTTTTCCAGATGCAAAGCAAAGACCTGATCCAAAGTCATGGTCTTGATCGAAACTTGGAAGGAGCTTCCTGTTTGCTTCATTAGTTTTTCCCAGTGTCTGTCGGTGATCGATCCATTTTTGAGCTGAATAATCAAGGGGATGGACTCCTTGAACGAGACAATTCTTTCCTGAAGCTGTCTGAAGACAGAGTTGTCTGAGTAGGTTTGGCTGAGCTTTCGTTTCATTTGTAGATAAAGTTTGTCGATAACCTTTTGGAGTTGTTCGGCGTCGAGCTTGATCCATAAGGTGCTGGAGTAGTCTTTGATCACGTTTTTGACCTAGCGATACAGGTCATATAGAGGTTGTAAAAATTTGTTCTAGGTGTCGATGGAGACGAGCTATGGGAAGCTGGAGATTTCTAAATTAAACAGTTTTTCAGCCAGAACTAGCTCTTCCTTTCGTTTGTTCAGCTATACAATTTTTTCTTTGTAGTATTCGATCAGCTTCAAGCCATCGTCTAAACTAGTCTGAGGGGCGCTTGGGCCTTCCGTCTTGTATTGCTGGTAAAGTTGTACCAAGCCTTTTTTGAACTATGCCACATCATCTTGGGTTTCTTTAGCGAATTCTTGTTTTCTGTTTGATAAATTTTGGTCTTTCAGTTTCGCATCTTTGACCAGTTCTTTCCAAAGTTCTTATAGCTCATAAGCTCGTTTTGCCACTTTAGCATCAACAGACTGTTTATACATTTCAAGGGTTCTGAATTTTTCAATGATATCTGAGATTTTGAACTCCATCATCATGCTGATGTTCTTGATTTCTGCGATCTGATTCAAAAGGAACTTAAGCTCATCTAGACTATGCGGATTCTAGTCGATTTTGTCCCGGTACTCTTCGATTACCTTGGTAATGTTTTCCAAATCTCTATAGGCAATCTCCCTTAAAACATTGCCGTACCGTTCGACCCAACTATCAGCTTGGCTTTTGAAGGTGTGGATGACTGACTCGAAGGTCATTGAGAAAAAGAAGGCAATTTTTTATTTAGGCATGTTCTTGTAGCTTTCCCTTTCACTTTGGTAGGCGTTCATTTTGGTGTCTAGATACTTGAGACTGGTGGGCGGGTTCTTGTCCTTCAGTTTCTCCACAGCTAATTTCAATTTCGGGTCCCACATGGGGTTTTCCTTGTTGGCATCTTTTGTTTCTGGATCGGGTTCGAACATTTGTTTGAATTTCCTTGCTCTGTCGTTGGCCTTTTTGATACCCAACGATAGCAGATACTTGACTTTGATGATCAATGTATTCTGCTAAACCTAAGTATGGAAGGTATAGCGTTGGATGACCTCGTCATTGGGACCTTTTCCGGCTTTGCAAACTTCGCAGGAACCGTCCATCCAGCGCCAGAAGTTTTTGGTGGAAGCAATTATGTTGTTCGGGATGTTGTTCAGGATATCGTAGAGCTAGGTATTGGTTGGATTGGTGGTGAAGAAGGGGTGTTAATAGTTGGCTTTGACCTGGAAGAGGGGGTGGCATTTTCCGTTGGCGGTGACTGGCTGGCAGATTAGGGCTTTGAAAGACACAAGGGCTCGCATGATCATTCGGAAGAGAGCGTTGTAGATTCTGCGTTCCCAGTAGTAATAGTATTCTTTCATGATGGGGGAGCACTTGGTGCTGGTGCCGAGCACAAACTATTCGATATTTTTTAAAAACTGCTAACCGATGATTTTGTATTTTTCGGATAGTTACAAAATGGTCCTTTGCATGTGCTCGTCTGAGTAGCTTGCGAATTCAGAAGGGTTAAAGGGATTTTCCTTCCTGGCTTCGAAGTCGAATTCCTTTAAAATAACGGCATCCTCGATGCTATGGACGATGTCTTCGATCATACCGGAACTTTTGGCTACTTTTTTCTTGATATCCCTGAAACTTTTGATGGCAGATCGGCAGGTCTCAATAAAGTCGTTGATTCCGAGACTGCTAAGGTTTTTGCTCTAATGTCCCTGCTAAATAACCTTGTTAAGCTTCAAAATTTGGCTTTCTAAAAGTTTTTTCTCGATTGGGTTCAAGGAATGGACGGCTTCATTGTACTCTCTCAACATGGTTTTGAGCTTATCGATGTAGCGGTAGTACTATTTTTTTGTAGAGCGATGTTGACGATTGCCTTGGAGATGTTGTGGTTCATTTTTTATAGTTGTTTGGCCTCTTGAATCAAGACCTTGAAGTCTTCTTTGAAGTTGACTTCGAAGGTGTTCTCATCGGTTTTGATCAGGATTTTTTCTTTAAGAAAATCCATGGCACGGTCCATGATTTTTTCGGACCACTGGGCGTACTTCTGCTGTTGGTAGTGGTCTATTTCCTTGACTAGGGTCAGATACTCTCCTTTGACCTCTTAGTAATGTTCTTTTTCAAACTTATCCTCGTTTTTGTGGAACTTGACGATGGGGCTTTTCATTCTCTGGATGAGGCTCTTGGCCCAGCTGATGATGCCGGCAATGGGAGGCTTACCTCTGCTGATGACTAGACTGTCGTTTCCTTCTTCATAGGTGCTTTTTCCCTTCACGAATAAATCCCTGTAGACTTCGAGTTCCTTCCTATAGCTGTTCAGAACATCAGTATATTTTTTCTGTAGTCTTTTCGAGATGTCCTCTAACGTCTCGATGCTTTTAAAATTATTCAGCAGATCAAATGCGCCTTATGAACTACGGAGGTCCTTAAAGGTGTCGTCGATCAGTTTCATGGTTTTGTTCTAGAGTTAGCCTTGATGTTTTTTGAAACTGGCGTAGAGTTGGTTCCAGAAGGGTTGGTTTTCCTTTTCGAAGAAGTTTTCCCGGGCTTACTTGAAAGGTAAAACCAGCTATTTGACCTAGATTGTGAGTTTATCGATTCCTTATGAGTTTCCGGTGACGGATTTTAGGTTGGGTCCGAGGAAGACTAAGAATTTTTTCATGTTTTCGGTGATGGTAAGAAGATCCCTGAGGATGCTGGCGATGTACTTGCACCGCTCGACTAGTGGTTTGGGCTGGAACTCCCACCTCTCAAGTTGTTCCTCGTCCATGGAGGCTTGAGTTTTTTGGAATTCCTTGTCCCAGGATTCCAGGATTCTCTTTCCCTGGATTATCAAATCTTTGGCTAGTTGGAGTTGACCTTCGGCTTTTTCTGAGAGATCGAAGAGTTTGGAGATGTCGATGGCGTTTTGGACTTTATCTGCGATTTAGTCAGTGATCAGGGAGATGAGGTCTCGCATTTTATCGATGTTTTTGTAGTTCCTTGAGATGATCCAGACCATTTTGAGACCGTTCATCAGACTCGGGAGGGTCTATTCGATGATGTTGAAGCCTTCATCTGAGGCCAGGTTCTTGAACTGCCTTTCGAGAGTGGTCAAAAACTTGACATTTTCCTTGGCATCGGCAGTGTTTTTGTTCAAGTTGTTGGTATTTTTGACGAACTCGTCAAGAGCGGTGGTGCCTGGTCCTATTTCACTTTGGTTGTAGGCTTAGACCCGTTCTTTGATGATGCCGACCGAGTTATGCGAGAGCTGTTGGGCCAAGTTAGAGAAGGAGGCACTTCGGCTTCTCCAGAGTTAGATTTCGGCGAGTGCTGTGGGGGTGGTTCGTTGGCGCTAGGACTCGCGTTTGAGGGTCTCCTTTATGGTTTCGGACCAGGACTACATTGCGGAGATGTAGTTTTTCATGAGGTCGGGGTCTTTGATGTCGCTTTCGATGGTAGTGCCGAAAGGAACGATCGGGAGTTCAATGGAGACTGTTCCGGAGACCTGGACTGAGGTGTGATTGATGTGAGAGATGAACTTTTCGAGTGTTTTTCTGGTCTCGATGTTTTTGCCCTCGAGGGGAAGGTAAACTTCCTTTAAGAGTGAGCTGAGGACTTCTAGTTGGTTTTGCACGGAGCCTACCATGACGTTGGTAGACTTGCGTTGGCGTTACATGGGACTTCGATGGTGCGAGATCTGTAAC
>Ga0129349_1352478_pt1 | contig 12688 bp, 8 predicted proteins | sample CPBNA1_7_FD_105436 | JGI IMG/M metagenome (GOLD analysis project Ga0129349, IMG submission 105436) | Freshwater to marine salinity gradient microbial communities from Chesapeake Bay, USA - CPBay_Sum_27_0.8_RNA1 (Metagenome Metatranscriptome) | ecosystem: Environmental > Aquatic > Marine > Coastal...
GATACCTGATGGTACCGCTATTGTGGCCCTATTGGAATGTATTTTATAAAACCTAAATAAACACTATACAATGGCTAAAGAGCAATTTGTACGTTCAAAACCCCACGTGAACATCGGTACTATCGGCCACGTGGACCACGGTAAGACCACCCTTACTTCTGCCATTACCATGATCCTTGCGGATATGGGATTTGCAGAAAAGAAGGATTACGACTCAATTGATAATGCTCCGGAAGAGAAAGAAAGGGGTATTACCATTAATACTGCCCACGTGGAGTATGAGACAGAGAACCGTCACTACGCCCACGTTGACTGTCCCGGTCACGCCGACTATGTGAAGAACATGGTAACAGGTGCTGCCCAGATGGATGGTGCCATCCTTGTTGTAGCCTCTACAGATGGACCTATGCCCCAGACCAGAGAGCACATCCTGCTCGCTCGTCAGGTAGGTGTGCCTGCTATTGTAGTGTTCATGAACAAGGTTGACCTGGTAGATGACCCTGAACTGCTTGAGCTTGTGGAAATGGAAGTGCGCGAACTGCTTAGCTTCTATGATTTCCCAGGTGATGATATCTCTATCATCAAAGGTTCTGCTCTTAAGGCTCTTGAAGGTGATGCAGATGGTAAGCAGCAGATCATGGATCTGATGGCTGCCGTGGATAAGGATATCCCTGTACCTCCTCGTGAAACTGAGAAGCCGTTCCTGATGCCTGTGGAAGATGTGTTCTCTATCACTGGTCGTGGAACAGTGGCTACCGGACGTATCGAGCGTGGTGTGGTTAACTCTGGTGAAGCAGTTGATATTATCGGTCTTCAAACAGAAACCCAGAAGTCTACCGTAACTGGTGTGGAGATGTTCCGTAAGATCCTCGATCGCGGTGAGGCCGGTGACAACGTTGGACTTCTTCTTAGAGGTATTGAAAAAGACCAGATCAAGCGTGGTATGGTTATCTGTAAGCCTGCTTCGGTTACTCCGCATACTGATTTCAAGTGTGAGGTATACGTACTGAAGAAAGATGAAGGTGGTCGTCACACTCCATTCTTCAACAAGTACCGTCCTCAGTTCTACTTCCGTACAACTGACGTGACTGGTGAAGTTGAGCTTCCTGATGGAGTTGAGATGGTAATGCCTGGTGATAACTTGAGCTTTACAGTGAAACTGATCTACCCGATCGCTATGGAAAAAGGTCTTCGCTTCGCGATCCGTGAAGGTGGACGTACCGTAGGTGCCGGTCAGGTAACTGAGATCATTAAGTAATACAGATCGTTAATCGGAGTTGACTCCGGGACACGGGTGTAGCTCAATTGGTAGAGTGGCGGTCTCCAAAACCGCAGGCTGGGAGTTCGAGCCTCTCCACCCGTGCAGAAAAGAAAGGGAATGAAGAAGATCAGATCTTTTATCATGGAAGCCTATCAGGAGCTTCGCTACAAAGTGAGCTGGCCCACCTGGCAGGAGTTGCAGAGCAGCACATCCGTTGTGTTCGTAGCAATCGTATTACTGTCTGCAGTGATTTTCCTGATGGACTTTGTGTCTAGCAGACTGCTTGACCTGTTCTATGGACTTTTCTGATCTATTGATCTAAGATTGAAAGATGGCGGACGATAAAAAATGGTATGTACTCAGGGTGATCAGCGGTAAAGAGCGGAAACTCAAGGAGTATATCGAGCAACATGTGGATGGGATGGGATGGAGTAATGTCCTTAGCCAGGTTCTTGTGCCCACCGAAAAGGTGTACAAGATCAAGAACGGGAAGAAGGTCATTCAGGAGAAGAATTCTTTGCCAGGCTATATCCTCATAGAAGCAACCGATGGAAAGTTGTCGCCTGAGATCCTTCAATCGGTATCCAGTATCACCAACGTTATCGATTTTCTTGGAAAGGAGAATCCGGTGGCCCTTAGAAGGAATGAGGTGAACAGGATACTCGGTAAGATGGATGAGATGAACGAGGAAGGTGCTACCATGAATGAGCCTTTCATAGTAGGTGAGACTGTAAAGATTGTAGACGGTCCTTTCAACGAGTTTACCGGAAGCGTTGATGAGGTACAAGAAGATAAGAAGAAGGTCAAGGTGATCGTAAAGATCTTCGGCAGAAAAACTCCGGTTGAACTCAATTTCATGCAAGTAGAAAAAGTCAACTAAAATGGCAAAAGAGGTATCAGGTTTCATCAAATTGCAGATAAAGGGTGGTCAGGCAAATCCCGCACCTCCTGTAGGCCCGGCACTGGGTGCCAAAGGGGTCAATATCATGGATTTCTGCAAGCAATTCAATGCCAAGACCCAGGATAAGCCTGGCAAGGTATTGCCTGTGGTGATCACAGTGTATAAGGACAAGTCCTTCGAATTCGTCATCAAGACACCACCTGCGGCTGTGTTGCTGCTGGATGCCTCCAAGAAGAAGAAAGGATCTGCAGAATCGAACAGGAACAAAGTGGGCAAAGTGACCTGGGATCAGGTGAAGGCTATTGCAGAAGAGAAAATGCCTGACCTCAACTGTTTCACGGTGGAAAGCGCCATGAAAATGGTGGCCGGAACAGCCAGGAGCATGGGGCTGGAAGTGACTGGAACAGCACCCTGGGAAAACTGAATTATAAACGAACTCAAAATATCTGAACAGTGAATGTAACGAAGAACAGAAAGAAGGCAGAAGGCCTGGTGGAAACCGGCAAGCTGTACTCCATTCAGGAGGCATCGGCGCTGGTGAAGGAAGTAACCACCTGCAAATTCAATGCATCGGTTGATCTTCATATTCGCCTTGGAGTAGACCCTCGTAAAGCCGATCAGGCTATCAGGGGGACTACAGCTCTTCCTCACGGTACGGGCAAAGAAAAGACAGTGTTGGTGCTGTGTACACCCGACAAGGAAGAAGAGGCTAAAGCAGCAGGAGCAGATCATGTGGGGCTCGACGAATATGTAGATAAGATCACAGGCGGATGGACCGATATCGATGTGGTGATCGCCACACCTTCGGTAATGCCCAAGATCGCGAAGCTTGGTCGTATCCTCGGTCCCAGGAACCTGATGCCCAACCCTAAAGTGGGTACGGTGACAAACGATGTGGCCCAGGCTGTGGAAGAAGTGAAGAAAGGTAAGGTAGCCTTCAAGGTCGATAAGTTCGGAATCATTCACTCATCCATCGGAAGGGTTGCATTCGAACCGGCTCAGATCGCAGAGAACAGCGAAGAACTGATCCGTACACTTTTCAAGATGAAGCCGGCTTCTGCCAAGGGAAGTTACTTCAGGAGCATTACTATGGCCAGTACCATGAGTCCGGGTATTGCCATCGATCCAAAGAGTATATCGGGCATTTAAGCAAATACTGAAACGCCAGAACAATGAATAAGGAACAAAAAACTCAGTTTATCGAAGACCTGAAGGTAACAGTAGGTCAGTTCGATAACCTGTATATCACGGATGCATCTACACTGACAGTGGAAGATGTCAATAAACTACGCAGGTTGTGTTTTGAAAAAGGTATCACTTTCCAGGTGGTGAAGAACACGCTGCTGAGGAAAGCCCTTGAATCATACGGCGAAAAGTATGAAGCCCTCTATGATACCCTTGAAGGACCTACATCTGTTATGCTTTCTGAAAGTTTCACCGAACCTGCCAAGGTGATCAGGAAGTTCAGAAAGGATGTAGATAAAGGGAAACCTGCCCTTAAAGGAGCCTATATAGGAGATGCCATTTTCATCGGCGATGACCAGCTGGAGGCGATCTCTAACATGAAGTCAAGGGAAGAGCTCATCGGCGAAGTGATCGGTCTGCTCCAGTCTCCTGCCAAGAATGTGATCTCTGCACTGCAGTCATCCGGAGACAAGCTGGCCGGTATTCTTAAGACGCTCAGCGAAAAGGAAGAAGCATAAATAGTAAATAAACCATTAATAACAATTTCACAAATCAATAAACCAATAGCAATGTCAGAATTAAAAGAGTTTGCAGAAAAGCTGGTTAGTTTGTCTGTAAAAGAGGTTAACGAGTTAGCCCAAATCCTGAAAGACGAGTACGGCATCGAGCCCGCAGCCGCTGCACCAGTAATGGTAGCAGGTGGTGGTGGAGCCGCCGGTGGCGAAGCAGCTGCTGAAGAGAAAACATCTTTCGATGTGATCCTGACCAGCGCAGGTTCTGCAAAGCTTTCTGTAGTTAAGGTTGTTAAAGACCTTACCGGTCTTGGCCTTAAAGAAGCCAAAGAACTGGTTGACGGTGCTCCGAAGCCGGTGAAAGAAGGTGTTAGCAAGGAAGAGGCTGAGTCTGTAAAGGCTGCCTTGACCGAAGCTGGTGCCGAAGTAGAAGTTAAATAATTGCAATGTCTTATCCCGGTGCATACGTGCACCGGGGACATTGTTAGCGATATGCCCCGAAGGGGCTTTTCGCGTAATTATTTTACTGCGTACTTAACTTTCATCAACCGGATATGCCAGCAAACAATGTAAAGCCAGCCGAAAGGATCAATTTCGGTAAAATCAAGAAAGCCACCGAGTATCCCGATCTACTGGATATTCAGGTGCAGTCCTTTAAGGACTTTTTTCAGCTGGAAACAACCCAGGAGGATAGAAGCAACGAAGGTTTGTATAGGGTTTTCATGGAGAACTTCCCTATCACCGATGCAAGGAATATCTTCCTGTTGGAGTTTCTCGATTATTTCATCGACCCACCCCGCTATTCCATGGAGGAATGCGTGGAGCGTGGCCTGACCTACAGTGTCCCACTGAAGGCTAAGCTGCGTCTGTCATGTAATGACGAGGAGCATATCGATTTCCAGACCATCGTTCAGGATGTATTCCTGGGCAATATTCCTTACATGACCCCTAAGGGTACCTTTATAATCAATGGTGCCGAGAGGATCGTTGTGTCCCAGCTGCACCGTTCACCCGGTGTATTCTTCGGACAGAGCATTCACCCTAACGGATCAAAGATCTATTCTGCCAGGGTGATCCCTTTCAAAGGTGCATGGATGGAATTTGCCACCGATATCAACAATGTAATGTATGCCTACATCGACCGGAAGAAGAAATTCCCGGTCACTACATTATTGCGTGCCATCGGTTACGATACTGATAAGGACATCCTTGAACTTTTCGGACTGGCCGAAGAACTAAAGGCTGATGCCAAGACACTCAAGAAGAACCTGGGAAGAAAACTTGCCGCAAGGGTACTGAAAACCTGGCGGGAAGATTTCGTAGATGAGGATACCGGTGAAGTGGTCTCTATTGAAAGGAACGAAGTGATCCTGGAAAGGGATACGGTTCTGACAGAAGAGAACATCGAGCAGATCATTGAAACAGGTGTCACCCATGTCATTGTATCAAGGGAGGATATCACCAGTGATTATACCATCATCCTCAATACCCTGCAAAAGGACGTCTCCAATTCAGAGATCGAAGCTGTGCAGCAGATCTATCGTCAGCTGCGCGGTGCAGAACCACCTGATGATGAGACCGCAAGGGGTATCATCGATAAGCTTTTCTTCTCTGATAAGCGCTACGACCTGGGTGAAGTTGGACGTTATAAGATCAATGAGAAGCTAGGTAAGGATGCAGCTCTCACAACCAAAGTACTGACCAAAGACGATATTATTGCTATTGTTAAGTACCTGGTGGAGCTCTCCAACCAAAAGGCAGAGATCGATGATATCGACCACCTTAGTAACAGGCGTGTTCGTACGGTAGGTGAACAACTCTATTCTCAATTCGGAGTAGGGCTGGCAAGGATGGCAAGAACCATCCGTGAAAGGATGAACGTCCGTGATAATGAGGTATTCACTCCGATCGAACTGATCAATGCACGTACCCTGTCTTCAGTGATCAATTCCTTCTTTGGAACCAGCCAGCTAAGCCAGTTCCTTGATCAGGTGAACCCGCTTGCGGAGATCACACACAAGAGAAGGATATCTGCATTGGGTCCCGGCGGTCTCTCCAGGGAACGCGCCGGATTCGAGGTAAGGGACGTACACTACAGCCACTATGGTAGGCTCTGTACGATCGAAACCCCTGAAGGTCCGAACATCGGTCTGATCTCCACACTCTGTGTGCATGCCAAGATCAACAAGATGGGCTTCATCGAAACGCCCTACAGGAAGGTGAAGAACGGTAAGGTCGATCTGAAAGGTGAAGTTATATTCCTGAATGCGGAAGAAGAGGATAACATCATTGTCGCCCAGGCCAATGCGCCTCTTGACAATGGTGGAAAGTTCGTCAATGATAAGGTGAAATGCCGCGAGCAGGGTGACTTCCCTGAATATGAACCTGATAAGGTTGAATATATGGATGTGGCTCCTAACCAGATCGTTGGTGTGTCCGCTTCCATGATCCCATTCCTTGAACATGATGATGCGAACCGTGCCCTGATGGGCTCGAACATGCAGCGTCAGGCAGTACCACTTCTCAAGCCGCAATCACCTATCGTGGGTACCGGACTCGAGCAGAAGGTCGCAGCCGATTCAAGGATGCTAATCAATGCAGAAGGCCATGGTGTGGTTGAATACGTCGATGCCAACAGCATATCCATCAGGTATTCCAGGGATGAGAACAGCAAGCTGGTGAGTTTCGAGGATGACCTCAAGACTTATAACCTGCTTAAGTTCAAAAAGACCAACCAAAGTACCTGTATCAATATTAAACCTATTGTCTCTAAAGGAGACAAGGTTGTTCCCGGACAGGTTCTTTGTGAAGGTTACGCAACCGACAACGGTGAACTCGCCCTTGGTGTGAACCTGAAAGTGGCCTTCATGCCATGGAAAGGATACAACTTCGAGGATGCGATTGTAATCTCAGAAAGGATCGTGAAGGAAGACGTATTCACTTCGATCCATATTGAAGAGTTCGAACTGGAAGTACGCGATACCAAACTGGGTGAAGAAGAACTTACCGCAGACATCCCCAACGTCTCTGAGGAGATGACCAAGGACCTTGATGCACATGGAATCATTCGTATCGGTGCCAATATCAAGGAAGGTGATATCCTGATCGGTAAGATCACTCCAAAGGGTGAAACTGATCCGACTCCGGAAGAGAAACTGCTGCGTGCCATATTCGGTGACAAGGCGGGTGATGTGAAAGATGCTTCACTAAAGGCACCTCCTTCCCTGAAAGGTGTGGTGATAGACAAGAAATTGTTTGCCAAGACCAAGAAGGATAAGAATGCCAAGACCAGAGAGAAGATCGCACTCGAAAAACTGGAGAAGGAACACGAGCGTATTTTAGGTGAACTGAAGTCATTGCTTATTGAGAAGCTGATGACGGTGTTAAAGGATAAGAAGTCAGCCGGAATCAGGTCAAACCTGAATGAGGATGTCATTCCTGCCAAGACCAAGTTCAGCCAGAAGGTACTGGAAGGAGTTCATTTCCAGGATGTGTATCCGAGAAACTGGACAGGTGACCAGGAAACCGATGACATGGTTCGAATGATGCTGCACAATTATGGCATCAAAACGAATGAGGAACTCGGTCGGTACAAGCGCGAGAAGTTCAATATCAGCGTGGGTGATGAATTGCCAAACGGTGTGTTGAAACTGGCCAAAGTATTCATTGCGAAGAAGAGGAAACTCAAGGTGGGTGATAAGCTTGCCGGTCGTCATGGTAATAAGGGTATCGTAGCCAGGATAGTGCGCGAAGAGGATATGCCTTTCCTCGCTGACGGAACTCCGGTCGATATCGTGCTGAACCCGCTGGGTGTACCATCGCGTATGAACCTCGGCCAGATATACGAAACAGTATTGGGCTGGGCCGGCGAGAAGCTGGGTGTGAAATTCGCGACTCCAATATTCGACGGAGCTACACTCTCTGAGATCTCTGAGAAGATCAATGAGGCAGGCTTGCCTGAACTGGGTAAGACTTACCTCTATGACGGTGAGACAGGTGATCGTTTCCACCAGCAGGCAACTGTGGGTGTGATCTACATGCTGAAACTCAACCACATGGTTGACGATAAGATGCACGCAAGGTCAATTGGTCCTTACTCACTGATCACCCAGCAACCATTGGGTGGTAAGGCTCAGTTCGGTGGACAGCGTTTCGGAGAGATGGAGGTTTGGGCACTCGAGGCCTATGGGGCTTCCAATATCCTGCAGGAATTACTCACAGTGAAGAGTGATGATATTGTAGGAAGGGCCAAGACCTACGAAGCGATCGTGAAGGGAGAGAACCTCCCCGAACCCGGTATACCTGAATCATTCAATGTATTGCTCCATGAATTAAGGGGGCTGACACTGGATGTCAAGTTTGAATGATCATTTATTAACGAGTAAAAAGGAGCACATCAATGCCTTTTAAAAAGGATCTTAAGATCAAATCAGATTTCAGCAGGGTTATAGTAGGACTCTCATCTCCGGATACCATTCTAGAAAGGTCGTACGGAGAGGTGTTGAAGCCTGAAACTATTAACTACAGGACCTACAAACCCGAAAGGGATGGTCTTTTCTGTGAAAGGATATTTGGGCCTGTCAAAGACTATGAATGCTATTGCGGCAAGTACAAGCGTATTCGCTACAAAGGAATAGTCTGCGACCGATGCGGTGTAGAAGTGACCGAGAAGAAGGTGAGAAGGGAGCGTATGGGTCACATCAAACTTGTAGTGCCCATCATCCATATCTGGTATTTCAAATCACTGCCTAACAAGATCGGTTACCTTCTTGGAATGTCTTCCAAGAAGCTTGACTCCGTGATCTATTATGAAAGGTTCTGTGTGATCCAACCGGGTCCTGCTGCTGAAGGCATCACCATCAATGGTGAATTGAAGAAGTATGACGTGCATGACTTGATCACAGAGGAAGAGTATTTCGATATCCTTGATGCACTTGGACAGGAGAACCAGGCACTTGATGATGAGGATCCCAACAAGTTCATTGCAGACATGGGTGCGCCTGCTGTGCATACCATGTTGTCGAGACTTGATCTGGATGGAATGAGTGCCGCACTGAGGCACCAGGCCAATACAGAAACCTCTCAGCAGCGTAAAGCTGAAGCGTTGAAGCGCCTGAGCGTGGTAGAAAGCTTCCGCGATGCCAGGGAGAACATGGAGAACCAGCCTGAGTGGATGGTCATCCAGTACCTGCCTGTCATACCTCCTGAACTTCGTCCGCTTGTTCCTCTTGATGGTGGCCGCTTTGCCAGCTCAGACCTTAACGACCTGTACAGAAGGGTGATCATTAGGAATAACCGATTGAAGCGACTGATCGAGATCAAAGCTCCTGAGGTCATCCTCCGTAACGAGAAGAGGATGCTGCAGGAAGCGGTTGATTCACTCTTCGATAACTCAAGAAAATCGAATGCGGTAAAAGCAGAAGGTGGAAGGGCCCTGAAGTCACTCAGCGATGTGCTGAAAGGTAAGCAGGGACGTTTCCGTCAGAACCTGCTCGGTAAGCGTGTGGATTACTCCGGACGTTCCGTTATTGTAGTAGGCCCTGAACTGAAGCTGCACGAATGCGGTATCCCCAAGGATATGGCTGCAGAACTGTTCAAGCCTTTCATTATCCGCAAACTCATTGAACGCGGTGTAGTGAAAACGGTGAAGTCTGCCAAGAAGTTGGTCGACAAGAAGGAAGCAGTTGTTTGGGATATCCTTGAGAATATCCTTAAAGGCCACCCGGTTCTGTTGAATAGGGCACCTACACTTCACCGCCTCTCCATTCAGTCATTCCAGCCCAAGCTGATCGAGGGTAAGGCTATCCAGCTTCACCCACTTGTCTGTTCTGCATTCAACGCCGACTTTGATGGTGACCAGATGGCGGTGCATGTACCGTTGAGTCATGCTGCGATCCTGGAAGCTCAGATCCTGATGCTTTCAGCACACAACATCCTGAACCCGCAAAGTGGAAATCCTGTGACCGTTCCTTCTCAGGACATGGTATTGGGATTGTACTATATCACCAAGGGTCGAAGAACGACTGAAGAACTTCCTATCAGGGGAGAAGGCAAGACCTTCTATTCTGCCGAGGAAGTCATTATTGCATATAATGAGAATAAGATAGACCTCCATGCCATCATTAATTGCCGTGTACAGGTGATGAAAAGGGATGAACAACTGGAATGGAAGATCGTCGAAACGACAGTTGGTCGTGTGATCTTCAACGAGGTTGTTCCCAAGGAGGCAGGCTATATCAACGTAATGTTGACCAAAAAGGCAATTGGTAAGGTCATTGGTGAGATCATCAAATCGACTGATGTGCCTACTACTGCCAGGTTCCTTGATGATATCAAAGACCTTGGATTCCGTTGGGCATTCAAGGGTGGATTGTCATTCAATATCGGCGACCTTGTAGAAGTTGAAGAAAAACAGGACCTTATTGATAGTGCCCAGGGCGAGGTTGATGAGGTCATCTACAACTACATGAATGGTTTCATTACCGATAAGGAGCGCTACAACCAGATCATTGATATCTGGTCAAGGCTGAATACCCGACTTACCGGTGAATTACTGAATAAGCTCACCAACGACAAGCAGGGTTTCAATTCGGTGTTCATGATGCTCGATTCGGGTGCAAGGGGATCGAAGGAACAAATCAGGCAGCTAGCTGCTATGCGTGGTCTGATGGCCAAACCAAGGAAGTCGGGTAACACAGGTGGAGGAGAGATTATCGAGAATCCGATCCTCTCTAACCTGAAAGGTGGCCTTTCCGTATTGGAATACTTCATCTCAACCCACGGTGCGCGTAAAGGTCTTGCCGATACCGCCCTTAAGACAGCCGATGCCGGTTACCTGACCAGGCGTCTCGTTGATGTGGCGCAGGATGTAGTGATCACTGAGGAAGATTGCCAGACCCTCAGGGGAATTGCAGTCTATGCCCTCAAGGACAATGAAGACATTGTTGAACCACTTAGTGAGAGGATCATTGGCCGAACCAGTCTGCATGATGTATACGATCCGATAACAGATGAACTGATCATCAAGGCCGGCAAGCTGATTGGTGAAAAAGAAGCTGCAAGAATAGATGATACTGCCATCGATATGGTAGAGATCCGTTCGGTACTTGCCTGTGAATCCAAGAGGGGTGTTTGTGTGAAATGTTATGGTACCAACCTTACCAATAACAGGTTGGCACAAACCGGTGATGCGGTAGGTATTGTTGCTGCTCAATCAATTGGTGAACCTGGAACACAGCTTACACTTCGTACCTTCCACGTGGGTGGTGTGGCTGGAAGTGTGGATACAGAATCCAAACTGGTTGCCAAGTTTGACGGTGTGATAGAGTTTGACGGACTGCGTTTCATTGATACGGAGAATGACAATGGAGATAAGATCAAGGTTGTCCTTGGTCGTACAGGTGAGGTGAAGATCATGGAGAAGAAGGGCGGCAAACTGCTTATCACCAATAACATTCCTTACGGTTCTTTACTCCAGGTTGAGGAAGGACAGAAAATAAGCAAGGGAGATGTGATCTGTTCATGGGATCCGTTCAATGCGGTGATCGTTTCAGAAGTGGGTGGTAAGGCTGAATTCGAAGATATCATTGAAGGTATCACCTTCCGTGAGGAAAGCGATGAGCAAACCGGTCACAGGGAAAAGGTGATCACTGAGAACCGTGATAAGAAGAAGATTCCTACGGTGAACCTTGTCGATAAGAAAGGAGAACTGTTAGGTACATATAACCTGCCTGTTGGTGCGCATATCATGCCTGAGGAAGGCGATATGCTGAAGCCGGGTCAGATCATTGCCAAGATACCAAGGGCACTTGGAAAGGTGAAGGATATCACGGGTGGTCTGCCAAGGGTTACAGAATTATTCGAAGCCCGTAACCCAAGTAACCCTGCAGTGGTTGCAGAGATCGATGGGGTGGTTAGCTATGGTAAGATCAAGCGTGGTAACCGTGAGGTTATCATTGAGAACAAGGATGGCGAAGTTAGAAAGTACCTGGTACCACTGAGCAAGCAGATCCTTATCCAGCAGAATGACTATGTCTATGCCGGTATGCCAATGAGTGACGGTGCGATCACTCCGGGCGATATCCTGGCCATCAAAGGTCCTTATGCGCTGCAGGAATATATCGTGAATGAGATCCAGGAAGTTTACCGACTCCAGGGTGTGAAGATCAACGATAAGCACATTGAAGTGATCGTAAGGCAGATGATGAGGAAGATGACCATCACCGATCCGGGTGACACCAGGTTCCTTGAAGGTGCATTGGTTGATAAGACCGATTTCCTTGAAGAGAACGACAGGATCTTTGATAAGAAAGTCATCACAGAAATTGGAGATTCAACCAACCTGCGTCAGGGTGAGATCGTTACTTTGCGCCAGGTGCGTGAGGAAAACAGTTCGCTGAAACGGGCCGATAAGGCTCCGGTTGAATACAGGGATGCAATGCCTGCAACAGCTACTCCAACCCTTCAGGGTATTACCAAGAGCTCTCTGGGTACGACTAGCTGGATATCTGCAGCATCCTTCCAGGAGACGACCAAGGTACTAAGCCAGGCTTCTATCTCTGCAAGGGTCGATACACTGACCGGCTTGAAGGAGAATGTTATCGTAGGTCATAAGATCCCTGCGGGAACTGGTCAGCGGACCTTTGAGGATATGATCATAGGTTCAAGGGAAGAGCTGGAAGCTTTGACCAGGAAGCAAGAGGTTGTTGAAACAAACGAAGAGGATTAAACGATCTGTTTTACTATTCAAATAACCAGACCCGCTGGATGGGTTTCCATCCAAGCCGGTTTTTTTTTTGTCATTTGCAAGCCATTAAACCCGGTGTTGAC
>Ga0129349_1154543_pt1 | contig 12504 bp, 7 predicted proteins | sample CPBNA1_7_FD_105436 | JGI IMG/M metagenome (GOLD analysis project Ga0129349, IMG submission 105436) | Freshwater to marine salinity gradient microbial communities from Chesapeake Bay, USA - CPBay_Sum_27_0.8_RNA1 (Metagenome Metatranscriptome) | ecosystem: Environmental > Aquatic > Marine > Coastal...
AGAAAACATGGCAGAGGGGATCAGGCGTAAAAAGATGATCAGACTGCTGAAAGATACTCTAAGTGACTCCGATTTCGAATATTCGGATGATGAAGAAAGTGAACATGTTGATCGATATTCAGATGCAGCTGAAATCCGGCTCTGTGGCCAATAACAAGTCTTCGAAAAAGCGCGTCGAGATCGGCGAGCGCAATCGCTTACAGAACAAGGCGTATAAATCAGCGCTGCGTACCCTCATGAAGCGCTGTTTCACTGCATGCAGTGCTTACAGCGAGGCCCCAGGCGATGAGGCCAAAACCACGTTGAACGCCAGCCTCAATGCAGCATTCAGCAAAATTGATAAAGCGGTCAAGCGTGGTGTGATGCACCGCAACACCGGAGCGCATCAAAAGTCTCGTTTGAGTACGGCTGTCAAGCGCGCTACCGAGCCAAGCGTTAGCTGATCCCATCCCGGCACAATGGGGCCTGAAGGCGCGTTTCGGGTCCTGATCTGATGTCCACTCCAACCCTGATCGACAGCCACTGTCACATCGTCTTTCGCACGTTTGATGACGATCTGGATGAGGTGGCTTCCCGATGGCGAGAGGCCGGGGTTACTTCTCTGTTGCATGCCTGCGTGGAGCCTTCAGAGATTCCGGCGATTCGTGCTTTAGCCGATCGCTTCCCTGAGATGCGTTACTCCGTCGGCGTGCATCCTCTCGATACGGAGCATTGGGCCGCCGATACTGTTGACGTTTTACGCGCCGCTGCGAAAGACGATTCTCGTGTTGTGGCCATTGGGGAGCTTGGCCTAGATCTGTTTCGAGATAAGAATCTGGATCAGCAACTCTCCGTGTTGAGGCCTCAGCTGGATCTCGCAGTGGAGCTTGATTTGCCCGTGATTGTTCACTGCCGGGATGCTGCTGAACCGATGCTGGCTGAACTGCGTGAAAGACAACTCCACGGCCATTGCCCCAGGGGCGTGATGCATTGCTGGGGCGGGACTCCCTCGGAAATGGCAGCTTTTCTTGAGTTTGGCTTCTACATCAGTTTCAGTGGAACGGTCACCTTCCCGAAAGCCGTCGACACGCATCTCTGCGCGAAAGACGTTCCGCAGGATCGCTTTCTTGTGGAGACCGATTGCCCGTTCCTGGCCCCAGTCCCTCGGCGCGGAAAGAGAAATGAACCTGCTTTTGTGGCATCAGTTGCCGAACGCGTGGCCGAGCTAAGGGGGCAGACTGTGATTGAAGTGGCTGATGCCAGCACCGCCAACGCCAGAAGCTTGTTCGGGCTTCCCTGACAAAGGCTCCTTTGGAGTCGATACGAAAGTGTAAGATATTTAATCGGCCTGGCCAAGATGCATTTCTGTGTCTTCGGCCCCAGAAGCGTCCATTTTCTTCCGGTTCATTGACGACGTCATCTGTTCAGATCAAAAACCTCTAAAGCCACTGAGTACGGCAGTCGTTCCTTGATTGGGATGGCTGCCTGTTCTTGTAGCGACGAGATTTTGGTTTTCTGAATCTTTGACGATTCTTCAGGCCTTTGTTCCCACTTTTCAACTGCAGGTCTCCGCATGAGCAGCAGCGCGATTCAAGTCGCCAAGACCGTCACCTACCTGCCCGATCTGGTGGAGGTGCAGCGGGCAAGTTTTAAGTGGTTTCTGGATAAGGGCCTGATCGAGGAACTGGAGAGTTTCTCGCCTATTACGGATTACACCGGCAAGCTGGAACTGCATTTTGTAGGCAGTGAGTATCGCCTGAAGCGTCCTCGCCACGATGTGGAAGAGGCAAAACGTCGTGATGCGACCTTTGCATCTCAGATGTATGTGACTTGCCGTTTGGTTAATAAGGAAACCGGTGAGATCAAGGAGCAAGAAGTTTTTATTGGAGAACTCCCCTTGATGACTGAACGTGGAACGTTCATCATTAATGGTGCTGAGCGAGTCATCGTTAATCAGATCGTTCGTAGTCCTGGCGTTTATTTTAAGGATGAGCAGGATAAGAATGGCCGTCGTACTTACAACGCAAGCGTGATTCCCAATCGTGGGGCTTGGTTGAAGTTTGAGACCGACAAAAATGATCTCTTGCATGTTCGCGTTGATAAAACACGCAAAATCAATGCCCACGTCTTGATGCGTGCGATGGGCCTGTCTGACAACGATGTTGTCGACAAGCTCAGGCATCCCGAGTACTACAAGAAATCGATCGAGGCTGCCAACGACGAAGGCATTAGTTCCGAGGATCAAGCGCTCCTTGAGCTCTACAAAAAGCTGCGACCAGGTGAACCACCTTCTGTGAGTGGTGGCCAGCAGCTGTTGCAAACCCGCTTCTTTGACCCCAAGCGATACGACCTTGGTCGCGTCGGCCGTTACAAGATCAACAAAAAGCTAAGGCTCACGATTCCCGACTCGGTTCGCACCCTCACGCATGAGGATGTTCTGTCGACCCTCGATTACCTCATCAATCTCGAGCTTGATGTGGGTGGCGCAAGTCTTGACGACATCGATCACCTGGGTAACCGTCGCGTTCGTTCTGTTGGAGAGCTTCTTCAGAACCAGGTTCGCGTTGGCTTGAATCGTCTTGAGCGGATCATCAAGGAGCGGATGACGGTTGGGGAAACCGACTCGCTCACTCCCGCTCAATTGGTGAATCCCAAACCTCTTGTGGCAGCGATCAAAGAGTTCTTTGGTTCCAGCCAGTTGAGCCAGTTCATGGATCAAACAAATCCTTTGGCTGAGCTCACGCACAAGCGCAGGATTTCGGCGCTTGGTCCAGGTGGCCTCACCCGTGAACGCGCAGGCTTTGCTGTACGAGACATTCACCCTTCTCATTACGGTCGTCTTTGCCCGATTGAGACCCCAGAAGGCCCGAACGCTGGACTCATCAACTCTCTGGCGACCCATGCCCGAGTGAATGAATATGGCTTCATTGAGACTCCGTTCTGGAGAGTCGAGAACGGAGTCGTTCAAAAGAGCGGAGACCCGATTTATCTCTCTGCTGACCTTGAAGATGAGTGTCGCGTCGCTCCCGGTGACGTTGCGACCGATGCGGATGGCCAAATCTTGGCTGAGCTGATTCCCGTTCGCTACCGGCAGGACTTCGAGAAAGTTCCGCCTGAGCAGGTCGATTATGTGCAGCTGTCGCCTGTACAGGTGATTTCGGTGGCGACATCACTGATTCCTTTCTTGGAGCACGACGACGCCAACCGTGCCTTGATGGGCTCCAACATGCAACGTCAGGCGGTGCCTTTGCTCCGTCCAGAACGTCCTCTCGTTGGCACTGGCCTTGAAACTCAGGTGGCCCGTGACTCAGGCATGGTCCCAATCTCACGGGTGAATGGCTCTGTTACCTTCGTGGATGCGACGGCCATCGTGGTGCGAGATGAAGAGGGCTACGACCACACCCATTTCCTTCAGAAATATCAGCGCTCCAATCAAGACACCTGCTTGAACCAGCGTCCGATCGTCCGACAGGGTGATCCGGTCATCATCGGCCAAGTCCTTGCCGATGGTTCAGCCTGTGAAGGCGGAGAGATTGCTCTTGGCCAGAATGTCCTGATCGCTTACATGCCCTGGGAGGGATACAACTACGAGGATGCAATTCTTGTGAGTGAGCGTTTGGTGAATGATGATCTTTATACTTCTGTTCACATTGAGAAGTATGAGATTGAGGCTCGTCAAACCAAATTAGGGCCGGAAGAGATTACCCGGGAGATTCCTAATGTTGCCGAAGAAAGTCTCGGCAACCTCGATGAAATGGGGATTATTCGTATCGGAGCCTTTGTAGAGAGTGGAGACATTCTTGTTGGCAAAGTGACGCCGAAAGGTGAATCCGACCAGCCCCCGGAAGAAAAATTGCTTCGAGCGATTTTTGGTGAGAAAGCCCGTGACGTTCGCGACAACTCCCTTCGCGTCCCCAGTACTGAGCGCGGCCGCGTTGTTGATGTCAGGATTTACACCCGTGAACAAGGTGATGAGTTGCCACCTGGCGCCAACATGGTGGTGAGGGTGTATGTCGCTCAACGTCGCAAAATTCAGGTCGGCGACAAAATGGCTGGTCGCCATGGCAACAAGGGCATTATCAGCCGCATTCTTCCCCGCGAAGACATGCCTTACTTGCCCGATGGCACACCGGTAGACATTGTTCTGAACCCTTTGGGCGTGCCGAGTCGCATGAACGTGGGACAGGTGTTTGAGTTGCTGATGGGTTGGGCTGCTCACAACCTTGATTGCCGCGTCAAAATCGTTCCCTTTGACGAAATGTATGGCGCTGAAAAGTCTCAACAAACGGTTCAGGCCTATCTCAAGGAAGCGGCTGGTCAGCCAGGAAAAGATTGGATCTACAACCCTGAAGATCCAGGAAAACTCCTGCTGCGAGATGGAAGGACAGGCGAACCGTTTGACCAACCTGTGGCTGTTGGCTATTCCCACTTCCTGAAGCTGGTCCACCTCGTCGACGACAAGATCCATGCTCGTTCCACCGGCCCTTACTCCTTGGTGACTCAGCAGCCATTGGGTGGTAAAGCCCAGCAAGGTGGTCAGCGTTTGGGTGAGATGGAGGTTTGGGCCCTTGAGGCCTACGGCGCCGCCTACACCCTGCAAGAACTGCTCACGGTTAAGTCAGACGACATGCAGGGCCGTAATGAAGCTCTCAACGCGATCGTGAAAGGCAAGCCGATTCCACGGCCTGGAACACCCGAGTCCTTCAAGGTCTTGATGCGCGAACTTCAGTCTCTTGGTCTTGATATCGCTGTATTCACCGATGAGGGCAAGGAAGTCGACCTGATGCAAGACGTGAATCCACGCCGCAGCACCCCAAGCAGGCCTACCTACGAATCCCTAGGCGTCGCGGATTACGACGAGGACTGACGGATCAACGAACGAATCGACACAACCGCCTTCTTTCTTAAACGCCAATGACCAACAGCAATCTGCGTACAGAGAACCACTTCGACTACGTCAAAATCACACTCGCATCACCCGATCGGGTGATGGAGTGGGGCCAGCGCACCTTGCCGAATGGACAGGTGGTTGGAGAAGTGACCAAGCCTGAAACCATCAACTACCGCACGCTCAAGCCGGAAATGGACGGCTTGTTCTGCGAAAAGATTTTTGGTCCCTCCAAGGATTGGGAATGTCATTGCGGTAAGTACAAACGTGTCCGTCACCGCGGCATCGTTTGTGAGCGCTGTGGCGTTGAGGTCACCGAGAGCCGGGTGCGACGTCACCGCATGGGCTTCATTAAGTTGGCAGCCCCGGTCTCCCATGTTTGGTATCTCAAAGGGATCCCTAGTTATGTGGCCATCCTTTTGGACATGCCTCTTAGGGATGTGGAGCAGATTGTTTATTTCAACTGCTATGTGGTACTCGATGCGGGCGATCATAAAGATCTGAAGTACAAGCAGTTGCTCACAGAAGATGAGTGGCTTGAAATTGAAGACGAGATTTATGCAGAAGATTCAGAAATTGAGAACGAACCTGTTGTTGGAATTGGTGCTGAGGCGCTGAAGCAGCTCCTGGAAGATCTCGAACTCAATGCTGTTGCTGAACAATTACGTGAAGAGATTGCTGGCAGTAAGGGGCAAAAACGCGCCAAACTGATTAAGCGCCTTCGGGTGATTGACAACTTCATTGCGACCGATGCTCGTCCTGATTGGATGGTGTTGGATGCGATCCCCGTCATTCCTCCAGATCTGCGCCCAATGGTGCAGTTGGATGGTGGACGTTTTGCAACCTCTGACCTCAACGATCTCTATAGAAGGGTCATTAACCGCAACAACCGTCTCGCCCGTCTTCAGGAAATTCTTGCTCCGGAAATCATTGTTCGCAATGAAAAGCGGATGCTCCAAGAAGCGGTTGATGCCCTCATCGACAATGGACGACGCGGTCGCACGGTTGTTGGAGCTAATAATCGTCCGCTCAAGTCCTTGAGCGACATTATTGAAGGTAAGCAAGGTCGTTTCCGCCAAAACTTGCTTGGTAAGCGTGTCGATTACTCCGGTCGTTCTGTGATCGTGGTGGGACCCAAGCTGAAGATGCATCAGTGTGGATTGCCTAAGGAAATGGCAATCGAGCTCTTCCAGCCGTTTGTGATTCACCGCCTGATTCGTCAAAACATCGTTAACAACATCAAGGCAGCGAAGAAGCTGATTCAGCGAGCTGACGATGAAGTGATGCAGGTGCTTCAGGAGGTGATTGATGGTCACCCAATCATGCTGAACCGAGCTCCAACACTCCACCGTCTTGGGATTCAGGCCTTTGAACCCAAGTTGGTGGATGGCAGAGCGATCCAGCTTCACCCCCTTGTTTGTCCAGCGTTCAACGCCGACTTCGACGGTGACCAGATGGCCGTCCACGTGCCGCTCGCGATCGAGGCACAAACGGAAGCCCGCATGTTGATGCTGGCGAGCAACAACATCCTGTCTCCAGCAACTGGCGATCCGATCATCACGCCATCCCAAGACATGGTGCTGGGCTCTTACTACCTAACGGCACTGCAGCCCGACATGCATCCCATTGAGTTTGGTGATCGCTCCCGCACCTACTCCTGTCTTGAAGACGTGATTCATGCCTTTGAAGACAATCGAATTACCTTGCACGACTGGGTTTGGGTTCGCTTCAACGGCGAGGTTGAAGATGAAGATGAGCGTGAAGAGCCCATCACCAGCGAGACCCTGAGTGACGGCACTCGCTTTGAACAATGGACCTATCGCCGTGATCGCTTTGACGAAGACGGTGCCCTGATCAGCCGTTACATCCTCACGACAGTGGGACGCGTGGTGATGAATCACACGATCATCGACGCGGTGGCAGCCACCTGAAGCCCCTCTCGTAACGCCTACCCCTTCAACCTGATCCAAGCGCTGTCATGACTTCCACTCCCTCCAAATCCCGCAAGTCTGCTAAGGCCACCAAGGCCACCAAGGCCGCCAAGGCTGCCGCTGCTGCCGCTGCAAAATCTCGAGCACTGGCCAAAACGCCACCTCCCTTCCGCAACCGCGTAGTGGACAAGAAGGCCCTGAAACAGCTGGTTGCTTGGGCTTTTAAGCACCATGGAACCGCTGCCACCTCGGCGATGGCGGATCAACTGAAAGATCTCGGCTTCAAGTACGCCACCCAGGCGGCCGTGTCGATTTCAGTGAATGACCTCAAAGTTCCTGAAGCCAAGCAAGACCTGTTGGCTCAGGCTGAGGAGCTGATTACTGAAACCGAAGAGTCCTACAGACTTGGGGTGATCACAGAGGTTGAGCGTCATACCAAGGTGATCGACACCTGGACTGAGACCAATGAGCGCTTGGTTGATGCTGTCAAAAAGAACTTCAACGACAACGATCCGCTCAACTCGGTTTGGATGATGGCCAACTCTGGGGCTAGGGGCAATATGTCCCAAGTCCGTCAGCTGGTGGGTATGCGCGGTCTGATGGCGAACCCGCAAGGGGAGATCATTGACCTTCCGATCCGTACCAATTTCCGAGAGGGTCTCACGGTTACGGAGTACGTGATTTCTTCGTACGGAGCCCGTAAGGGACTGGTTGATACCGCTCTCCGTACAGCTGACTCCGGCTATCTCACCCGTCGCTTGGTGGACGTCGCACAGGACGTGATCGTTCGAGAGGACGACTGCGGCACCATGCGCTCGATCATGGTGAAGGGAGAGGACGGTCGATTTGGCAATCGCCTGGTTGGTCGATTGACCGCTGATCAGGTGCTTGGTGCTGATGGTGAGGTGATTGCTGAACGCAATATCGAAATCGATCCACCGCTGTCCAAACGTTTTGAGGCAGCTGGTGTCACCACGGTGATGGTCCGCTCTCCGCTCACATGTGAAGCTAATCGCTCCGTATGCCGTAAGTGCTACGGCTGGGCTCTTGCCCACAATCAGCTGGTTGATTTGGGTGAAGCTGTTGGAATTATCGCGGCTCAATCCATTGGAGAGCCGGGTACTCAGCTCACCATGAGAACGTTCCACACCGGTGGTGTGTCAACGGCTGAGAGTGGTGTGGTGCGTTCCAAAGTGGAAGGCACCGTTGAATTTGGTTCCAAGGCAAGAGTTCGCCCCTACCGCACCCCCCATGGTGTGAATGCACAGCAGTCCGATGTGGACTTTTTGCTCACGATTAAGCCCAGCGGAAGTGGCAAGCCACAGAAGATCGAAATCACCAATGGTTCGTTGCTGTTTGTAGATGACGGTCAGCAGATTGCCTCGGACGTGACCGTGGCAACCATTGCGGCTGGCGCTGTTAAGAAGAGCGTTGAGAAAGCGACCAAAGATGTGATCTGCGACCTGGCTGGACAGGTCAGCTATGACCCCACCATTCAGCCCCGCGAGGTAACTGACAGGCAGGGCAACATCACCCACAAAGCTCAGCGTCTGGGCCGGATGTGGGTTCTTGCCGGGGATGTCTACAACTTGCCGCCAAACGCTCGGCCTGTTGTCTCGGCGGGAGGCTCTGTTGTCGAGGCTCAAGTGTTGGCTGAAGCCAGTCAGGCCAGTGAGTATGGCGGTGCGATTCGTTTGCGAGAAGCTCTGGGAGATTCTCGTGAAGTGCAGATCGTCACCACTTCAATGACACTCCGCGATTTCAAGCTTCTGGGCGAATCAACCCATGCTGGTGAGATCTGGAATCTGGAGGCTAAGGATGGAACGCGGTATCGCCTGAACACCATCCCTGGAAGCAAAATCGGCAACGCTGAAGTGATTGCCGAACTCGCTGATGATCGCTTCCGTACACAAACCGGTGGCCTGGTCAAATTCGCACCGGGGCTTGCGATTAAGAAAGCGCGCTCAGCCAAAAATGGTTATGAGGTCAATAAGGGGGGCACCTTGTTGTGGATCCCTCAGGAAACCCATGAAATCAACAAAGATATTTCTTTGCTGATGATTACTGACGGTCAATGGATTGAAGCCGGCACCGAAGTGGTGAAGGATATTTTCAGCCAGACTGCAGGGATCGTGAGTGTGACTCAGAAGAACGATATTCTTCGCGAAATTATTGTTCGTAGCGGCAGTTTCCATCTCTGTACGGAAAAGAAAGCGCTTGAGCGTTTCCAGGGCGATGGCGTCATGGTGAATCCAGGAGAAGCGATCGCTAAGGGCATCAGTACCGAAACGATGGTGTTTGTCCAAGCGGTTGAAACCCCTGAGGGCACTGGCCTGCTCCTCCGTCCTGTGGAGGAATACACGATTCCAAATGAGGCCCAGCTTCCTGATCTGGGTCATGTCAAGCAACCCAATGGACCCCATCTCGGGATCAAAGCCACCCAACGCTTGGCTTTCAAAGACAACGAATTGGTCAAATCGGTTGAGGGCGTTGAGTTGCTGCGTACTCAATTGATGTTGGAAACGTTTGACACCACACCGCAGATGACTGTGGACGTGGAAGCGGTGCCCGACAAGAGGGCCAAAACGATCGAACGACTCCAGCTCGTGATTCTGGAAAGCATTTTGGTGCGTCGCGACACCATTTCAGACTCCAGCCATGGCTCCACTCACACCGAACTTCAGGTGGAAGACGGGCAGTCCATTAAGGCGGGTGATGTTGTTGCCACCACCCAGATTCTCTGTAAGCAGGCTGGTGTCGCTGAGATGCCAGAAGCGACGGAAGATGAGCCCGTTCGGCGTTTGATCGTTGAAAGGCCTGAGGACACGATCATGATCAATACATCTGGAGCCCCCGTCGTCACCGTTGGTCAGCGCGTCGTGGATGGCGAAGAGCTGGCTCCTGGTCAGCCCTCCGATTGCTGCGGTGAAGTCGAGCAGGTTTCAAACGGCTCCATCACGATGCGTTTGGGCCGTCCTTACATGATTTCGCCCGACTCGCTGTTGCATGTGCGCGATGGCGATCTCGTCCAACGCGGTGACGGATTAGCTCTTCTCGTTTTTGAACGTCAGAAGACCGGTGACATTGTCCAGGGTCTACCTCGTATTGAGGAGTTGCTCGAGGCGAGGCGTCCCCGCGAGTCTTCGATTCTTTGCAAAAAGCCAGGAACCGTTGAAATCAAACAGGGCGAAGACGACGAGTTCACCACGGTGACCGTGATCGAGTCCGACGACGCGATCGCTGAGTATCCGATTCTTCTTGGTCGGAACGTGATGGTGAGTGATGGCCAGCAGGTGAAAGCTGGTGAGCTTCTGACAGACGGGCCCATCAACCCCCATGAGTTGCTGGAGTGCTTCTTTGAAGACCTGCGCAGCCGCAAGCCCTTGATGGATGCGGCTCAGGAAGCGATCGCCAAGCTTCAGCATCGCCTTGTGACTGAAGTGCAGAACGTCTACAAGTCGCAGGGCGTGGCGATTCACGACAAGCACATCGAAGTGATTGTTCGCCAGATGACCAGCAAAGTTCGGATCGAGGATGCTGGTGACACCACGCTGCTTCCCGGTGAGTTGATCGAACTCCGCCAGGTGGAAAACACCAATCAGGCGATGTCGATTACGGGTGGAGCGCCTGCCGAATTCACGCCAGTTTTGCTGGGTATTACCAAGGCATCGCTGAACACCGATAGCTTCATCTCTGCGGCTTCTTTCCAAGAAACCACTCGCGTGCTCACTGAAGCAGCGATCGAAGGCAAGAGCGATTGGCTACGGGGCCTCAAGGAGAACGTGATTATCGGTCGCTTGATTCCTGCCGGTACAGGCTTCAGTGGTTTTGAAGAGGAGTTGAGAGCGGAAGCTGGTCCTCATCCCGACATCCTCTCGGAGGATCCTGCTGGCTACCGCCGTATGCAGAACCTTCGCCCTGACTACACGGTGGATATGCCGGCAGCTCCTGCCGCCAAATCGACGGCTTTGCTTGACGATCCCAGTGCCGCAGACCTAGAGGCCACCCGCAGCCGCCATGGCATCGAGGCAGAGGCCAGCAATTTTGCTGCCTTTACACGTCCAGATGCCGATAACGAGCTTGCGGAAGAGCAAGTTTTGGATTCGGCTGCTGTGGAGAATCTGCAGGAGCAGGGTCTCTTAAGCGATGAATGATTCTTTCGTTCCCGTTCGCATGAGCGGCTCTTGCCGCTCCAGAATGTTGCTCTTTATCGGTGTCGCTCATGATTGAGCCCTCTTTGATCCCCAAGCGGAAACTCCCTCGTTTTGGGTTTCATACTCACACTGAAAAGCTGAATGGTCGTGCTGCGATGCTCGGCTTCATTGCCTTGCTGGTTGTGGAGTTCAAAATTGGTCATGGCTTGTTGATCTGGTGATCAACACCCTTCTCGGTCGAAGCAAGTCCGAGCTTGAGGAGTGGGCTGTCGCTCAGGGCCAGCCCGCATTTCGCGGTCGGCAGCTCCATGATTGGCTTTACGCCAAGGGGGCTAGGGATCTTCAAGGCATCACGGTGCTCCCCAAGGCTTGGCGCGCATCCCTTCAAGACGAGGGGATATCCGTGGGCCGTTTGCATGAGCAAGAGCGACGGGTCGCTGCTGATGCCACTACAAAATTGCTGTTGGGCACCGAGGACGGCGAAACCTTGGAAACGGTAGGTATTCCTACTGATCAACGCCTCACGGTCTGTGTATCGAGCCAGGTGGGATGCCCGATGGCCTGTCGTTTTTGCGCGACGGGTAAGGGAGGCTTGCAACGTTCCTTAGCGGGCCATGAAATTGTTGCCCAGGTGCTCAGTATTCGAGAGGTGATGGAGCGTCGTCCCTCCCATGTGGTGTTCATGGGCATGGGTGAGCCCCTGCTCAACATTGAGGCTGTGCTCGAGTCCATTCGCTGCATCAATGACGATCTGGGCATCGGTCAGCGTCGGATCACCGTGAGCACCGTTGGCGTGCCACACACCCTTCCCCGGCTTGCTGACTTAGCCCTCCAACAGTTGGGGCGCGCTCAGTTCACCTTAGCCGTGAGCCTTCATGCCCCCAACCAACCCTTAAGAGAGGAGTTGATTCCCACGGCCAAGACCTATCCCTACGAGGCCCTCTTGGATGATTGTCGTTACTACCTCCAAAAGACGGGTCGGAGGGTGAGTTTTGAATACATTCTTCTGGGTGGAGTCAATGATCATCCGCACCACGCAGCCGAACTCGCCGATCGGGTGGGCGGGTTCCAGAGCCACGTGAATCTGATTGCCTACAACCCCATTGAGGAAGAGGAGTTTCAGCGACCAACAGCCCAGAGGATTGAGGGGTTTCGGCGCGTCCTCGAGCGTCGTGGCGTCGCGGTGAGTTTGCGCGCTAGCCGCGGCTTGGATCAGGATGCAGCTTGTGGACAGTTGCGTCGCAATCGACGGTCTTAGAGGAGACTGCAGAAGCAGACTTGATTGGATCCGATGGCACCGATTGACTGGTTTTTGCTGGTCTTTTACCTAATCGGAACGTTGTTCCTCGGGCTTTGGTTGGCTCGACGCAATCAGGGTGAAGAGGACTATTTCGTTGCTGGGCGCAGCTTGAGCGGTTGGTTGGCAGGCGCTTCGATGGCGGCCACCACCTTCTCTATCGACACACCCTTATATGTGGCGGGCTTGGTTGGCACCAGAGGCCTGGCGGCGAATTGGGAGTGGTGGGGGTTTGGCCTTGCTCATGTGGCGATG
>Ga0129349_1328896_pt1 | contig 12266 bp, 7 predicted proteins | sample CPBNA1_7_FD_105436 | JGI IMG/M metagenome (GOLD analysis project Ga0129349, IMG submission 105436) | Freshwater to marine salinity gradient microbial communities from Chesapeake Bay, USA - CPBay_Sum_27_0.8_RNA1 (Metagenome Metatranscriptome) | ecosystem: Environmental > Aquatic > Marine > Coastal...
GGCAAGTTGAGTTGCCAACTGTATCAGCGATCCGCTGATGTTTTTTTAGGAGTGCCCTTCAATATAGCCTCCTATGCTTTGCTAACTATGATGATGGCCCATGTAACCGGTCTTGGCTTAGGAGATTTCATACATACTTTTGGAGATGTTCACCTTTACAGCAACCATATCGAGCAGGCAAAGCTGCAATTGTCGAGAACTGTGCGACCTTTACCGAAGGTAATTATTAAAGAAGAGAGAAACTCTATTTTTGATTTTGAATACGAAGATTTCGAATTAGTTAATTACGATCCTTGGCCCCATATATCTGCAAAAGTAGCTATCTAATTTAGACTTTATCTAAATAAACCAAGAGGTTCTATATTTTTATACAATAAAGCCTTTGAATTTTATCTTTGCGCTGACAAAAAACGACATAATTGAATCTAAATAAAGAGGTGTTAAAATCCACATTTAAAATGTTAAAGAACATCATTTCAAAAAATCGAATAGTTCTAGCAGTTTTCATCTTTACGATGACATGGGTTAGTTCTGTAGGAGCGGCTGATATCGATGCGGGTAAAACCCTTTTCCGAAATCAGTGTGCAAGTTGCCACAACAAAGACATGAAGTCCGATTTGGTTGGACCAGCATTAGGAGGGGTAGAGGAGAGATGGGCTGAATATCCACAAGAAGATTTATATGCTTGGATAAGAAATTCTTCAGCAATGATCAATGCTGGTCATCCTAGAGCAACAGAATTGTGGAATCAGTGGAAACCCAATGTAATGAGCAATTTTTTGAATCTCACTGATGATGAAATTGCTAGCTTATTAGAGTACATCCAATGCACCTATGATGGAAGTTGCGGTCCTCAGCCATTAGCAGTGGGGCCTGTTGGTGGATCTACTGATGAATCTTCCGAAGCAACAGATAACACCCTTCTGTTTGCTATTTTAGCGATTGTTTTAGCCTTCTTAGCTATAATTCTGGCAAAAGTATTGTCTAATTTGAATTATATGGTGGCTATTAACGAAGGCAAAACTGATATTCAAAGAAAGTCCTTAGTAGAAATCCTTACCAGCAAAGGAATTATTGCTTTTGTTATTTTTGCTTTAGTTGTTTTGGGTGGATACACCACTGTTAATAATGCCATTATGTTGGGCAGACAACAAGGATACGAACCTACTCAACCTATTGCCTTTTCACATGCTACACATGCTGGATTACATAAGATTGAATGTCAATACTGTCATGACGGTGCAAGAAGATCAAAGCATTCCGTTATCCCTGCTGCCAATACTTGTATGAATTGTCACAAAGCCATTAAAGTAGGTTCAAAATATGGTACTGCCGAATTGACCAAAATTTATGCTTCAATTGGTTTTGATCCAAATACAGATACTTACTTGGAAAATTACGATGAATTTTCTGAGGAGGACATCAAGAGGGTTTATATGAATTGGATAGCGGATACTTACATTAAAGAAGCGGGAACGCTCGATGCCAAAGGAGAACAGTTAATCGAAGACCAGTGGGAAGGAATTAAAACTTCTCTTACCAATGAGACAAAAGATAAAATTCAGGGACCTATTGAATGGGTAAGAATCCATAATCTTCCAGATCACGCTTATTTCAATCATGCACAGCACGTTACGGTTGGCAAGTTGGAATGTCAACAATGTCATGGACCCGTAGAGGAAATGGAAGTTGTTGCCCAGTATGCACCATTATCTATGGGTTGGTGTATCAATTGTCACCGGGAAACTGAAGTGCAATTTACCTCCAATGAATATTACCAAGATTACGAAAAATTGCATGCGGATTTAGCATCAGGTAAAAAGGATAAAGTTACCGTTGAAGATATAGGGGGTTTAGAATGTCAAAAATGCCATTACTAATATATTGACTAAAATGGATCAAAAAAACGAGATGAAAAATGATATGGTTTGGGTAGGTTTGGAACAATTAACCAATGACCCGGAATATACAAAATCAATCGAACAGGAATTTTCTAATCAACCTTCCTTGGCGGAGCAACTAGTGGAAAAGGGGTCTGCGGCCAACCGAAGGGATTTCTTAAAATATATGGGTTTTGGTTTGGGAGCAGCTACCATAGCAGCGAGTTGCGAAATCCCCGTCAAGCGAGCAATTCCCTATGTAGTTAAACCAGATGAAATTGTTCCAGGAGTAGCTACTTATTATGCTTCCTCTTATATACAAGGAGGAGATTATTGTCCAGTTTTGGTAAAAACAAGAGAAGGTAGACCTATCAAGGTGGAGGGCAATACCTTGTCTTCCGTTACAAAAGGTGGAACTAGTGCCAGAGCGCAAGCGAGTGTTTTAAGTTTGTATGATAATAACAGATTACAAGGTCCTTGTAAAATTATTAATGGGGAAGTAGAATTTTTCAATGCGAAGTCTGATGATGCAGCAGGTGCTTGGAAAATAGTCGATGATGCGATTAAAGCAAAGTTAACTCCTAATTCCAACATCAAGATTGTAGCTAATACAATAATGAGTCCTTTAACTTTGAAAGCGGTTGAAGATTTTTCCAAAGTTTACCCTAACACAGAATTGGTGCAGTATGATGCTGTTTCCTATTCTGCAATGATTCAAGCAAATGAGGCTTCATTTGGATTGGCTGGTTTGCCTACCTATCGCTTTGATCAAGCCGATATAATTGTTAGTTTCAATGCTGACTTTTTAGGTACTTGGATTTCCCCAGTTGAATATGCTACCCAATATTCCAGCAAAAGAAAAATTGGCAAAGATTTAGAAACTGCTACTATGTCTCACCATATTCAAGTAGAGAGTCATATGAGTTTGACAGGATCAAATGCCGATAATAGAATTTTGGTTAAGCCAAGTGAACAAGGTGCTGCAATTTTGGCCCTCTATAATGCATTGGCAATTAATCAAGGTAAGGAAATCGTCAGTGGACCTGCGGTAAATGAGGGAGTTAAGGCACAGATAGATAAGGTTGCGGCCAAATTGTTAACTGCAAAAGGTGCTGGTTTGGTGGTGAGCAGTAGCAATAACAAAGCGGAACAACTGCTCATAAATGCCATTAATCAAATGATAGGAAGTTATGGTACTACCATATCTTTCGATAGAGTGGGGAATCAACGAAAAGGAATTGATCAAAATATTCAAGGCTTAATCCAATCCATGAATGGTGGGTCAGTAGATGCAGTTTTCTTCCTTGATGGAGCTAACCCAGCTTATGACTTGCCTAACGCTTCGACTTTTGCAGCAGCTTTGTCCAAAGTTAGTCTTAAAGTCTCATTAAGTGGATTGCCTAATGAAACGCTTTTATTATGTGATTTTGCTGCACCGACTCACCATTATTTGGAAAGTTGGGGAGATGTGGAGCCATACAGTGGCCAATATTCTTTAATTCAGCCAACAATTTCACCCTTATTTGCTACCAGGCAAATAGAAGAATCACTTTTAGTTTGGTCAAACAGTTCATTTTTAACAAATACAAGCGATCAGCCGGTATTTGATTATTTAAAGTCTTCTTGGCAGTCTATGTTTAATCAACAAGATACCTATGCATCGTTTCAGATGTTCTGGGATCAGACCCTTCACGATGGGGTATTTGAATTGCCTGGAGAGGTTAGAGTAAATACAAATGCTGCTATTGCTGTTTCTAGTTTAGGAAGTCAAATAACAAAGCCTAGCAAAGATGGATTGGAAATTTCCTTCTTTGAAACGGTCAATATGGGGGCGGGTCAATATGCCAATAACCCTTGGCTTCAAGAAATGCCTGACCCTATCAACAGATGTGTGTGGGGCAACTATTTAGGAGTACCTATTAGTTGGGAAGGCGGAAATGAGTTTACTTCTTTAAATAACCTAAACGGCAGAGAATTTTATGGGGAAGCCGATAAAGTAGATGTGAAGGTTAATTCTGAAGCCAAAGAAGTTACGGTAGTCAGACAATTTGGACAGATGGGGGGTACAGTGTCTTTGGCATTAGGATATGGAAGAACTTATACCGGTAAACAAGGATTGGCATTAGGCAATCATGTGGGGACGTCGGTTCAGTCTTGGTTAGGTATTGATCAAGATGGAAACACACAATATTTTGCAACAGGAGTAGAGGTAAGTGAATCTAAGGCAAAAGAAAAAGATTTTGCTTGTGTTCAATATCATCACTCAATGGGTCTTAAGGCGGTAGACCCTGTAAGTGGAGAAACCCTCAATGTTGATGAAAAAACGGCTATGACAGTTGGAGAGGGATATCAGGGTGGAATTACGGAACGTTCAATTATCTACCAATCTACTTTAAAGGAAATCAATCATTTAGCAGAGCATATTACTGAGAAAAGAGGAGAGGCAGAAAAGTTAAACCAACATACCCTTTATCCTTACGATGAGTATAAGGAGAACTATTACGAGCAGGGGCATCATTGGAAAATGCATGTAGACTTGAATGCGTGTATAGGATGTGGTGCTTGTCAAGTCGCTTGTATTGCAGAAAATAACGTTCCGATTGTTGGCAAGTATGAAGTTTCCAGACACCATGAAATGACTTGGCTTAGAATTGATCGTTATTTCTATGGAGATTTTGAAAACCCCAATGTGGTTTACCAACCAATGTTGTGTCAGCATTGCGATAATGCTCCTTGTGAGAACGTATGCCCAGTGGCCGCTACCAACCACAGCAGTGAAGGTTTAAATCAGATGACTTATAACAGATGTATTGGTACCCGTTATTGTGCTAATAATTGTCCATATAAAGTAAGAAGATTCAATTGGTTAGATTATACTACAGCTGATTTATTCCCCTCTAATGAATATCCTGTCAACGAAGAGGAATTGCCATTTGGAGCTGATAACCTGACTAGAATGGTTTTAAATCCTGACGTAACGGTTAGATCAAGAGGGGTAATTGAGAAATGTAGTTTCTGTGTACAGAGAATTCAGGAAGGAAAATTGACAGCTAAAAAGGAAGGGAGAAGATTAAATGAGAATGATGTTAAATCAGCTTGTCAAACTGCTTGTCCAACTGGTGCTATAGTATTTGGCGATGCCAATAACGAAGAGAGTGTTATAGCTGATAGATTAAATCATCCATTGAATTATTTGGTATTGGAAGAAACCAATACTCGTTCTTCAGTGAGTTATTCAGCAAAGATTAATAATAAAGACGAAGCCTTAAACGCGTAAAATAAATTGTAAAAAATGAGTGCAGTCGTTTCTCCTATTAGAGAGCCGTTAATTACAGGCGGAAAAACCTACCACCAGATAACGGAAGATATTTGTTCTCCTACAGAGCGGGTTCCAAGTCTGTCCTGGATAATAGCTTTTACTATTTCTGCAGGATTTCTTGGTTTGTATGTTTTTTCTGTTTTCTGGACGATATGGAAAGGTATTGGATCTTGGAACCTGAATAGAACTATTGGATGGGGCTGGGATATTACCAATTTCGTTTGGTGGGTAGGTATTGGTCATGCGGGTACTTTGATTTCTGCTATTTTGTTGCTCTTCAGACAAAAGTGGCGTACCGGTGTAAATAGAGCAGCGGAAGCTATGACCATATTTGCGGTAATCTGTGCAGGTCAATTTCCTCTCATCCACATGGGAAGATTGTGGTTGGGATTCTTTATTTTCCCTTATCCTAATACAAGAGGACCATTATGGGTTAACTTTAATTCTCCTTTATTGTGGGATGTATTCGCAATTTCGACTTATTTCACAGTTTCCCTTTTATTTTGGTATTCTGGATTAGTACCTGATTTTGCTACAGTAAGAGATCGAGCTAAGGGGTTTCGTAAGAAAATATATGGATTTTTATCTTTTGGTTGGACTGGTTCAGCCAAGCATTGGCAACGTTTTGAAAGTTTGTCTTTAGTCCTTGCTGGTCTGGCGACTCCTCTTGTTCTTTCAGTTCATACTATCGTTTCCTTTGATTTTGCTACTTCTGTAATTCCTGGTTGGCATACTACTATTTTCCCACCCTATTTTGTTGCTGGAGCTATCTTCTCTGGATTCGCTATGGTACAGACTTTGATGGTTATCACCAGAAAAGTTTTGAATTTACAAGACTATATTACCCTTGGTCATATTGAAAGTATGAATAAGGTGATTCTTGCTACCGGCACTATTGTTGGAACAGCTTATTTGACAGAGTTATTTGTCGCTTGGTATTCAGGATACATTTATGAGCAATATGCCTTCTATAACAGAGTATTCGGACCATATTGGTGGGCTTATGTGGGAATGATGAGTTGTAATTTGTTGTCTCCTCAAATTTTTTGGTCTAAAAAAATTAGACGAAGTATTTTCTGGACTTTTGTAATGTCTATTTTCGTAAATATAGGAATGTGGTTTGAACGCTTTGTAATCATCGCTTCTACACTTGCCAGAGATTATTTACCTACTAGTTGGAGTTATTATGTTCCAACCTGGGTAGAAATAGGAATTTTCCTTGGTACAATTGGATTATTCTTCACGCTTTATTTGATTTTTGTCAGAATGGCTCCAGTGGTTGCAGTAGCAGAGGTTAAAAGTATATTGAAGTCCTCAGGAGATCAATATGTAATGGATGCTGATAAATATAAGGAAAAGGCAGTTGTAACTGAACATGCCGAAACCCATTAAAAACCTTACAACTTCAACAATAAAATGGAAGGACAAAAAGAAGTACTATTTGGTCTTTATAATGACGAAGAGATTTTATTAAAAGCTGTTCGCAAAGCCAAAGAAGATCATCTCGAGATTATGGATGTTTTCACTCCTTTTCCCGTTCACGGCTTAGATCACGAAATGGGATTATCTGAAAGTAGGTTGCATATCGCAGGATTCTTTTACGGAGCTATTGGAACCTTAACTGCTTTTTTATTTATGACTTGGGTCTTTACGAGAGATTGGCCTATAATATTTGGAGGAAAACCGTATTGGTCTGTTCCTGCATTTATTCCGGTTACATTTGAGGTGACTGTATTATTTGCTGCGATTGGAATGGTAGTATCTTTTTTCACCGTTAATGGATTAGGTCCAGGTACAGAGGCAATTACTTTAGATGATAGAATTACGGACGATAAATTTTGTATTGCATTCGATACCAGTTCTCAAGATGAGACTTTAAAGGAAAAAATAAATAATTTCTTTAGTTCCACAGGAGCTGAAGAAGTGAATACAAAATCTATATAAAATTTAATTTTATAAAAATGAAGACTTTAAAATGGGCATGTTATACTGTGGCTATTCCACTAGTTTTAGCTGGATGTCAACAGGTAGGGGTCAATTCCCCTGGAACAGAATACATGCCGGATATGGCCCATTCGGTTGCTGTCGAGAGTAATGTTTATATTAATTATGACCATAATACTTGGAATGAGGAAAGTGCATTGCCATTAAAAGATTTGTCCAACCCTAAATTGCCAGTTCAAGGAACTGTCCCGCGCGGTTATGCTGGTGTGGCTGCGGCTAAGTCTCCAATGGAACGGATTAAAAAGGAAGAGGCGATTCGTGGCAGAAATGCTATCAACGCCATTTCAGTCACTTTAAATGGTCATGTGCCTTACTATTACGATGATACTGAAGAAGAAAGGGTCAGAGCTAGTGAGGAAATTATAGAAAATCCTTATCCAATAACTAAAGATGGTCTGGCAAGAGGTAAGGAATTATACAATACTTTTTGTGGAATATGTCATGGTGAAAAAGGAGATGGCCTTGGTTATTTGGTAAGAGATCCCAATCCTGCAACAGGAGATCCGGGTGGGGTTTATCCTGCTGCTCCTGCTAATTTTTTAGTAGGTGATTTAGCTACTGCTAGTAATGGAAGATATTACCATGCCATTATGTACGGAAAAAATGTAATGGGTGGCTATGCGGATAAGATGTCTTTTGAAGAAAGATGGCAGGTGATACATTATATCAGGACTTTACAAGCTGCTGATGTAAAAGCTACCTACGATGAAATGGAAAATTCTTTAAATAAAGTATACGGAACACCAATGGCTGTTATTGAGCTAGGTGAGGAATAAAAATATCATACGATGAACCAATTTGTTTTTACATCGCAAGCCAAAAAAGTATTAGGTGCCTTTATGGGGCTCGGTGTGCTGTGTATGTTATTAACCTTTTTTGTAGCAGATGATGCGCTACACAGTAGGTTTTGGTCAAATTTTTTGCATAATTCAGTGTTTTTCACTGGAATAGCATTTATTTCACTTTTCATTATAAGTGCCTTTACAACTGCTTGGGCTGGGTGGTATACTCAAATTAAAAGAATTTGGGAAGCATACTCTCTATTTATGATTCCCGGTTTACTTTTAATGGCTGTCATTATAGGAGGTATTTGGTTACATTCCCACCACCTCTATCATTGGACAGATGCATCTGCATTAGAAGAAGATGAAATATTAGCTCATAAATCGTCTTTTTTAAATCCGGTTTGGTACACTTTGGGAACCTTAATCATTGTTGGTATCTGGATCTTTTTTGCCAAGCGAATGAGAGGATTGTCTTTAGATGAGGACGAATCTGGTGATAATTCATATCAACATCATAAAAAATACAGAATTTGGTCTGCCGCTTTCCTTCCAGTTGCTGGTTTTTCTAGTGCTGCTATTGTTTGGTTGTGGGTCATGTCAGTTGATGCACATTGGTATAGTACTTTATTTGCTTGGTATACTGCTGTTAGTTGGTTTGTTGCTGCTATAGCTTTAACTATCATTACTATTTCCTTTTTAAAGTCTTTAGGGCATTTTGAGGGAATAACCGGAGAACATTTACACGATTTAGGTAAATTCTTGTTTGCTTTCAGTATTTTTTGGACTTATTTGTGGTTTTCTCAATTCATGTTGATTTGGTATGGTAATGTTGGGGAGGAGACAGTTTATTTTCAGGAGCGTCAAGAAAACTATCCCGTTTTGTTTTACGGTAATCTTATCATCAATTTCGTCTTGCCATTCTTCGTATTAATGAGGAATGACAATAAAAGAAAATACGGTACACTAATTTTTGTATCTATTCTGGTTTTCTTTGGTCATTGGTGGGATTTCTTTCAAATGATTAAACCTGGAGTTTTACATACCACACATGAAGCTTTAGCTCACATGGAGGGAGCTTTAGATCACGGTGCTGGAGATCATCATGGCAGTTCTTCAGTTGCTGGATTTACTTTGCCTGGATTATTGGAGATTGGCACTATGCTGGGTTTTTTAGCAGGATTTGTTTTTGTGGTATTTAATCACCTTTCAAAGGCCTCTTTGGTACCCAAAAATGATCCTTATTTAGCGGAAAGTGTACACCATCACGTTTAAGGAAAAGTTTATTAAGCAAAATTTAAATATGGTTGTTTTAACCTTATAAAAACTTAAAAAATGACATTTATTCTGATTCTAATTAGTTTAGTTCTGATTGCTATAGTGGCGGTTCAGATAGGAAAAGTCTCAGATTTAACTTCTAAAATTAGAGGAGAGGAAGAAGTTCAAGAAATCAATAACAAAAAGCAAGGGTTGTATTCTTTTATTTTCTTATTTGTTTTCCTTGGAGGGGTGATTGTTTCTGGAGCTTATTATCAAAACTACTTTTTGGGTTTTGGACCTCATATTCCCGCTTCCGCTCATGGTGGTGAGTTGGATAGCATGTTTAAGGTAACCTTGTTGCTTACGGGAATTGTATTTATTATTACACACATTCTTCTTTTTTATTTTTCTTTTAAATACAGCGGAAGGAGAAATAAGAGAGCGGCTTACGTTTCACATGATAATAAGTTAGAGTTGATTTGGACGGGTATTCCTGCTGTTGTCATGGCATTTCTTGTGATAAAGGGTCTTGATGCCTGGAACGATGTGATGGCAGATGTTTCTCCTGATGAAGAATATATGGAAATTGAAGCAACTGGTTATCAATTTGCTTGGATGTTGAGATATCCTGGTCCTGACGGATTAATTGGTGAAAAGAATTTCAGGTTAATAGATGGTACTAATCCTTTAGGTCAAAATTGGGAGGACGCCAAAAATCTAGACGATATACATGTAGATGAATTAGTTTTACCGGTGGGTAAGAAGGTTAGAGTTAGAATCACATCCAGGGATGTTTTGCATAATTTTTATTTGCCTCATTTCAGAGTTAAAATGGATGCTGTACCCGGCATGCCTACGTATTTTGTTTTTACACCAACTGTTACTACTGAGGAGTATAGGCAACAACTGAAGGATTATGATGAATATAATATTCCTGTTAATCCGGATGATCCAGAGAGCCCTTTACTTTGGGAAGATTTCAACTTTGAATTGGCATGTGCGGAATTATGTGGGAAAGGCCATTTCAGTATGAGAAAAATAGTTAGAATTGTTTCCCAGGAGGAATACGATGCTTGGATTTCTGGTCAAGCTTCCTATTATGATGCCGTTATTAAGGGAACGGATTCAGATCCTTATAAGAATAGTGAATTATAGTAAATTAAATTTTCTAAAATGGAAAACGCAGTAATTCAAGAGCCTCAGATTAGTGAGAACGATTTGATTGAAAAGAATGGTTTTGACGATCATTTTCATGATCACCACCATGGAGATAAGTTTCAGTCTAATTTCATTACCACCTATATTTTTAGTCAAGATCACAAGATGATTGGGAAACAGTTCCTAATTACAGGGATGTTCTGGGCTATTATTGGTGCTTTAATGTCATTGGTATTTAGACTACAACTTGGTTTCCCGGAAGAAAGTTTGGCATGGCTCAAACCAGTATTAGGAAAGTGGATTGTAGTAAATGATGCTGGAATTGGTACGCTAGCTCCTGAGTTTTATTACGCTTTGGTGACCATGCATGGTACTATTTTAGTATTCTTTGTACTCACAGCAGGATTGTCTGGAACGTTCAGTAACTTATTAATTCCGTTACAGGTTGGTGCTAGAGATATGGCATCTCCTCTATTAAATATGCTTTCCTATTGGTTTTTCTTTCTGGCAGGTGTTATCATGTTCGTATCTCTGTTCGTGAATACTGGTCCTTTTGCAGGTGGTTGGACTGCTTATCCACCATTAAGTGCATTACCAATGGCTTCTAGTGGTTCTGGTACAGGTATGACGTTATGGGTACTGAGTTTGGTTTTCTTCGTAGTATCTGTTCTTCTAGGTGGTATCAATTACATTACTACGGTTTTGAATTTGAGAACCAAGGGAATGAGCATGTGGCGTTTGCCTTTAACCATTTGGGCTTTCTTTATTACAGCTATCATTGGTTTGTTGTCTTTTCCCGTTTTAGTTTCTGCTTTTCTTTTAGTTATGTTTGACAGAGGATTGGGAACCAGTTTTTTCCTTTCTGAAATATTCATTGGTGGTCAGGCTCTAGATCATGTTGGTGGTAGCCCTGTGTTGTATCAGCATCTATTTTGGTTCTTAGGTCACCCAGAGGTGTATATTATCATTTTGCCTGCTATGGGTATTGTTAGTGAGGTACTCTCAGTTCATTCTCGAAAGCCCATATTTGGTTATAAAGCGATGGTGTTTTCCATCTTAGCAATTGCTTTTCTATCTTTTATAGTTTGGGCCCATCACATGTTTATGTCAGGAGTTAATCCTTTTATTTCTAATATATTCGTTTTATTTACCTTAATCATTGCGGTTCCTTCTGCGGTAAAAGTATTTAATTGGATTGCTACCCTATACAAAGGTAATATTCGATTTAATCCCGCTAGTTTGTTTGGAATTGGTTTTGTATCTATGTTTATATCTGGAGGATTAACTGGTATTTTCTTAGGAAACTCTGCAATAGATATTCAAATGCACGATACCTATTTTGTGGTGGCACACTTTCATATTGTAATGGGAGTTGCCGCGTTCTTTGGTATGTTTGCAGGAATCTATCATTGGTTTCCTAAAATGTATGGTCGATTCATGAGTGATACTTTAGGTAAAGTACACTTTTGGGGGACTATGATTGGCGCTTATGCAGTATTTTGGCCTATGCATTATATTGGTATGGCTGGGGTACCTAGAAGATATTATCGATTCGACGCTTTTGGAACTTTCAGTCATTTTACCGAATTAAACCAGTTCATTACGATAGCTGCTATTGTTACTTTTGGATTTCAATTACTATTTGTAATCAATTTCTTCTATAGTATTTGGTATGGTAAGAAGTTGACTACAAAAAATCCTTGGAAAGCTACTACTTTAGAATGGACTACTCCAATCGATACGGGACATGGAAATTGGCCAGGTAAATTGCCTGCGGTTGAGAGATGGGCTTATGATTATAGTAAGAATGAGGGCTCAGATTTCACCCCTCAAATCGTTCCTTTATCGGAAGCAGAAAAGGCA
>Ga0129349_1302592_pt1 | contig 11514 bp, 8 predicted proteins | sample CPBNA1_7_FD_105436 | JGI IMG/M metagenome (GOLD analysis project Ga0129349, IMG submission 105436) | Freshwater to marine salinity gradient microbial communities from Chesapeake Bay, USA - CPBay_Sum_27_0.8_RNA1 (Metagenome Metatranscriptome) | ecosystem: Environmental > Aquatic > Marine > Coastal...
AATGCCAGCCTTGATTACAACAATTAAGCGTTGGAAAAGTACCTCACAAGTACCCAAAATTGAAGTTGCCCTTAAAGAGCCCGACAATAGTGAACGGATTAAAGAGCTCGAGAAAACCGTTCAAAACCTCGTTAAGAGAATTGAATACCTTGAACTTCGTTTGGGCAAACAATAGCTAAGGCACTTCAATAAAAAAGGCTTGATTAAAATCAAGCCTTTTATTTTTTGTATCGAATTTACCAGCCAGTAATTTCGCGTAGACCTTTACCGATGTCAGCAAGAGACTTAACCGTCTTCACACCTGCAGCTTCAAGTGCAGCAAACTTGTCTTCTGCTGTTCCTTTACCACCAGAGATGATTGCACCAGCATGTCCCATACGTTTACCTGGAGGTGCAGTTACACCAGCAATATAAGAAACAACAGGCTTAGTTACATTCTCTTTGATGAATGCTGCTGCTTCCTCTTCAGCTGTACCACCGATTTCACCGATCATAACGATCGCTTCTGTTTCAGGATCTTCTTGGAAAAGCTTCAATATGTCGATGAAGTTAGAGCCAGGAATAGGGTCTCCACCAATACCAACACAAGTAGACTGACCAAATCCTTCGTCTGTAGTTTGTTTTACTGCTTCGTACGTTAGCGTACCAGAGCGAGAAACAATACCAACTTTACCTTTCTTATGAATATGACCTGGCATGATACCAATCTTACACTCGTCTGGAGTAATAAGTCCTGGACAGTTAGGGCCGATCATGCGAACGCCAGTTTCTTCTAGCTTCACCTTAACATCAATCATATCGGTAGTTGGAATACCCTCAGTGATTGTAACGATAAGTTCAATCCCTGCATCAATCGCTTCTAGGATTGCATCTTTACAGAAGGGCGCTGGTACATAGATAACTGTCGCTGTCGCACCAGTTGCTTCAACAGCTTCACGTACTGTGTTAAATACTGGTAGGCCCAAATGCGTTTGACCGCCTTTACCAGGAGAAACACCACCAACCATCTGTGTGCCGTAAGCAATCGCTTGTTCTGAGTGGAATGTTCCCTGACCGCCAGTAAAACCCTGACAAATGACTTTAGTGTCTTTATTAATTAGTACAGACATTATTTGCCCTCCGCAGCAGCAACAACTTTCTGAGCTGCATCAGTTAATGACTCAGCAGCAATGATATCAACATCAGAATTAGCAAGTACTTGACGGCCTAGATCCGCATTAGTACCTTCTAGACGAACAACAACTGGGACATTTACACCCACTTCTTTCACTGCACCTATGATGCCTTCTGCAATCATGTCACAACGAACAATACCACCGAAGATATTTACAAGGACGGCTTTAACGTTGTCATCAGACAGAATGATTTTAAATGCTTCAGCAACACGCTCTTTAGTCGCACCACCACCAACATCGAGGAAGTTTGCAGGTTTGCCGCCATGAAGGTTAACAATATCCATTGTACCCATTGCCAAACCTGCACCGTTTACCATGCAGCCAACATTACCATCAAGTGCAACATAGTTTAGTTCCCACTGTGCGGCATGAGCTTCACGCTCATCTTCTTGTGATGGATCGTGCATTTCACGAAGTTTAGGCTGACGATAAAGAGCATTAGAATCGATATTGATCTTACCATCTAGGCAAAGAAGATTACCTTCACCTGTAATAACCAATGGGTTAATTTCAAGCAAAGCAAGATCATGCTTAGCAAACATATCACCTAGGCCCATGAAGATTTTCACGAACTGTTTGATCTGATCGCCTTCAAGACCCAGTTTAAACGCAAGCTCACGGCCCTGATAAGCTTGTGGACCTACGAGTGGATCGATGGCTGCTTTGTGAATTAACTCTGGTGTCTCTTCTGCAACTTTTTCGATTTCCACACCACCTTCTGTCGATGCCATGAAAACAATCTTACGCGTTGCACGATCAACCACAGCACCTAAGTACAGCTCGTTTGCGATGTTAGATGCTTCTTCAACAAGAATCTTTGTAACAGGTTGACCATTCGCATCTGTTTGATAAGTTACTAGGTTTTTACCAAGCCATTTTTGAGCGAATTCTTTTACGCCCTCTTTATCATCATGTAGTTCAACACCACCTGCTTTACCACGTCCGCCTGCGTGAACCTGACATTTTACTACTTTCTTCGCTGTCGTGATGCGACCAGCCGCTTCTGCAGCTTCTTGAGGAGTGTCGCACGCGTAACCTTCCGGTACCGGCAAACCGAATTCTGCAAACAGCTGTTTGGCTTGATATTCATGCAAATTCATTTTGATATTCCGTCTATGTTCCCAGTTAGGGATTATTGTTCCATGACGACGCAAGTATTCCTTGTCGCCGCCTGTAGGGTCTTCTCAAAAGGACTAGTAACCCATTCCAAATGAAAACTAGATAGCTTTCACTATCTAGTCTCGATTCACTAACGAGTAGCTTAAATCGCTACCCGCATGTGTTACACATCCAATAATAGGCGTGCAGGATCTTCCAAAAGTTCTTTGATTGTCACAAGGAATCCAACAGACTCACGACCATCGATCAAGCGGTGGTCATATGACAATGCAAGATACATCATTGGAAGTATTTCAACTTTACCATCTACCGCCATTGGACGATCTTGGATTTTGTGCATCCCCAAGATAGCAGACTGTGGAGGGTTAATGATAGGAGTTGACATCAATGAGCCAAACACACCACCATTGGTAATAGTAAAGTTTCCACCCATTAGCTCATCAACTGTAAGCTTACCATCTCGACCTTTGATTGCGAGCTCTTTAATGCCTTTTTCGATGTCTGCAAAGCCTAAAGTATCGCAATCTTTAAGTACAGGCGTAACCAAACCTCTTGGTGTTGATACAGCCATACTAATATCGAAGTAGTTATGATAAACGATATCATCACCGTCAATCGAAGCATTCACTTCAGGGAAACGTTTCAGTGCTTCTGTCACCGCTTTCACGTAAAAAGACATAAAGCCCAAGCGAGTGTCATGGCGCTTTTCAAACTGATCTTTATACTGCTTACGAAGATCCATGATAGGTTTCATGTTGACTTCGTTAAACGTCGTCAGCATTGCAGTGCTATTTTTAGCTTCTAGTAGTCGGTTAGCAACCGTCTTACGCAAACGTGTCATTGGTACACGTTTTTGACTACGTAGAGCCGCCGGAGCTTCAACTGGCGCTGAATCAGCAGACGTAGCGCTTGAGCCATTCGCAAGATGCGCTTCAATATCTTCGCGAGTAATACGGCCACCAACTCCCGTGCCTTTGACCTGACTCGCATCAAGGCTATGCTCTGCAAGAAGGCGACGAACAGCAGGACTTAAGGCGTCACTACTTTCTTCAGTTAGAGAAGCCTTGTGGCGTTTGTCTGGAGACGCCTCAGACTCTTGAGTTGTGTCAGAAGTTGGCTCTCCCGCGACAGCGCCTGGTTTTAGTTTAGCAATGAGCTGTTTAGAGAGTACAGTCGCACCTTCTTCTTCAATAATAGCTTCAAGTACCCCTGCTTCTGGTGCCGGAACTTCTAAAACTACCTTGTCAGTTTCTATGTCAACCAGTACTTCATCACGCTCAACAGCGTCCCCTGGTTGCTTATGCCATGTTGCTACTGTTGCATCGGCAACAGATTCGGGTAAATCTGGAACCAGAATTTCAATCGTCATATCTGTCTCTTCCTATTCACTTCTAGTTCTTAGTCTGAAGTTTTTTTGTTCACGGTAAGCGCAGCTTCGACCAGCGCTTTTTGTTGTTTTAAGTGCACCGACATATAACCTACTGCTGGTGACGCAGATGCAGGGCGACCCGCATACTTCAATTCCATACCGGCGGGTATTGAGGCTCTGAAGTTATGCTGACTCGAGTACCATGCACCTTGGTTTTGTGGTTCTTCTTGACACCATACTGCGTCCTCAAGGTTTGTGTACTGCGAGATAATCGCCTTAACGTCTTCCAACGGATAAGGGTATAACTGCTCAACACGTATAATCGCCACATCATCTTGCTCATTGCTTCGACGCTGCTCGAGTAGGTCAAAGTAAACTTTACCAGAGCAAAGGACGACTCGTTTGACGTTTGCTGGGTCTAGGTTATCCAATTCGCCAATTGCAGACTGGAATGTGCCTTCAGCTAACTCTTCGATAGTCGACGTACACAATGGGTGTCTTAACAGAGACTTCGGAGACATAACAATAAGAGGTCTACGCATTGGCCTAACCACTTGGCGGCGGATCATGTGATAAACCTGTGCAGGTGTTGAAGGCACAACAACCTGCATGTTTTGCTCAGCACACAGTTGTAGATAACGTTCTAGCCTTGCTGAAGAGTGTTCAGGTCCCTGCCCTTCATAACCGTGAGGAAGAAGCATGGTTAGACCGCACAAGCGTGCCCATTTCTGTTCACCTGATGAAATGAACTGATCGATAACAACCTGCGCTCCATTTGCGAAGTCACCAAATTGAGCTTCCCAAATCGTAAGGCCACCCGGCTCCGCCGTCGCATAGCCATATTCAAACGCCAATACAGCCTCTTCTGAAAGTACAGAGTCGAAGACCTCAAATGGCCCCTGCTTATCGTGTACGTTTTCAAGCGGTATGTAAGTACTTGCGTCAGTTTGGTTATGGAGGACTGAGTGTCTATGGAAGAAGGTACCTCGACCAGCATCCTGTCCGGAAATACGGATTCGCTTGCCGTCATCGACTAATGTTCCATAAGCCAATGTTTCTGCCATTCCCCAATCAATCGCTTTTTCACCTTTGAGCATTGCTGTTCTGTCGTTATAAAGCTTATTGACTCGGCTTTGCAGCTTATGACTCTCTGGATGCTGACAAATGCGATGGCCCAACTCGACCAAGCGGTCTTTTTCGTAATGGCTATCCCAATCAGTATCCCAGTCATGGCCAATGTATGGTGACCAATCAACAGAATGAAGTGTCATTGGACGCCATTCTTTTACGACAACCTCACCGTGATCAAGAGCGTCTCGATATTCATTGACGTACTGAGTGGTTAACTCAATGCCGAAATCACCACGGTCAATTAAAACATCAGCGTAGATTTTTCTTGGTGTAGGATGTTTTTTTATCTTCTGGTACATGAGAGGCTGGGTAGCATTAGGCTCGTCTGCCTCATTGTGACCATGTCGGCGATAACACACTAAATCAATCACAACGTCACGCTTGAACTCATTACGGTAGTCCAGTGCGATACGAGTAACAAAAGCAACTGCTTCTGGGTCATCTGCATTGACATGGAATATCGGTGCCTGAACCATCTTGGCAATATCGGTACAGTACATGGTCGAGCGAGTGTCACTTGGATTCGATGTGGTAAAACCAACCTGGTTGTTAACAACAATCCGCACTGTACCGCCGACTTTGTAGCCACGCGCCTGTGACATATTGAATGTTTCAGCCACAACGCCCTGACCCGCAATCGCAGAGTCACCATGGATAGTAATAGGAAGAACGGTATTTCCCTCACTATCTCCAAGTCGATCTTGACGTGCACGTACAGAACCGATAACAACCGGATTCACAATTTCCAAGTGAGAGGGGTTGAATGCCAAAACTAAGTGAACATCACCACCGGGTGTGGCAAAGTCAGCCGAAAAGCCTTGGTGGTATTTAACATCACCAGTACCCCAAGACTCGTCATGCTTACCCGCAAATTCATCGAATAAGTCTTGAGGCTTTTTACCCAATACATTGACAAGCATATTGAGACGGCCTCGGTGAGCCATACCAATAACCACTTCCCTCATTCCACTTTTACCCGCATGACGAATTAACTCTTTCGTCATAGGTATAAGGGCATCACCACCTTCAAGTGAAAAACGCTTAGCTCCAGGGAACTTAGCGCCTAGGTAGCGTTCTAGTCCCTCAGCAGCAGTCAGTTCTTCGAGAAATGACTGTTTTTCCTCACTTGTAAATTTAGGCTGACCAACAACAGATTCCAACCTCTGCTGAATCCATCGTTTTTGCTCAGTGTCGATAATGTGCATGTATTCTGCACCCACGGAGCCACAGTAGATTTGCTTAAGAGACGAATAGATATCTTTCAAGGGCATGGTGTCTTTACCGATAGCAAAGGAACCAACATTGAAGGACTCTTCTAGGTCATCATCTGTAAGGTTATGGAATGCTAGATCAAGTTCTGCAACATGTGGGCGTTGCCATAATCCGAGAGGGTCAAGCTGCGCCGCTTCGTGACCACGAAAACGGTAAGCGTTGATCAATTGTAATACTTTTACTTGTTTAGCGTCGACATCTGGATCACTGACTTGGACATTGTAATGCTTTGCCTCTTTCGCGAGTCGCCGGAAGTATTCGCGGATACGGGAGTGAGGCTGTTCAACAACCTCTTGTGAAGGTTTTGGTAAACCTTCAAATACCTGTTTCCACTCCTCACTTACCAGGTCAGGATCACTTAGATACAATTCGTAGAGTTCTTCTACATAAGTTGCATTCGCGCCAGCCAAGTGTGAAGACTCGAGCCACGCCTTCATCACGCCGTTGTGCATATTTTCCCTTAACCAGTAGTTTTCACGTTTGCTGCGGTCTACGCCGCGCTATTAATGCCGACCGGTATTGGCCGGCAATTTCTTAATACTATTTTTTAAACCGAACGATTCACCAACATAGTCTTAATATGACCAATAGCTTTCGTTGGGTTCAGTCCCTTAGGACATACACTGACACAATTCATTATCCCGTGACAACGGAAAACGCTAAATGCATCGTCAAGATTTGACAGACGTTCGTCAGTTGCTGTGTCGCGACTATCAATCAGCCAACGATAAGCTGCCAATAAACCAGCAGGGCCTATAAACTTGTCAGGATTCCACCAGAATGACGGACAAGACGTCGTACAACAAGCACACATAATACATTCATACAGTCCATCTAAGTGTGCGCGGTCTTCTGGGGATTGCAAGTTTTCGCGTGATGGTGGCAACGCATCATCATCAATCAGGAACGGTTTCACCTTAGCGTAGTTATCGTAGAACTGCGTCATATCAACGATCATGTCACGAACGACTGGTAGGCCAGGTAGTGGCCGTATAACGATCTTCTTACCACTAAGTGCTGACAACGGGGTTATACAAGCGAGCCCGTTCTTACCGTTCATGTTCAAGCCGTCAGAACCACATACGCCCTCTCGGCAAGAGCGTCTGAATGCAATTGTCGGATCTTGCTCCTTTAATAGAATTAAGGCGTCCAACACCATCATGTCAGAACCTTCTTCTACCTCGAGAGTATAGTCCTTCATGTAGGGCTTTTTATCAGTGTCTGGGTTGTAGCGGTACAAAGAGAAGTTGAGTTTCATAAGTAGGTCCTCCTCTAGTATGTACGTACTTTTGGCGGAAATGCGTCACGATGAATCGGCGTCATGTTAACATCACGTTTTGTCATCGCTTCGGTTTCCGGATTATAAATAGAATGACATAGCCAGTTTTCATCGTCACGATCTGGGTAGTCAAAGCGGGCATGGGCACCGCGGCTTTCTGTACGATAGTTCGCAGCAACGGCCGTTGACAATGCAGTTTCCATCAAGTTGTCCAGTTCAAGACACTCAATACGTTGTGTATTAAACTCTGTTGATTTATCTGCAAGATGAGCATCATTTAGGCGCTCTCTGATAACCTTGAGCTCTTCTAGACCTGTTGCCATTGCTTCACCTTCACGGAAAACAGAGAAGCTGTTTTGCATACATGACTGCAAGTCTTTACGAATTTGAACTGGGTCCTCACCGCTAGTGCTGTTTTCCCAGCGCATTGTTCTTGCTAGAGATGCCTCGATATCTGATTCAGTAGCAGGACGTGCCTCTGCTTGTGCCGCTAGAGTCTCACCTAGGTGTAATCCCGTTGCGCGCCCAAATACGACTAAATCGAGCAACGAGTTGCCGCCTAATCGGTTTGCACCGTGAACTGAAACAGAAGCGATTTCGCCACAAGCATAGAGACCTTGAACTTCCGAATCACTACCATCAGCGTTTTGTTTGATCGCTTGACCAGAGACCTGAGTCGGAACACCGCCCATCATGTAGTGACAGGTTGGAATAACTGGTATAGGTTCCTTGACTGGGTCAACGTGTGCAAAGGTTCTAGAAAGCTCACAGATGCCAGGCAACCTAGATTCAAGAACGTCTTTACCAAGGTGATCAAGTTTGAGCTTGATATGAGGCCCCCATGGACCATCGCAACCACGCCCTTCACGTATCTCAATCATCATTGAACGTGCAACAACATCACGCCCTGCCAAGTCTTTTGCGTTAGGTGCATAGCGCTCCATGAAACGCTCACCATCTTTGTTCAGTAGATATCCACCTTCACCACGACAGCCCTCAGTCACAAGAACCCCTGCCCCTGCAATACCTGTGGGATGGAATTGCCACATTTCCATATCTTGCATTGGCACACCTGCGCGCAACGCCATACCAACTCCATCGCCAGTATTGATGTGTGCATTCGTAGTGGATTGATAGATTCGACCTGCTCCACCCGTCGCAAGCACTGTTGCTTTGGACTTGAAGTAGCAAATCTCACCCGTCTCCATACAAATAGCTGTACAACCTAAGATTGCTCCATCTTGGTTTTTAACCAAATCTAGCGCATACCACTCAGAGAAGATGGTTGTTTTGTACTTTACGTTCTGCTGATAAAGAGTGTGTAGTAGGGCATGTCCTGTACGGTCTGCCGCCGCCGCAGTACGGGCTGCTTGCTCACCGCCGAACTCTTTAGATTGACCACCAAATGGGCGCTGGTAAATACTACCATTGTCGAAGCGAGAAAAAGGTAAACCCATCTTTTCAAGTTCGATTACTGACTCAGGTCCATTTTTACACATGTACTCAATAGCATTTTGATCACCAATGTAATCAGAACCTTTGACTGTGTCGTACATATGCCACTGCCAGTTATCTTGATGTGAATTACCAAGAGCTACAGTGATACCACCCTGAGCGGATACTGTGTGTGAACGTGTAGGAAAAACTTTTGATAACAAGGCACAAGTTAGGCCCTGTTCAGATATTTGCAGTGCAGCACGCATGCCTGCACCACCTGCGCCGATAACCACGGCGTCAAATTCGCGAACTGGAATAGACACTTACGCACCCCACAATATAAATAGACCAGAGAAGAAGTAGCTCAACACAACGGCAATAACGCCGAGTTGAAGTCCACCACGAAGCTTGGTTGACTTAATGTAGTCCGTCAACACCTGCCACAAACCTATCCATGCGTGGATAAGTAAGGATGCAAGTGCGAGCATTGTAAATACTTTGGTGAATGTCCCACCAAAGAATTGAGTCCACGAGACATATGAAATGTCAGTGAATGCACAGAAGCTTACTAAATATATTGTGTATAAAGTCATTATTATCGCTGTAGCACGAACTAGAAGAAAATCGTGCACACCGTTACGACCAAATGAAGAAACGTGTTTTACCATACCATGACTCCCGCTAAAACAGATAGAACGATAGTCGCAACGAACGATACTTTCGCGCTCATCGCGCCTGACTCTAGTTCTTCAAAGTGTCCCATATCCATGAGTAAGTGGCGTATTCCACCGACTATGTGATAAGCGAGTGCGGTTAGTATTCCCCAAATAATAAACTTCACGAAGAAGCCATCAACTAGGCTAGCAGCTTGGGCATACCCAACCGGGGACGACAGTGATATGGATAATAACCATAATAAAATTCCGATCGCGACAAACGTAATCACTCCAGAGATCCGGTGTAGAATCGACGCTATTGCTGTAATCGGAAAGCGAATAGTCTGTAAATCTAAATTAACAGGTCTTGACTTTCTTTCTTTCACGGGCTTGCTCACTCATGCTCATTAAAGCATTTATTGTTATGGACGAATTTCAATTGCAAACTTTTTAAGCTAACATCTGTATAAATCTTAGCCATGATGTGCGCTAAGGACAACTTGTAAATAAGATGTTAATAAAAGGACTAAAACGCATCCTCACATTTGTTTTGAGCCCTTAACTTGAAAGGTCTGCATTAAAATTTCCGGCGCCAATATAAGGCCGGCAACATTCTAATACAAAAAGTGCAACAAATTTTGTTACACAGACCAGATTTTTCACCTTATACGGATAAAAAACTCAGACAAGTGCACACATCGGATGAGAAAAATTGACTTTAATAACGAAGACACGTAAAAAAACCGCACACAAACATCCTGGACGGATTAAATAATAAACAAAGGAGATTGTTATGGCAGATAAGAAAGCTACCCTTCATGTTGAGGGACAAGCGCCTGTCGAACTTCCGATTATGGAAGGTGCCCTTGGCACTCCGGTAATTGACGTTCGTACACTGGGAGCAAATGGTTTCTTTACATTTGACCCAGGTTTTCTTGCCACTGCATCTTGTGAATCTCAAATCACCTTTATCGACGGCGGAAAAGGCATTCTTTTACACCGCGGATACCCAATTGATCAGCTCGCTAACAACGCTGATTATTTAGAGGTGTGTTACATACTTCTTTATGGTGAAGCCCCCACACGTGAACAATATGAGCAATTCAAAAAAACTGTAAAACGTCACACTATGGTCCATGAGCAAATCGCGAGCTTTTTCCGCGGTTTCCGTCGCGATGCTCACCCAATGGCTGTAATGTGTGGTGTTGTCGGTGCTTTGGCTGCTTTTTATCATGATTCATTGGATATCAACAACGATGAGCACCGCGAAATTGCGGCTTACCGTTTGTTGTCAAAAATGCCGACACTGGCAGCAATGTGCTACAAATACTCTGTTGGTCAGCCTTTCATTTACCCAAGAAACGACCTAGCCTATGCAGAAAACTTCCTGCATATGATGTTCGCAAATCCATGTGAAGAATACGAAGTCAATCCTGTTGTTGCGAGAGCAATGGACAAAATCTTCACTCTTCATGCTGATCACGAGCAGAACGCATCAACCTCGACGGTTCGTTTGTCTGGTTCATCTGGTGCAAATCCTTTTGCATGTATTGCCGCAGGTATCGCTTCTCTATGGGGGCCTGCTCATGGTGGTGCAAATGAAGCATGTTTGAAGATGCTTGAGGAGATTGGCAGCGTAGACAATATCCCTGAATACGTTGCAAGAGCGAAGGATAAAGATGATCCATTCCGCTTGATGGGTTTCGGTCACCGTGTTTACAAAAACTACGACCCACGAGCAACGGTAATGCGTGAGACTTGTCATGAAGTATTGAAAGAGCTCAACATCAGCGATCCTCTTCTCGATGTTGCTATGGAACTTGAACGTATTGCATTGTCAGATGAATACTTCGTTTCTAAAAAGCTCTATCCAAATGTTGATTTCTACTCGGGAATCATCTTAAAAGCAATTGGCATACCTGTCTCAATGTTTACAGTTATCTTCGCAATCTCCCGTACAATCGGTTGGATTGCACACTGGAACGAGATGCATAGTGATCCTCTTAACCGCATCGGCCGCCCACGTCAGCTGTACACGGGTCAAACACAAAGAGAGTTCTCTCCTCTTAGTGAAAG
>Ga0129349_1038103_pt1 | contig 11273 bp, 10 predicted proteins | sample CPBNA1_7_FD_105436 | JGI IMG/M metagenome (GOLD analysis project Ga0129349, IMG submission 105436) | Freshwater to marine salinity gradient microbial communities from Chesapeake Bay, USA - CPBay_Sum_27_0.8_RNA1 (Metagenome Metatranscriptome) | ecosystem: Environmental > Aquatic > Marine >...
AAAACTCTCTTTTGGAAGGTAAACTCCATGACAACTAACCCTAAACCAGCCTATCAACGTATTCTATTAAAACTCAGTGGTGAAGCACTACAAGGTGAAGAAGGTTTCGGTATTGACCCTGCAATCTTAGATCGCATGGCACAAGAGGTGAAGGAACTGGTTGAACTCGGTGTTCAAGTTGGTGTCGTTATCGGTGGTGGTAACTTGTTCCGTGGTGCAGGCCTTGCTGAGGCTGGTATGAACCGTGTGGTTGGCGATCATATGGGTATGCTGGCAACAGTAATGAATGGTCTGGCTATGCGAGATGCACTACATAGAGCTTATGTTAACGCTCGTGTTATGTCTGCAATACCTCTTAAAGGGGTTTGTGATGATTATAACTGGGCTGATGCTATACGTGAGCTTCGCCAAGGTCGAGTTGTCATTTTCTCTGCGGGAACCGGTAACCCATTTTTTACTACGGATTCTGCAGCTTGTCTTCGCGGAATTGAGATAGAAGCCGATGTGGTTCTAAAAGCAACAAAAGTAGATGGTGTATTTACCGCTGACCCAGTAGCAAACCCAGACGCAGAACTGTATGATAAGCTGTCGTTCAATGCTGTTCTTGAAAAAGAGCTCAAGGTTATGGACTTAGCTGCGTTTACTTTGGCGCGCGACCACAAAATGCCAATTCGCGTGTTCAATATGAATAAACCAGGTGCATTACGTCGCGTGGTAATGGGCGAAGAAGAAGGTACGCTAATCAGCGACGCAGAGTAATTCCAACCTACCGTAGCATGACGTTTGCAACGGTATTGCATCTTGAAGATCCTCAAGGGCTTTCTTCAAGAAAGGTATATATATTAAGGTGATATTGTGATTAACGAAATCAAACAAGACGCTCAAGAGCGTATGGAAAAAAGCGTAGAAGCGCTGAAAAACAACCTTTCTAAAGTAAGAACAGGGCGAGCGCATCCAAGCTTACTGTCTGGTATTTCAGTTGAGTACTATGGGGCTCCGACTCCTTTAAATCAGGTAGCAAACGTCGTTGCAGAAGATGCGCGTACATTGGCTATTACAGTATTCGATAAAGAGCTTACTCAAAAAGTTGAGAAAGCGATTATGATGTCTGATCTGGGGCTAAACCCAATGTCTGCGGGTACTATTATTCGTGTACCACTTCCACCATTGACAGAAGAACGTCGTAAAGACCTAGTGAAGATCGTTAGAGGTGAAGCTGAGGGTGGGCGTGTTGCTATCCGCAATATTCGTCGTGATGCTAATGGCGATTTAAAAGCACTCCTAAAAGAGAAAGAAATCTCAGAAGATGAAGATCGTAAAGGTCAAGATGAGATTCAAAAGCTGACTGATGCTGCTGTTAAACAAGTTGATGAAGTTTTAGCAGCGAAAGAAAAAGAGTTGATGGAAGTCTAAAATTCCAGAATCTTTTAATTAAAAAGGCGCTGTACTCGCAGTACAGCGCCTTTTTATGCTAGTCTCTACCTCTTGCAGATTCTCAAATTAATTCTTATGCATAGCGTACAACTCTCACCAGACTTACTTCCCAAACACATTGCTATTATTATGGACGGTAACGGACGTTGGGCGAAAGCTCAAGGAAAGTCTCGCGTTTTTGGCCATCGCAAAGGTGTTAGCGCGGTACGAAAAACTATTACGATGTCCGCAAAGCTTGGTATCAAAGCATTGACACTTTTCGCCTTTAGTAGCGAGAACTGGCAAAGACCAGTGGAAGAAGTTGGTGTTTTGATGGAACTGTTTATTTCAGTTTTATCAACCGAAATTAAAAAGCTACACAAGAATAATATTAGATTGTGTATTGTCGGTGATATCTCTCGTTTTAGTAAAAGCCTCCAGTCTAAAATTCTTCATGCCGAAAATTTAACGAGAAATAATGATGGCTTGGTGGTAAACATTGCTGCTAACTACGGTGGACGATGGGACATCACTCAAGCGTTAAAAAATATTACTGAAAAAGTCGAAAACGGAACTGTGAAAAGTGAAGATGTCAGCGAAGAATTGATCCAATCTCATCTCACTATGGCTGACCTTCCTGAAGTCGATCTTATGATTAGAACCAGCGGAGAATGCCGCATCAGTAACTTTATGCTTTGGCAAATGGCTTATGCTGAAATGTATTTTACTCCTATTTTTTGGCCAGATTTTAATGAAGATTGTTTGGTTGAGGCGATTGATTGGTACCTTAACCGTGAGCGCCGCTTCGGTTGTACTAGCGAACAGATAACAACAACGACTGTAAGTCAATAAAGGAAAAACGTTTGAAATTAAGAATAATAACGGCATTAATTCTCGCGCCTTTGGTTATATTGGGAATTTTCAAACTTTCCCTATCCGCATTTATGGTAGCGCTTGCCTTTATCACTCTTTTGGGGTTCTGGGAATGGACCCAGTTTGTTGGAGGTCCATCTAGAATGGTTGGGCTAATTCCGGGCTTGGCTGTCTCAATCTCTTCTGTTTTGTTTGTTCCTTTTGATGTGTTGAGCCTAAATACGGTTACCTTTCCCCATATTTTTATCCTTTCGCTTGGTTTTATATGGTGGTTGTTTGCCAGCTTTCTTGCTGTGACTTACCCAAGAACAGCGGTCACTTGGAGTGAGTCCAAAGTGTTCCCCCATCTATTCGGGCTACTAACATTACTTCCTTTCTTCTGGAGTGTTGTTCTATTGCGGGCTGAAGGAATAGAGACTTCACCGTATCATGGAGCAAAACTGGTACTTTATGTGTGCTTAATCGTATGGGCTGCTGATAGTGGGGCTTACTTCGTGGGTAAAGCGATAGGTCAGCGTAAGATGGCACCAAATGTGAGTCCAAATAAAACATTAGAAGGGCTATTCGGAGGGATCGTCACAGCCATCATTGTAGGGTGGGCTGCGGCACACTGGTTTAATCTTAAATTTAGTAGTGATGGACTAATGATAGTTATCACTCTAGTTACCGTGGTAATCTCAGTGCTGGGTGATTTGGTTGAAAGCATGTTTAAACGTGCATCTGGTATTAAAGACAGTAGTAATATTATCCCTGGGCATGGTGGTGTTCTCGATCGTGTTGATAGTTTGACCGCGGCATTTCCTGTTTTTGCCTTCTTATATTTTGTTCTTTAGCGACGTGCTTGGTAACAAAATTAAAATATTGGTATTGTAGAATGTGTAAGTTAACAATTTTGGGTGCGACGGGCTCTATCGGGGCAAGCACACTCAAAGTATTAGTCAATAACCCTGAAAAGTATGAAGTGTTCGCCTTAGTTGCTGGTCAAAATGCGCTAAAAATGGCTGAACTTTGTCGGGTGTGGCGTCCTGAATATGCGGTAATGGCTGATGAATCTTCAGCGAAGCAATTAAAAGAGCTTTTGGGCTCAAACTCTGACCAGATCAAGATTATGCACGGCGTTGATGCTATGTGTCATGTATCTTCTGCTCATGAAGTCGATGTTGTTATGGCTGCTATCGTCGGCGCAGCTGGATTATTACCAACGATGGCTGCTGTTAAAGCGGGTAAGAAGGTATTGCTCGCGAATAAAGAGTCTTTAGTTATGTCTGGGCGTTTATTCATCGACGAAGCAAAGCAGAGTGGCGCTCAGATACTGCCAGTTGATAGCGAGCATAATGCGATATTCCAGTGTCTCCCTAATGAAGTACAGACTAGCTTAGGGCACTGTCAATTATCAGAGTATGGTATATCGAATATTTTATTGACAGGCTCTGGTGGCCCGTTTTTAAATTCTGAGATATCTACATTAGCAAGCGTTACGCCACAGCAAGCCATTGCTCATCCTAATTGGTCGATGGGACCGAAAGTTTCAGTAGACTCTGCAACCATGATGAATAAAGGCCTGGAGTACATTGAAGCAAGATGGCTCTTCAATACGACGCCGGAGCAATTGAAAGTCATTATACATCCGCAATCGATCATACATTCAATGGTTCAATACGTTGATGGTTCAGTGATCTCGCAGATGGGGGAACCAGATATGGCTACCCCGATTGCTTGCGCCTTGTCTTATCCTTCTCGTGTCCATGCAGGTGTGAAAGCGCTCGATTTTTCGACGATTGGTAGTTTGAATTTCTTACAGCCTGATTATGCACGATACCCTTGTTTGAAGCTTGCGATAGATGCCTGTTTTGAAGGTCAACATGCGACCACGGCACTAAATGCAGCAAATGAAATCGCGGTAGAGGCATTCTTAAATTCAAAGTTGAGATTTACAGATATTGCAAGAGTAAATGATGCTGTCGTCGCTAAGATTAGTGCTCATTACAATGAGTCTAACTGTTCAGACCTAGAGAGTTTGTTAGAGATTGATAAAATGTCTAGGGTCATGGCCGAAGCCTTGATGAGGGAATATAAAAAATGACAGATATTATTTGGAACCTTGCCTCTTTTCTTGTTGCGTTGGGTATTCTGGTTGCTGTACATGAATATGGTCATTTCTGGGTAGCACGTCGATGCGGTGTAAAAGTTGAAAAATTCTCTATTGGATTTGGCAAATCAATTTGGAGTCGGGTAGGAAAAGACGGGACGGAATATAGTTTGTCAATTATTCCTCTCGGGGGCTATGTTAAGATGCTCGATGGACGCGTCGATGATCTAAGCGATGATGATCGCCCTTTTGCATTTGACCAAAAGCCTCTTTGGCAGAGAAGCTCTATAGTCGCTGCTGGACCAGCCTTTAATTTCTTATTTGCTATTTTTGCTTATTGGTTGGTTTTCTTAATCGGTGTGCCCGCCGTTAAGCCCGTTGTCGGTGAAGTTTTTCCTGACTCTATTGCGGCACAAGCAGGCCTTGAATCAAATATGGAACTAAAAGCAGTTTCAGGTATCAAAACTGCAGATTGGGAATCAGTGAACATGCAGCTTATCTCTCATATTGGGGATAAAGCCATGACATTGACTGTGACTCCGAGTGATAGTATCGGCGTTGAAGAGATTAAGCAGCTCGATCTTGAAAATTGGACCTTTGATCCAGAAACAGAGTCTGCAATGAAGTCTCTTGGTTTTGTTCCGTTCAGACCACAGATCTCGATGACACTAGCGAGTGTTTCTGATTCTGGAGCTGGTGGTAAGGCTGGTTTGGTCTCGGGAGATACGATAGTAAGTATCGACGATAAAAGTGTGGCGAGCTGGCAACAGATTGTCGAGCTTATCCAAGGTAGTCCAGAGAAAGCAATGACGATTGAGGTTGAGCGAGATGGAAGATTGACAACCTTATCACTTGTTCCTGATTCGCGAGAGTTAGAAAATGGGAAAATAATCGGATTCGCTGGTATTGCTCCACAAGTGGGAGAATGGCCTGATAACTATCGATTTGACCTACAGTTTGGTCCTCTGGAAGCGATTGCTAAAGCATCGGATAAAACAATTCAAGTCATCGAGTTGACAATGAGTATGCTGAAAAAACTCATAGTTGGTGATGTCGGTATTAACAACCTTAGCGGACCTATCTCTATTGCTAAAGGTGCAGGAACGACCGCTGATTATGGATTGGTATACTTTTTGGGTTTTCTAGCGTTGATAAGTGTGAACCTTGGTATTATTAACCTGGTACCACTCCCAATGCTTGACGGTGGACATTTATTATTTTTCGCGATCGAAGCAGTCATCAGACGTCCAGTACCCGAAAAAATTCAGGAAATGGGTTATCGTCTAGGCGGTGCTGTGATTTTTGCCCTAATGACAGTAGCTATTTTCAATGATTTTGCCCGTTTATAGACGAACAAAGTTTGAAGTAAGGAATAATTAGAACATATATGGCGATGAAAAATATTCTCTTTTCGACCTTATTGGCGACAAGTGTTAGTGCATATGGAGCTGAGAACTTTGTAGTTCGAGATATTAAAGTTGAGGGTTTACAACGTGTAGCTCTCGGTGCTGCATTACTTAAAATCCCGCTTCGAATTGGTGACAATGTTGAAAATCAGGATGTATCAAAGATAATTAAATCTTTGTACTCAACAGGTAACTTCGAAGATATTAAAGTTCTGAGAGAAGGTGATACGCTGGTTGTTCAGGTTAAGGAAAGGCCTACCATTGCCAGTATTTCTTTTTCTGGTAATAAAGCGATTAAAGAAGAACAGTTAACGCAAAACTTGGATGCCTCGGGGATACGAGTTGGAGAGGCGCTAGATAGAACGACACTGTCTAATATTGAAAAAGGACTTGAGGACTTTTATTACAGTGTTGGTAAGTACAATGCCAGTGTCAAAGCGGTTGTTACACCACTACCAAGAAACCGTTCTGACCTCAAGTTTGTATTTACTGAAGGTGTCTCCGCAAAAATTAAACAAATCAATTTCATCGGTAATGATGCCTTTAGTGATGATGAGTTGCGTAAGCGCTTTGATTTGAATGTAGATGTTTCTTGGTGGAACTTCTTATCCGATGATAAATATCAAAAGCAAGTTCTTGCTGGTGATTTAGAAACGCTTAAGTCTTACTATCTTGATAGAGGGTATCTCAAGTTTGATCTTACCTCGACTCAAGTCGCTATTTCACCCGATAAAAAAGGTGTATACATTACTCTGGGCATTAATGAAGGTCTTCCTTATACCGTAAAAGACGTTAAGTTTAGAGGCGATTTATTAGGTAAAGATGAAGAGTTCCAGAGGCTGAATACTTTCGCACCGGGCGATGTCTATAATGGGTCAGCAGTGACTTCTCTGGAAGAAAATGCCAAGCGTATTCTTGGTGAATCCGGCTATGCCTACCCTAAATTAAGAACGGTGCCAGAGTTTGATGATGAAAATCAATCGGTGACTTTGGTTGTTAATATAGAGTCGGGTAAACGAATATACGTTCGAGACATCCGCTTCGTCGGCAACAATGCAACAAAAGATGAAGTATTAAGGCGTGAAATGCGTCAAATGGAAGGTACTTGGTTAAATTCAAAATCCATCGAAACAGGCAAAAAGCTCCTCAGTCGTCTCGGCTTTTTTGAAACTGTTGATGTCGATACTGTCAGAGTGCCTGGAAGTGATGATCAGGTAGACTTAGTTTATCGAGTTAAAGAAGCAAACTCAGGCAGTATTAACTTCGGAATTGGTTATGGCACAGAATCCGGTGTCAGTTTCCAAGTTGGTTTGCAACAGAACAACTTCGCTGGCACGGGAAATCGAGTCGGTATTACTGCGATGACTAATGATTATCAAAAAAATATTAGTCTGGATTACCGCGATCCTTATTGGAATTTGGACGGTGTTAGCCTTGGCGGAAAAATTTACTATAACCAATTTGAAGCGTCAGATGCAGGTCTGGTTGATTATACCAATGAAAGTTATGGTACAGATTTAACATGGGGCTTCCCTTTTGATGAGCTTAACCGCTTCGAATTTGGTGTCGGATATGTTCACAATAATATCGGCAACGTGCCGATTTATGACCAAGCTCAATCATTTGCTCAAAGTATTGGTCAAACTGGCAACTCTATTGTGACCAATGATTTTGATATCGAGTTATCTTGGACAAGAAATAACCTCAACCGTGGTTACTTTCCAACAGAGGGTAACTACCAACGAGCATCCGCCAAAGTTACTGTTCCTGGCTCAGATGCTCAGTACTATAAACTGCAGTATGACATAAGGCAGTATTTCTCTCTTACTAAAAAGGAAGACTTTGCACTTCTTATGAGAGGACGACTAGCTTATGGTAACGGGTATGGGAATGTTGGTAGTGGTGGTGATATGCTCCCATTTTACGAAAACTACTATGCAGGTGGTTTCTCCACACTGCGTGGGTTTTCATCAAATAGTATAGGGCCTAGAGCTGTCTACACTATGGATATTGACCCCTCTCGTTGCACGACAACCTCATGTAAAAATAAAGCGCCGGATTCAGTGGGCGGAAACGCTATGGCATTGGCAAGTATGGAGTTAATTGTACCGACTCCATTTGCATCCGACGAATTGAAAAACCAAATTCGCACGAGTCTCTTTATTGATGCTGCGAGCGTTTGGGATACCGAGTTTAATTATGATCCAGATAACTCATCAATTCCAAACTACAGAGATTATTCTGATCCAACTGAATATCGCGCATCTTATGGTGCTGCGTTACAGTGGATATCGCCAATGGGACCTCTGGTCTTTTCAATTGCGAAACCGTTAAAGTCATACGCGGGTGATGATGAAGAATTCTTCACCTTTACAATTGGTAAAACCTTCTAATTAAGGGATATTTCAGTGAAAAAAGTAGTGAAAGCAGCTGGCCTTAGCCTTCTTATTATGACCTCGTATGCATTTGCGACGACAACAGAAGCGGCGCAAAAGGTTGGTTATGTAAATACAGCACAGGTCTTTCAAGCCCTACCGCAACGTGAAGTTGTTTTGCAAACAATGCAAAAAGAGTTCAAAGAAAAGGCAGATGAACTGAAAAAAACTTCAATCAGATGCAAAATCTAAGATCGAGAAGTTGCAGCGAGACAAAGAGCTGCTAAGTCAAGATGACATTGAAAAACTACGCATTGATATCGCTAAACTTGATAGTGAATACAAGGTAAAAGCTCAAGCATTCGAAAAAGCAACGGCTCGTCGTGAGGCTGAGGAGAAAGCGAAGCTATTTAAGGTCATTCAAGATGCTGTGAAGAAGGTAGCCGAAAAAGAAGGTTACGATATTGTGGTTGATATTCAGACGATGCAATATGGTAAACCAGAGTTTAATATTTCAGAACAAGTGATTAAAAAACTTAAATAATTGACTATGAACAAACTTTCTCTAGCCGAACTGGCAAGCATTACCTCCGGTACGCTTTACGGCGACGCCGATGTTACTGTTTCAGCAGTAGCACCAATGCAAAAAGCACAGGAAGGGGATGTAACCTTCCTTTCGGATGCAAAATACGCAAAGTACTTACCAGAGTGTAAAGCGAGCGTAGTGATGGTTAAGGAAAACCAGCGTGAATTATGTCAATCCAATGTACTGGTCGTCGAAGACCCTTATGTCGCATTTGCTCGGGTAGTTCAAGCTTTGGATTCGACGCCTCTACCCGCAGACAAAATAGAGGCATCAGCTGTTATTGCCAGTGATGTTAAGCTGGGAACTGGTGTCTGTATCGGTGCGAATGCCGTTATCGAAACGGGTGTTGAGCTGGGTGACGATGTCATTATTGGAGCAGGCTGTTTCATCGGTAAAGGAGCCAAAATTGGTGCCAATACTAAGTTATGGGCGAATGTTTCCATTTATCATGACGTAATTTTAGGCTCAGAATGCTTAGTACAATCTAATGCAGTTATTGGCTCGGATGGCTTTGGCTACGCGAATGATAAAGGCGAGTGGATTAAAATTCCTCAACTGGGCTCTGTTAAAATTGGTAATCGAGTGGAGATCGGCGCGTGTACATCAATTGATCGAGGCGCGCTAGAAGATACTGTGATTGAGGATAACGTTATTATCGATAATCAATTACAAATCGCTCATAATGTACACATCGGATATGGTTCAGCAATGGCTGGTGGTACGATTGTTGCTGGCAGTACCAAAATTGGTAAATACTGTATGATTGGTGGGGCGAGTGTCCTCAATGGTCATATCGAAATTACAGATGGCGTTACCATTACCGGTATGGGAATGGTCATGCGTAGCATTGATCAGAAAGGTGTTTATTCTTCAGGCATTCCTCTGCAGCCTAACAAGGAGTGGAGGAAAACTGCAGCTCGAGTTCATCGTATTGATGACATGAATAAGCGACTGAAATTGATAGAAAAGCAGCTGGAAAATCCAGCAGATAGCTGAAAATAAGCTTATAAAAGACTCGCTCGTCGCGGGTCTTTTTATTCGATGTTACATACACTATAAGTATTTTTAAATAGGAACACGACGTTGATAACTGAATCAAAAATGATGGATATCACTGAAATTCAAGAGCTTCTTCCTCATCGCTACCCATTCTTGATGATTGATAGGGTGCTCGACTTTCAAGAAGAAAAATTCCTCAAAGCGATTAAGAATGTCTCAGTAAATGAGCCTCAGTTTACAGGCCATTTTCCTCAGCTTCCCGTATTTCCTGGTGTTTTGATCTTGGAAGCAATGGCACAGGCAACCGGTTTGTTAGCATTTAAGTCATTTGGAGCGCCTTCTGAAAATGAGCTATATTATTTTGCCAGCGTCGATGGTGCTAAATTCCGTAAGCCTGTCGTCCCTGGTGACCAGTTAGTTATTGAAGTTGAATTTTTAAAGGAACGCCGTGGCATCGCCGCTTTTAGTGGCAAAGCGTTAGTCGACGGTGAAGTCGTATGTTCTGCTGAGTTAAAATGTGCTCGTCGAGAGTTTTAATATGATTCATGAAAGTGCGAAGATCCATCCCTCGGCAGTGATCGAAGAGGGAGCAAAAATTGGTGCTCACGTCAGTGTTGGGCCTTTTACTTACATCACAGCCAATGTCGAAATAGGTGAAGATACGGAGATAATGTCTCATGTTGTCATCAAAGGCCATACCAAAATTGGTCGTGAAAACCGTATTTTTCCTCATGCTGTTATCGGGGAAGAAAATCAAGATAAAAAATACGGCGGTGAAGATACAACAGTCGTGATTGGTGACCGAAACGTGTTTCGGGAAGCTGTGCAAGTTCATCGAGGAACGGCTCAAGATAAAGCGACAACCCTAATCGGTGACGATAATTTATTTTGTGTTAATGCCCACATTGCACATGATGTGATTGTCGGTAATCATACCCATATCGGTAATAATGCGATTCTTGGCGGGCATGTCACTGTTGAAGATTATGCTGGAGTTATGGCCCTATCTGCGATCCATCCATTTTGTTCGGTAGGTGCATATGCTTATATCGGTGGTTGTTCGGCGGTAGTGCAAGACGTACCAGCTTATGTTCTTGCTCAAGGGAATCATGCAACGCCATTCGGTTTAAACCTCGTAGGCCTTAAAAGAAATGGCTTTGAGAAACCAGAGATCAGAGCAATACAAAAAGCCTATAAGGAAATCTACCGTTCTGGAAAAATAATGGAAGAAGTGAAGCCCACTTTGGTTGAAATGGCTCAAACTTGGCCTTCTATTCAGCGTCTTGTTGATGTTTTAGAGACGACAGAACGCGGTATTATTCGTTAAGCTATCGCTAGCATGCCCAAGTACTATTCAGTTGTCTGGGTATAAAGATCGCACTCCTCATCGGTTGCGATCTTTTTTTGTATTTTGTTCACTAAAATATTTTCCCTTAAGTTGGGAATTCATTTGAGGTAAAAATGGACAGACCATTACGTATCGGCATTGTTGCAGGGGAGCTCTCAGGAGACACGTTGGGAGAGGGGGTGAT
>Ga0129349_1011929_pt1 | contig 10948 bp, 21 predicted proteins | sample CPBNA1_7_FD_105436 | JGI IMG/M metagenome (GOLD analysis project Ga0129349, IMG submission 105436) | Freshwater to marine salinity gradient microbial communities from Chesapeake Bay, USA - CPBay_Sum_27_0.8_RNA1 (Metagenome Metatranscriptome) | ecosystem: Environmental > Aquatic > Marine >...
AACACCTGCATCAAGATTTGCTGTACTTAATACCTACAGTGAAGTAACTGCTGATAGACCAGAAAAGAGTTTAACTGCTCCTTTGAAAAAATCTGGCGGTAGAAACAATGAAGGTAAGATGACCGTTCGTCAAAAAGGTGGCGGTAACAAGAGAAAGTACAGAATCATAGACTTCAAAAGGAACAAGCACAATGTAGAAGGCGAGGTAAAGACCATAGAGTATGATCCAAACCGTACTGCTTTTATTTGTCTTGTTGAATATTCTGATGGTGAGAAAAGATATATACTGGCACCTGAAGGAATTGAAGTTGGCCAAAAGTTAATGGCAGGAGACTCCATTGCACCAGAAGTTGGAAATTCTTTAAAAATGAAGAATATGCCACTTGGTACCGAAATCCACAATATTGAAATGCACCCTGGAAAAGGTGGGGCCATGATTAGGAGTGCAGGTACTTCTGCTCAGCTTGTAGCTAGAGAGGGAAAGTATGTTGTACTACGGCTTCCATCAGGTGAATCTAGAATGGTACTTGGTGAGTGTTATGCAACTGTAGGTGTAGTTTCAAATGGGAATCATAATCTAATTGTACTTGGTAAAGCTGGTAGAAATAGATGGTTGGGTAAACGTCCGAGAGTAAGAGGTGTAGCAATGAACCCAGTTGATCACCCAATGGGTGGTGGTGAAGGTAGATCTTCAGGAGGTCACCCAAGATCAAGAACTGGTGTTTATGCGAAGGGTTTAAAAACTCGTAAGCCTAAGAAAGCGAGTAACAGATTAATCATTGACCGTAAAAAGAAGTAAGATAAATGGCTAGATCACTTAAAAAAGGACCTTACGTTCATTGGAAATTGATGGAAAAGGTTGAGGCTATGGCCGAAAACAGTAAGAAGTCAGTTATCAAAACTTGGTCAAGACGTTCTACAATATACCCTGAATTTGTGGGCCTCACTTTCGCAGTACATAACGGAAACAAGTTTATTCCTGTTTACGTAACTGAGAATATGGTAGGTCACAAACTAGGTGAGTTTTCTCCAACCAGAAATTTCAGGGGTCACGCTGATAAGAAGAAAAAATAGTAAAGATGCAAAGTGTAGCTAAACTTAAAAACAGTCCTCACCCAGCACGTAAAATGAGATTACTTGCTGACTTGGTAAGAGGTAAGTCAGTTGATGAGGCGCTGAATATTTTGCGTTTTCACAATAAAAAAGCTTATGCCGTTCAAATGGAAAAGCTAATAAAATCAGCTATCTCGAACTGGGAAAATACACACGAAGACGAGAGTGTTGAAGATGCTGATTTACGTATAAGTTCAATAATGGTAGATGGTGGTAAAACTCTTAAGAGAATTCAGCCAGCACCACAAGGTAGAGCTCATAGAATAAGAAAAAGATCAAATCATATCACAGTAGTACTTAGTAGTGCTAATCAAGTAGAAATGGTTGAAAATATTGAAGAACCACAAACCGAAGAAAATAACTAAAGTATGGGCCAAAAAGTAAACCCTATATCACTGCGACTCGGTTACATCAGAGGATGGGAATCGAATTGGTACGGTGAGAAAGATTTTGGCGAGAAATTATACGAAGATCAAAAAATCAGAAAGTATATTGATGCTCGTATTCCAAAAGGTGGTATTTCTCGTATTGTAATTGAGCGCACGCTAAAAAGAATTACAGTAACTATACATACTTCACGTCCAGGTATTGTTATCGGTAAAGGTGGTGCTGAAGTTGATAAATTGCGAGAAGAGCTTAAAAAATTAACGGAAAAAGATGTTCAAATAAACATATTTGAAATCAAGAGACCCGAGCTTGATGCCAATTTGGTAGCAAAGAACATTGCGAATCAGTTGACCGCTCGTATTTCGTTTAGGCGTGCGATGAAAATGGCAATAGCATCCACGATGAGATTGGGGGCAGATGGTATCAAAATCAAATGTTCTGGTAGATTAGGTGGTGCTGAAATGGCACGTTCTGAATCATATAAAGATGGAAGAATACCTCTTCATACTTTCAGAGCTGATATTGATTATGCCTTAGCTGAAGCTAACACTGTATATGGGAAAATTGGTGTTAAGGTTTGGATATGTAAAGGTACAGTTTATGGTAAAAGAGATCTTTCTTTAAACTTTGGAATGAAGAAGGATGATAAGAAGGACAGAGCTCCTAAAAGAGCAAGAAGAAGAAGATAAAAATAAAATTTTGGTAACATGTTACAGCCAAAAAGAGTAAAAAGAAGAAAGGTTCAAAAAGGTCGAATTAAGGGAGTTGCCCAAAGAGGTAATGAAGTATCATTTGGTACTTTCGGTATTAAATCCTTAGAACCTACTAGAATAACTTCTCGACAAATTGAAGCAACTCGTATTGCAATCAATAGATATATGAAAAGGGAAGGTAAAGTTTGGATAAGAATTTTCCCAGACAAACCGATTACCAAAAAGCCAGCAGAGGTACGTATGGGTAAAGGTAAGGGTAACCCAGAATATTGGGTGGCACCTATTCAACCAGGAAGAGTGCTTTTTGAAGTTGAAGGAGTTAGTGAAGCAGTTGCTAGGAGAGCTTTGGAGCTTGGTGCACAAAAGCTTCCATGTGTTACTAAATTTGTTACACGCAGAGACTACGTAGCATAATCTCAAAAAGAATTAAGAAAAAGATGAAAGCAAGTCAAATAAAAGAGCTAACTGTAGAAGAGTTACAGGATAAAATAGCTGGAGAAAGCTTGAACTACACTAAGATGAGATTATCTCATGCTATATCGCCATTGGAAAGTCCGGCAAAATTGGCGCAGACCAGAAAAATGATTGCAAGACTTAAAACTGAGTTAAGAGCAAGAGAGCTTGCGCAATAATTACCATGAGCATGGAAAGAAACAGCAGAAAAGAGATTATTGGTAAAGTTACCAGTAATAAAATGGAAAAGTCGATAGTGGTGTCCATTGAGCGTAAGATTAAGCACCCTCTTTACGGTAAGTTCTTAAAGAAGACTAAAAAATATGTTGCCCATGACGAAAAGAATGAGTGCAATGAAGGAGATATTGTTCAGTTGATGGAAACTCGTCCAATGAGCAAATCTAAGAGATGGAGATTGGTTAAAATCGTTGAAAAGGCTAAATAATGGTACAACAAGAGTCAAGATTAAAAGTAGCTGATAACAGTGGTGCCAAAGAAGTACTATGTATTAGAGTTCTAGGCGGTACAAAAAGAAGATACGCAAGTATAGGTGATAAAATAGTTGTTTCAATCAAGTCGGCAGTTCCAAACGGAAACATGAAAAAAGGTTCTGTTTCAAAAGCCGTGGTTGTTCGTACCAAAAAAGAGTTTAGAAGAAAGGATGGTTCTTACATCAGATTCGATGAGAATGCATGTGTACTATTAAACAACCAAGATGAGCCGAGAGCTTCAAGGATATTTGGCCCAGTTGCTAGAGAGCTTAGAGAGAAAAAGTTCATGAAGATTGTTTCACTTGCCCCTGAGGTATTATAAGATTTATATACAATGACAAAACTTCACATTAAAAAAGGCGATACTGTCAAAGTTCTTTCTGGTAACAATAAAGGAGCGACTGGAGAAGTGTTACAAGTAATGCCGAAAGAAGGTAAAGCCATTGTAGAAGGTGTTAACATAAAGACAAAACACCGTAAGCCTACAACAGCCAACCCTGAGGGAGGAATTGAAAAAATTCCAGCGCCAATGTTAGCTTCTAAGTTAATGTTAGTTGACAAAGATGGAAATGCTACGAGAATTGGTAGAAAGAAAGACGATAGTGGTAAACTTCGTCGATATTCAAAAAAGTCAGGAGAATTTATAGATTAAGATCATGGAACCTACTTTAAAGAAATTTTATAGAGATACCCTTGTAAAGAAATTGCAAGAAGAATTGCAATTAAAGAACATAATGCAAGTTCCTAAACTTCAGAAAATCGTTCTAAATCAAGGCGTAGGTGCGGCAATATCAGACAAAAAGTTGGTTGATACAGCAGTAAAAGAAATGTCAACTATTGCTGGTCAGGCTGCGGTAGCAACTATAGCCAAGAAGTCCGTTGCGAACTTTAAGCTAAGAGAAGGAATGCCTATTGGAGCTAAAGTTACGCTAAGAGGTGAGAGAATGTTTGAATTCCTCGAAAGATTCATTTCAATTGCACTTCCACGTGTACGTGATTTTAGAGGTATAAATGATAAAGGTTTTGATGGTCGTGGAAATTACACTATGGGAGTAAAGGAGCAAATCATATTTCCTGAAATCAATATTGATAAGATCAACAGAATTACAGGTATGGATATAACTTTTGTAACGTCTGCTGAAAACGATAAGGAAGCCCATGCATTACTTAAGGGATTAGGTCTACCATTTAAAACAAAAGAAAACAGCAACTGATTATGGCAAGATTAGCAGTTATAGTTCGCGACCAAAAACGTGAAAAATTAAGAAACAAATTCGCCGATAAAAGAGCTGAGTTAAAAGCTAACGGAGACTACGAAGCATTAGATAAGCTTCCGAGAAATGCATCTCCAGTTAGAGCTAAAAACAGATGTTCGATGACCGGTAGACCAAAAGGTTACATGAGGAAATTCGGTGTATGCCGTGTTGTTTTCAGAGAAATGGCTCATGCAGGTAAAATTCCTGGTGTAACTAAAGCAAGCTGGTAAAAAGAAGTACAATGTCAGATTCAATAGGAAACTTTCTCACTAGAATAAGAAATGCAGTTGGTGCAAATCACAGAGTTGTTGAAGTACCAGCTACAAATCTTAAAAAGAGAATAACCGAGATTCTTCACGATCAAGGTTATATATTAAGCTATAAATTCATTGACGATAAAGTTCAAGACAGAATTAAAATAGCTTTAAAATACGATCCAATGTCGGGTACTTCAGCCATTACCAGTTTACAAAGGGCCAGTACTCCTGGTCTTAGAATGTATTCTGGTTCCAAAGAACTACCTAGAGTCATTAATGGTCTTGGTGTTGCAATTATTTCAACATCCAAGGGTGTAATGACCGATAAACAAGCTAGAAAAGAAAATGTTGGTGGCGAAGTAATTTGCTACGTTTACTAAATATTATACAATGTCAAGAATTGGTTTAGCTCCTATTAGTTTACCTTCAGGTGTATCAGTAGAAGTTTCTTCTGGAAACGTTGTTACTGCTAAAGGGCCAAAAGGTGAAATGTCAAAGCAACTTCATCCTGAAATGAAAATTGTTCAGGAAGATGGAGTTCTAAGAGTAGAAAGACCTACTGAGCAAAAAAGGCACAAAGCACTGCATGGTCTCACAAGATCCTTGTTAAATAACATGGTAAATGGTGTTAACGAAGGTTTCAAAACGCAGCAAGAACTAGTAGGTGTAGGTTATAAAGTAACTGCAAGTGGACAAAAGCTTGAAATGGCCTTAGGATTCTCTCACGATATTGTTTTTGTACTTCCAGAAGGAATAAAAGCAACCGCGGTTATGGAGAAGGGTAAGCCACCATTATTAACAATGGAGAGCTGTGATAATCAATTACTTGGTCAAGTTGCTGCTAAAATCAGATCACTAAGAAAACCTGAACCATACAAAGGCAAGGGTATCAAATTTGTTGGAGAACATATTAGAAGAAAAGCTGGTAAATCAGCTGCTAAATAATAGCTGAATAAGATGAGTACATTAGCAAAGAAAAAGTCTGCTAGAAGAACACGCATTAAAAAGTCAATCAGAGCTAAAATCTCAGGTACTGCTGAGAGACCAAGACTATGTGTATTTAGAAGCAATAAAGAAATATATGTTCAGCTAATTGATGATGTGGGAGGAGTAACCCTTTCTTCTTCGTCATCGTTAGATTCGGCTAACAAAGAAGGAGCTACTAACAAAACCGAAATTGCGGCAAAAGTTGGCGCTTCAATAGCTGAAAAAGCGAAAGGTGCGAATATTAGTAATGTAGTATTCGACAGAAACGGTTACCTATATCATGGTAGAGTTAAGGCCTTGGCCGATGCTGCTAGAGAAAACGGTCTTAATTTCTAAAAAGTGAAAGGATGAATACTAACGTAAAGAAAATAAAATCAAGCGAAATAGAGCTTACTGAAAACGTAGTAGGAATACAACGAGTTGCCAAAGTAACCAAGGGTGGTAGAACTTTTAGTTTCTCTGCAATTGTAGTAGTTGGTAACGGTAAAGGTGTTGTTGGTTATGGATTAGGTAAGGCCAGAGAAGTAACAGAAGCTATTGCAAAAGGGGTAAATGATGCTAAGAAATCATTAGTACAAGTGCCTGTACACAATGGAACTGTTCCTCACGAACAAGAAGCTAGATATGGTGGAGCGAGAGTTTTAATCAAACCAGCTGCTCCTGGTACTGGTGTAATTGCTGGTGGTGCGATGCGTGCTGTTTTAGAAGAAGCGGGCATTACTGATGTACTTGCAAAGTCTAAAGGCTCTTCTAACCCGCACAATGTGGTAAAGGCAACTATCGCTGCCTTATTAAGTATGAGAGACGCTTACACAATAGCAAGAATAAGAGGTGTAGAATTAGATAAAGTCTATAACGGATAAGATATGGCAAAGCTCAAGATAACTCAAACCAAAAGTTTAATCGGACGTACTGCACGTCAGAAAGGAACTATTGAAGCCCTAGGTCTTAGAAAAATCAATCATTCAGTGATCAAAGAAGATGGCCCCGCTTTGCAAGGTATGATAAACCAAGTTAGACACTTAATTAACGTTGAAGAAGCTTAGTTATGAATTTGAACTCATTAAAGCCTGCAAAAGGTTCTGTTAGAGGAAATAAAAGAGTTGGTAGAGGCCAAGCTTCAGGTACTGGAGGTACCGCTGGTCGTGGACACAAAGGAGCTCAATCAAGAAGTGGTTACTCAAGAAAAAGAGGATTTGAGGGTGGACAAATGCCCCTCCAAAGACGAGTACCAAAATTTGGTTTTAAACCATTGAATAAAACCATTTTCATTCCAGTGAATTTGGATTTATTGCAACAGTTGGTCGATAAGACTGGATTGAGTGAAATAGCGTTTGAATCTTTTGTTCAAAATGGACTTGCTCAGAAAAATGATAAAGTAAAAATTCTTGGTAGAGGAGAGATTAACGCTACCGTAAATGTTTCAGCACATTCTTTTTCTAAAAGCGCTCAAGAAGCAATTGAAGAGAAAGGAGGTACTTGTACAACTCTGTAATTGAATAAATGAAACGGTTCTTAGATACAATCAAGCATATTTGGAAAATAGAGGAGCTCAGAAATAAGATTCTGATAACCTTAGGATTTATTGCAGTTTACCGGTTTGGTTCTTTTGTGGTTTTGCCTGGAATTGATACCGCTGCGCTTAACCAATACACAGCACAAGCTCAAAAAGGTCTCCAGGGTTTGATTGATATCTTTGCAGGAGGAGCTTTTTCAAGAGCTTCAATTTTTGCTTTGGGCATCATGCCTTATATCTCAGCATCAATTGTAATTCAATTAATGGGTATTGCGGTGCCATATTTCCAAAGATTACAGAAAGAAGGAGAATCTGGGAGAAATAAACAAAATCAGATAACTAGACTGCTAACAATAGCAATTACGGTTGTTCAGGCAGTTAGTTACCTAATCAACCTACAGAACCAGTCTGAAAGTGGTGTAATTGTAAATGAGATGTCTCAGGGTCTTTTCATGGCTGTCAATGTCATACTTCTAACCACAGGTACGCTGTTTGTGATGTGGCTTGGAGAGAAAATTACAGATAGAGGAATAGGTAATGGTATATCTATCATTATAATGATTGGTATCATAGCAAGATTGCCACAATCTATAGCCCAAGAGGTGGCCAATAGAATGAGTGGTGAAGGAGCAGGCTTGATAGTCTTAATTCTAGAAGTAGTGATTTTATTGTTTGTGATTCTTCTAACTGTAATGTTGGTTCAGGGTGTTAGAAGAGTTCCTGTACAATATGCAAAGAGAGTAATTGGCAATAAACCACAAGGAGGTAAGAGAGATTTTTTGCCTCTGAAGGTAAATGCAAGTGGTGTTATGCCAATCATTTTTGCACAAGCTTTGATGTTTTTGCCTGCTGCATTTGCTGGCTTATTTCCAGATAGTGATTCAATGGGAGCTGTTAGTGTAGCCTTTAACGATTATACAGGTTGGGCATACAACTTAACATTTGCGATTTTAATTATAGCATTTACATACTTCTACACGGCAGTGACTATAAATCCTACGCAAATCGCTGATGATCTTAAAAGAAATGGTGGTTTTGTTCCTGGAATCAAACCTGGGAAAGATACTTCTGATTTTATAGATGAAGTTATGAGTAGAATTACCTTTCCGGGTTCATTGTTTTTAGCAGCTGTCGCTATTTTCCCAGCATTTGCGATGATTTTCGGTGTAGACCAAGGATTTGCATATTTCTTTGGTGGAACTTCACTGTTAATCATGGTAGGTGTAATACTAGATACCATACAACAAGTCAATAGTCATTTATTAATGAAGCGATATGACGGGTTGTTAAGGTCTGGAAGAGCAAAAGGAAGAGCAACTTCTTCAGTAGGTGGACTTGCGTAAGGAATTATTGACTACTTTTGCGAGCCCAAAAAAAATAGAAAACACAAATGGCAAAACAAGCTACAATAGAGCAAGATGGGGAAGTGATAGAAGCGCTTCCAAACGCGATGTTTAGAGTAGAGCTTGAAAATGGCCACGAGATATTGGCGCATATCTCAGGTAAAATGAGAATGCACTACATAAGAATATTACCAGGTGATAAGGTGAAAGTAGAAATGTCGCCATATGACCTTACCAAAGGAAGGATAACTTATAGATACAAGTAACATGAAAGTACGAACTTCAGTTAAGAAACGCAGCTCTGACTGTAAAGTGGTTCGCCGCAAAGGCAGGGTTTATGTGATTAACAAGAAAAATCCACGATTTAAACAAAGACAACACTAGAATGGCACGTATTACAGGAGTTGACTTACCAAGAAATAAAAGAGGTATAGTAGGCTTAACCTATATCTACGGAATTGGTAATTCTACAGCTAAGAAGATATTGGACACAGCCAATGTTGATTATAATATTAAGGTACAAGACTGGTCTGATGAGCAGTTAACTTCCATTAGAAAAGTAATTAACGAAACTTTCAAAGTAGAAGGTGATTTAAGATCTGAAACGCAAGTAAATATCAAGCGATTACTTGATATTGGATGTTATCGTGGTTTGCGTCATAGAAAAGGTTTACCTGTTCGTGGGCAGAGAACCAAAACTAATGCGCGTACAAGAAAAGGAAAGAGAAAGACCGTAGCTAACAAGAAAAAAGCTACTAAATAATAGTATATGGCTAAATCTTCAAAAACTACAACTCGCAAGAGAAAGGTTGTTGTTGACCCAATCGGCAAGATTTTTATCAAGGCTACTTTCAACAACATTATTATTTCGGTTACTAATGCCAATGGTGATGTTATTTCGTGGTCTTCAGCCGGTAAAATGGGTTTTAGGGGCTCTAAGAAAAATACTCCTTATGCAGCTCAGGTGGCTGCTACAGATTGTTCTAAGGTGGCGTATGACCTTGGGATGAGAAAAGCTGATGTATATGTAAAAGGTCCTGGATCAGGAAGGGATTCTGCAATCAGAACCTTTCATAACTCAGGTATAGAAGTTCAAACCATATATGATGTAACTCCGGTTCCACATAATGGTTGTCGTCCACCAAAGAGAAGGAGAGTTTAATCCAATAAAGAGTAATCAATGGCTAGATATAGAGGACCAAAAACCAAAATTGCCAGAAAGTTTAAAGAGCCAATTTTTGGACCAGATAAAACTTTAGATAGAAAACCTTACGGTCCAGGACAGCATGGACCAAATAAAAGAAGAGGTAAAAAGTCCGAGTATGCTGTTCAGTTGGCTGAGAAGCAGAAGGCAAAGTACACATATGGTATGCTTGAGCGTCAGTTCAGAAACCTTTTTGATAAAGCAGCAAGTAAAAAAGGAATTACAGGAGAAACCTTGCTTAAGTTTTTAGAAGCAAGATTAGATAATACAGTTTTCCGACTCGGAATTGCTCCAACAAGAAGAGCTGCTCGCCAGTTTGTTCTGCATAAGCATATACTTGTTAATGGTGAAATAGTAAATATACCTTCATTTGCCCTTCGTCCAGGAGATGTTGTCTCAGTAAGAGAAAAATCGAGAACACTTCAAGTGGTTTCGGATTCCTTAGCCAGAAGCAACAAAGGATTCTCATGGTTAGAATGGGATTCAGCTGCATTAAGTGGAAAATTTGTAAACTATCCACAAAGAGACGAGATTCCTGAAAATATCAAGGAGCAGTTGATAGTAGAACTTTACTCTAAATAAACTAATTGAAAAATTGAATATGAGTACTGCAACATTTCATAAACCAGAAAGAGTAGTAATGCAGAAGGCTTCCGATTTCGATGGAACTTTCGAATTTGCACCTCTTGAAAAAGGTTATGGTGTAACAATTGGTAACAGCTTAAGAAGAGTTTTACTCTCATCTCTTGAAGGTTATGCAATTACATCTTTAAGAATTCACGGTGTACCACACGAATTCTCTACAATTAGTGGCGTTTACGAAGATGTTACTGAAATTGTACTAAACCTAAAGCAGGTAAGATTTAAACCAATTGGTGAAGAAGAAGAAGAAAAAATCTTTATTTCAATAAGTGGTCAAGATAGCCTTTCAGGTGCAGACATTGGAAAAGCTTCAAGTGCTTTTCAAGTGCTAAATCCGGAGCATGTTATTTGCTCAATGGAACGTTCTGTAAAGTTGGAAGTGGAGCTTACCGTTAGTAAAGGGCGAGGATATGTACCTGCCGACGAGAATAAACCAAAAGAAGCACCAGTTGGATTAATTCCAATTGATGCTATTTATTCACCTATCAAATTGGTCCGTTACGAAGTAGTAAACACGAGAGTAGGACAAGCTACAGACTTCGAAAAACTGATTGTTTTCTTAGAAACAGATGGTTCTGTGCACCCT
>Ga0129349_1238065_pt1 | contig 10926 bp, 10 predicted proteins | sample CPBNA1_7_FD_105436 | JGI IMG/M metagenome (GOLD analysis project Ga0129349, IMG submission 105436) | Freshwater to marine salinity gradient microbial communities from Chesapeake Bay, USA - CPBay_Sum_27_0.8_RNA1 (Metagenome Metatranscriptome) | ecosystem: Environmental > Aquatic > Marine >...
ATCATGCCCGAAGAAATCATCACCAACCGATGTGATGATTATGTATTCAACCCAACGGCCCGAAAAACAGCAGGCTGAAATCAGGTCGTTCGCCAGTGCACTCAATGATTGCAGGGCTTTCAACGCCTATCTTTCGGCTCATTCATATGACCATAAAGGTATGCACAAGAGTATCGGAGAGCCTGAAAGCAGCACGGGGGCGGCCATTCTTGCTGCTCTGAAACGTTGATCTCTATACCTTGTCTCTGCAAATGAGATCGAACACTTGGTGGATTTCTCTTGTCAGCTCATCCCTGACCCTGTCGCAACAGATCTGCTGATTCTGCAGGAATCACTGAATCCCTCAGCTGCAAGGTCCCCGGTGGGCTTAATGGCCATCCTCCAAGCACACCCTGTCAGGGAACTGAGTCATCAGGCGATCCTCGGGCTGATCGGTGCGGAGTGGGCGTGGGTAATGTCGCTTAGCATGATGGTCTGCGCCCCCAGCAAGGAGCCAAGGTTGGATTCATGGTTCTGGCTGTCAACTGGTCTTACATCAGCTCAGGTTGGGCAGTACTGGATCACTGTTTCTGGATCAGTGATGCGACACATGGAAGCGAAGCCTGTGGCGATGGGAACGTGAGGCTCGATCGGATCATTCCCAGGCTGACAGTGCATCACTTTCCCCGTCTCAGCCAGGTGCTTCTTCCATCCGTTGGCGATCTAATCCACAGTCTCACCTGCGCTTATTCATGCTAAACTAGTTGAAATGATAGGGCTTATATGCAGGGCTACGCTATTGTAGGCATGGCTTGCAGATATCCGGGGATTAAGGACACCTCATCATATTGGCAGGCACTTGTTAACGGAGAGTCACTCCTCAGGGAGATGACTGACTCTTGGTCCAGATTTTACTACAATAAAGACCAAGACAGGTCTAATCCACGAGAATCATATTCCACGATATACACTAAAAAGTATGGATCTATAGCTGATGATAGTTGGATAGATTCTTTAAGATTTGCTTTTCCTCCTAATCTCGTTGAAGGAGATCCGTCCCAGTACCTCTGCCTGCAGGTGGCCGCCGAGGCCATGGCAGATGCTTTGCGCGGACGGGCCCCAGAGTGGATTCCCCATGAGCGGACAGGTGTGGTGGTCGGCATGGGTGACCACCCTCACAGAGGGATCGTCGGGGCGCTGATGAACGGCATGATGATGGAGCATTTCATTGACGTTCTTGCGGATTCAGTAGGTGGAGTTTTGAAAGGGGAGCGGAGGAAGCAACTCCGCTCTCTGCTTTCTTCAACTTATGAGTTGGTTGCTGATCCAGCAATTTCACCAAACCTTATATCCAACGTAGTCTCCGGAACGATTGCAAACAGGCTTGGTCTGCTTGGCCCTAACTATCTTGTGGATGGTGCCTGCACTTCAGGCATGATTGCTGTGGATCATGCAATCAAGCAACTGGATGCCGGTGATGCCGATCTGATGCTGGTAGGTGGTGTGCAGGCTACGATGAACTTTCCTATTTATCAATTGTTCTGCACAATTAATGCTTTGTCGGAGGAGGGAATATTCCCGATGTCGAAGTCCGCATCTGGGACACTTCTCTCTGAAGGAGTAGGCTTTATTGCCTTGAAACGCTTGTCAGATGCCGTAAAGTCTGGCGATACAATCTATTCTGTAATTCGCTCGGTTGCCTTGGCCAGTGATGGAAAAGGTGAGGGACTTTTAGCCCCCAATCGACAGGGGCAGGTCGCGGCGATGAAGAGGGCGTACGAAAAATGTGATATTAAACCTTCAGATGTTTCATTGGTCGAAGTTCATGCAACGGGAATTCCTCACGGAGATAACACTGAGCTTTCATCGATGCTTGAAGTGTTTGCTGATTGTCACCGTGGTCTCTCCACTATTGCTATTGGATCTATTAAATCACTGATAGGCCATACGATCCCTGCATCTGGAGTGGCCAGTCTGATCAAGATCTCACTCGCACTTCAGAACAAATTGATTCCCCCTTCAATTTGTCCGGATCCCTTGGAGGCTGTTGCTGACCACTCCACACCTTTTTATATCAACCGCACACTTCGACGTTGGTTCCATTCTCCAGTAAAGCCGCGTGTTGCCGCCATAAATTCGTTTGGCTTTGGAGGCATTAATGGTCACTTGATACTTCAGGAGTTTATAGCTCCTAACCTTGAAAATCCAGCACCTAGAGTCCTTTTCCCATATCCAGCCTCAGGATCAAAAGCGCCCTCTGATGATGCAGGCCTGAGTTCCGACAACGACTCATCTGGAAGAACCTACCGTGGCATGCTCCAGTATCGCCACCATGGCTATACAACTACTGGTCGGGCCATCTTTCTAGCGGCAACCTCCCGTTCAGAATTGCAGGAATTGATGGCTGACATTGATGTTGAGGCGATCCACCAAGCGGTCCTATTCAGCACCCCTCATGGCCATGATCAGTCCTCCGAGGTATCGGTCAGGCTAGTTATTTTTGCTTCTTCTCTCAAGAAACTCGGAGAAGGTCTGCAGGATGCCTCGACCTGGTTAGCTGGGAATGTTTCAACATCCAGTCATCGTGGACGCCATTTCATCTATTCTGAGTGCGTCAAATCACGCGGTAAAGTTGCATTTCTGGTTCCAGGTGAAGGAGTTCAAGCTCCTGAGATGCTCAGTGATCTGACAAATAATATTGATCTCTTTTCTTATTGGTATAATTTTATGGATGAAGCGCTGGATCGTGACATACCACTCGGCTTGGTTACTTGTATGCCGAACGCTGATCTGAGCTGTACTCAATCCGCCAATGTTAAGCGAATGGAGCTCCTCTACGCTCAGGACTCGGCGACACAAATCATTGCCGCTTGCCTGATGTCTTTCTATGAAATCGCTTCTCGGATAGGCTTGCGACCAGATCAGGTTGTTGGGCATAGTCAGGGTGAATCAAATGCAGTGATGCTTTCAGGAAGTCTTGCCACGATGAAAAATCAAGACGACTTAAAGACGCGGGTGAAGCAGATTCATGAATTCTTTTCTAATGAGAATTCTATTGATGAATTTCCTAAGGGGTCGACATTTGCCATTTCTGGACTTGATACTACTCAGCTCAAAGAGATCCTCAAACGTCGGCCTGAGTGGTCCTTAATTTCCGATAATTGTCGTTCGCAGCGTATTGTCTTTTCTGAGGCTGCATTTAGCAAGGAACTGGAAGAGCAGGTGCTTGCTGCTGGAGGCTCCTTGCTGCCAACCCCACTGACACGTCCTTATCACACACGCTATTTCAAGCAAGGAGCAGAAACGCATCGCAAGCTCTACAGTGAGTTTCCTCACTCAATACAGTTCGAACCAGATCACGCAACTATATATAGTTGCCTGACTACACAGCCTTACCCCAATGACTACGAGCAAGGAACTCAGATTTTCATTGATCAGTGGCTCAATCCTGTCAGGTACGAGGAAACCATTCGAAATATGTATAACGATGGTGCAAGGTATTTTGTAGAACTAGGTCCAAACACTACACTAACCAGCTACACTAAAGAAGCGCTTTCTGACTATTCTGATATCGTCGCAGTTTCGTTGGGCACCTCGCGAAAAGACAGCACGACAGCCTTCCTCCAGTCTGTAGCGATTCTCTGGACTTCTGGTCTTGATCTTGATTTGGTGGGACTTGATGGTCTCTTCATGGAACGATACAGGACCGGCCTGGCCACCGTGACTAGGCCTGCTGCGGCTGTCCCCGTTCTTTCTGAAATCCCAAAGTACAACTCAGTCGGGCTACGGGAATTCCTGGCATCCGTGTCATCGGACTCCGGGCCTCCACCTGCCGGAAACCGACATGAGTTCTCCGGCCAGACCTTGGACCAGGGAGTTGACTCTGCGACTCCCGTCAGTGAGGAATTAACATCCTCTGGCAACCAGACCATGCCCAGCACCTCCGCGTCACCTGCCCCAGGTGTTGTGCGGCAAGATCCTGTGCTGGGACATCAACTTCTGCTCGAACACAGCCGAACGATCCTCACGATCCTGGCCAACGCTGATTCCACGTCCAAGCAGATCTTCAATCAGGTTGACTGATCGATGCCATTGTTGCTGGTACAGGCAATTGACACAAGGCTGTGCCAGCAACTTTCAGCTCACTATTTATCTGGTCAAGAGCAGAGATGTCTTTCTACATTACGGCATTCTGCACGAATATCAGATTACGTTACCAGTCGGCTAGCCAGTAAGTTGTTATTGTTTCAGTGGCTTCAACATGATTGTATCGCTGTAACTGACCTAGAACTTTATGGTCCGCCATCCTGTCCCCCAAAGCTCTATCTCTGCAAGCGGGATCTCAGTAAACTCAATGTATCTGTTTCCCATTCCCGAGGACTTGTGCTGGTTGGCATTACTGAACAGTCTGCATTCGGCCTTGATATAGAGCATGTCTTAGGTCATGACTGGCCTGCGATTTTCGCTTACATGCGCTGGCCTATGCCTACACCCATCCATCAAGTATCCATCGAAGGTTTGTGTTGTTGTGTCTGGACAATTTATGAAGCCGGCTTCAAGCTTTTTGGCGGTCTTGTTGCCCAGTCTGACTTTCGGTTACTTTCCATCACCTTCCCTGCCGATCAGCCGTTGATGAACCGAGGAATATTTTCTTTTAAAGGGGCCTTCGCAGACCTGAGATTTGCTGGAGAGGGTATTGTAGAAGATGCGTGGATTATTTCAGTGGCAATGCAGCCTTTGTCTTAGTTATACCCTTCAGTCGTATGTGCTTTCGGCCCTAGGCCATGTTATGTGTTTATTCAGTTTCCAGCTAGTTGCTTAGTAGTTGGGCCAAATCTCTACCAATCTCACTGTTAGGTTCGGAAATTTCTTGTGATATATCCGTATGGCTGAACGGGTAGGCTTTGACCGTTGTCTGCATATTCAGCTTAGTCTTTAGAAGAGAGGCAAGGATCAAAGAGCTGTCATGACTAAAGCGCTTTTGCGTTGTTGCAAAGTAGGCCCAGCCCTTGTCATCGCTAGGAGCGAGCGCAGTCCTATTCAATAAGCATTCTACTGGAGAATATTTGCTTATCAGTTCATTCAAGCTGGCGTTAGTGTTGGCATCATGGCCAACTAAACGTTCTATCTCAAGTCTTACATTTTGGCGTGCAGCACGGTAACGCTTAGATAAGTCATAGGCCGCAGAGTCTACAAAAATAAATGATGTGTGAAGTCTCGAGAATAGGCCCTTGGAAAGGCCCAATGCGAGTAAATAGGAACCAGCTGAATGTCCAAGATAGATGACTGGTGCTGATGGGTCAACTGGACAAAGTACTGGCAAATCAGAGTTGACCCACTGGTCAAGTGACCTTAAAGCCAAGAGCTGATCATCTATGACAGAGCCATTGCCTTCGGCAGAAAGAGGGTAGTTGCAAGAGATAAAGTTATAACCTAGATGGTTGAAATATAAGTCTTTTCCTAGAATATGACGTTTTGACCCTCTTCTCAGCCCTCCTCCATGCAGAAAGATAACGGTTCCTTTGGCCGAGATAGAGGAAAGTTGATAGGCATCAAGGGTAACCTTGCTTCCATGCGCGGCAATGAGCGCAGGCCCATAGCATACATCACTATGATATTGAACTGCTATGTTTGGACGCAGGCGTATTGATGATCTTCGCGTCGACGGTTTCAGCAGGTTATTTTTGCAGCGATTCAAAGACTGCCAAAAGCTAAATGTCATGAGAAACCTATGTCAATGTGAAATGGATCCAGCTAGACGCATGAGATATTCATTGTCTCGCCGATGGAATTATGCAATAGGCCTCAGCGTTGTAATGTCCACTATTCTCATCGTAATGAATCAACTTATCATAAATAATTATCTGGTCATCACCCAGAAATTCTAACATGAGTAGTTTTAATTCTACACATATAAGTAAGGCCCAACTTCTAACTCCAGCAAAGATGTAAGGAAGCCGGCATTTCCAGGCTGTCGTCGCTGAGGGGCTGTAAGCGCTTCATAGCCGTAATGTGGCTGGCTATGGAGACCTAGCGTGCCCGTATAGCGGTGCTCCATTTCTCCACATCGTATCGACACTGAAGCACATGACAGATCTCCCATGCAAGGGCCAAGATCCCTGGCTACTTGATCCCTTTGCAACGGCTTGAAAGCGGTCATCACAGAATGTAGCCGTAATGTGCCCAACAAAGGACCTGTCCCAACCATCATTGTCCCCCAGAACATCCTGAAGGCGACAGTGTGGAGCGGTTCTACCTCAGGACCATCAGCAGATGCCTCTGCATTGAACGTTCCATTTGATCTGGAAGCATGCAGTAATATTGTCTTGCGAATCTGGATCAGTAACATGCAGTCCGAAAAGCCGGATCTCGATCAGTCTTTCCACGTTGAGATGGTCAGACAGCTTAATTTGTTGCCAAATAAGTTTCATAAGATATCTGCAGAAGATCTCGATCACTTGAACGAAATTTCTATTGACGAGGCCGAGAGGCAATTATCTCTCACCTCGGCTGCTATGAGACTATTTTCGAATTTTGAAAAATTACTTCCTATTGGACCGATTGCCGCTAAAAAGCTGGGAGGTTTTGCAAGCACATCCAAGTATCAACCAAAGACTTGAAAAATATTTCTTTGAAGGATCTGTTCAGTTACCGCTCAACTCATATTTGCTAATATTATATAGAATAGAACTGAATATCGCCAATATTTCGCGATCGCTACTTTGGCAACTCCGAACAAATGGTATGTTAGATAGATATGATTTCACACCCTCCCTTTGGATTTAATCTGTATTCGCCGGGGTCCAAGTCTGATGTTCTAGTCAAGACTTCAGGTCCAAAAGGATTTGCAGTACAGGCATAGGTATGGTTATTCCATTTGATGATGTTTCTAATGCCGAAATTGTAAATATTGTTAAAGCCGTTATGCGTCATGCAGTTCCAGTCGACTCCATCCTCCGAACACCAAAGCTCTGCACCACCATAAGAGGATAAAAAGACTTGCATAGTATCCCAATCAAGAAGTCTGCCAAATCTGGTTTTCCGTTCATCCCTTAATGCCCAAAGACCAAATATCGACCAATCCATAGTTCCTAGGAGCAGTTTACCGTCAATACTTACAATCTTCCAAATATAGGCATTGAAATAATTACCAAAGCCAGGACCTCGCCCACTTAGCGGTAACAAGCCATCACGTGGATTGGCGCAAACCAGTTCTAATTCGTCGTTGGGAGCCAGTCGCAGAACTTCTGCTGCTGCTGGCCCAACATTGTTGGTTCGATCATGCCCACCATTTTGGATGCCAGTACCGATATAAAGATAATCTCTGTGACTACATAAAGATATGATTCCCTGATTTAATGCTCCTCGACCACCCCCATCTTTAACCACCAATTCCCATTTAAAATCATACTTGCCAATGCGCTGGCCTCTCCATAGCTGAAAGCCATTAATTCCGCCAGTCCCTGCATAAAGCAATCCTTGGTGGATACAGAGTTCGTAGACAACAACAACCTCAGGGAAAGTCCCTAGCCCCTTCCCGTTGATGGAAAACCATTTACCGCTTGTAGGGTCATCTGTTGCAAAGATTGTGGTGATGCCGGCCCCGTTAACGTTCCCATTTGATGCGCCTGTAATCGTTGTAACTAAAAGTTCGTCATATTGAAGAAGTGAACGAATCGAAGTAAGTGTAACTTCATTGGATGAAAACTCCGAGACAATACTTGGTTTAGGGAGTCGTTGAAAACTTTCTCCGTCATAGCTGACCATCAGATCAGGGCCATCACCTCTGGAGCGGGACGTAGACGCGACGTACAGAGCCTTATCTGATGATCTCTCCTTATATGTGCACATGCTCCTATAACCGTAATGTCGTCTGAAGGGCGTCCCTGTTTCTGGTTGATACCAATCTGCTTGATGGACACGCCTAGGCGTAGATGATTCCGGGCTAAAACGCCAAATCTCTGCTGCGGAAACTCTTTCTTCAAAGGCCTGTTCGTAATTCTTATATTCAATTGGCACCGGCCACATGTCAATGTGAACATTGGGCATGCCAAAACGTAGAAAGACAAGGTTAGCGCGGCCTGTACCGATATACATAGATCCTTTAAAGACTGCTGCCGAATAGGCGTAGGCGTTATAGGAGTCTCCAAATCCGCAAGCACATACAGGAGCTGGATTGACGTGCTTATGTAAGGCTATTGTCATCGTTCAGCCCTCATATCCAGGAATGCCGCTCATCAGTCCTTGGCTCACGTTTGATAGCGAATGAAGAGCAGGGAAGGCTTTCCATATCTCAGCACGATCGTTTACGATCCTATTCTCAAGAAAGAACTTCAAGTCGCCAGCATACTCATTAGTTTCAATCTGCTGTTTCTGACCTTCGATATATGGATTAGCACAATCGGGGTAAAAAGGTAGATGTAGAAAATTTAGGATTGAAGTCATGGCTTGTTCAGGATTCATGACAAGCTCTTCGTAGCTCACATAATGCAGGCGATTGAGATTAATGCCGGGAAGAATGGACTGAATATTTTCGTGACACAATGCCCAGATCATCTCGGGAATCGTGGATGTATCGCCCGAATAGCGACGTGCAAATGGAATAATTTCCTGCAACTGCGAATCAATCAACGATTTAATAACCGCTGACGGATGACGTGTAAGATAAATGAACCGTGCGAGAGGAAACTGTGTAGAAATTCTTTCAAGTGTTTCTCTGCTATAGGCATAAGATGGAGTCTTGTCAACAAGATATTGTTTTGAGAAGTTCTTGTTGATTTCAGTGAAGAAGTTCAGAGCGGGTTCTTCAGCACCGATAAATTTCAATTCAAGACGATTGGAATCATCCATGCTGATTCCATTGATTCTTGCGCGCAGTCGAGCAGTTCCACCAAGCAGATGCCTAGTTTCAGCTTGACTCAAGGCTGCGTGCCGCTGCGCGTATGTGTCATAATGAAGAAGATGCAACTCTTCAGGAGATTCGATATCTGGATGTTGATCAAGCATCCTTTGTAGCAAGGTTGATCCTGATCGGGGCGAGGACAGGATAAAAACGAGTTGATAGTCTGTTGCGACAGGACCTTGGTCCGAAAATGTTGGCTTTTGAATTAGTGATTTAAATTCGTCAAACTGTTTTATCTCAAAAAGGGAGCGTCTGTATTTGCTGTCGTTCACAGTTTGCTCTGAATATCCATTGTCAACACTTGCGCGTTGCTCGTTTGCTGGAGGACGAAGTGCCGACTGCTCAATGATATAATCGCTCAACTCTCCTATCTTTAGATCAGACACATATTGACCCTCTATAGGCATAACTAGTTCTATGAAGGACAGTCGTTCATTCCCGAGAGCTTGGCACTTTTGGAAAATAGAAACAAAATCAACTGATGTAAGTCCAAGATCAGCAATGAGTTGAGTGCCTGCAGAAAGCGTTTCGTCGTAAAAGATGTCATTATTTGCGCAGTACTCATCAATAATCTTTAAGATGTCTTGTAGCATTGTCAAAAAAAGAGATGCCTGCTGTTAACACGATTTCAGAGGAGACATGCATATGGTGGCTCACCCAAGTCTTTCTTGGGCGCCATGGGATACGCAGTTTCCATCACTGGACCTTAAGAGCATAGCTCCACGTGGTGGGAATGCATCATGCCAGTCAAGCCAAGCGGATTCACCTAAGGATCCAGAGTGCCTCATCTGGGCCCTGAGAACTGGTTTTTCTCCATTGACAGGCTTGCCTTACTGATATTCATGTAGATGTTAATCTTAATTGAAGCTTGACACGATTTTGTTTCAGTTCTTGGTGGTGCACTCAGCTCACAGTCACTTTTCGTAATGGTTATGAATGACTGCTCTTTTCTGTTCTTTGAGGCAAGTTAGATAGGTGCTAACTCCAGCCACATCCATGCTACGGAATGTCATATTTGAGCTTGCCGCCTTTTATTCTCTTAACATTGCTTTTAAGCCCTTACTTGTGGTCGGATATTTGCAGTGAAGCGTTCGAATATTCGTTAATATTTCGTCTATTGAAGTAATTCCAGCTGATAATGAAGAAACGAGTTCGTCGGAGTTGTGGTACGGCCCAAATACCCGTGACCCCTCACTGCACGCAATTGCTCCCCCATGCTCGACTGACACCGATCTGTCGCTACGGCCTGATTAGCCAGAATTTGGAGGACTTCAGGGGCCTCTCCCAAGTGGTTGCTGATCAGACAATTGTTGACCTCATTGTACCATGCGGTTGGCAATCCACTACATCGCAGAAAGCTTCGCCAATCGTTCTGCCGGGCAACTGCTCTGGAGAATCAGCGGGGTGTTTAACGCAGCCAGCGGCGGACCCCCGATCCGCAGCACCTGTAGCAGGCTGTGGTTCTACGGCACCAGCGCTGCTTGCCCCACTGCATCGTCAGGGACGTCATTGCGCCCTTTTCGACCGTCGGAAGGGCCATGCACGCTCAGAGGCTGGGGGGTTGTCATGAATAGACAGTCCGGTCGTGATAATATTCCCGAAACTGTCTTGTCCATAACATCTGTGGAACCCCAGTTCTACCTTTCATTTTTGCGAAACTGCATCTTTTTCTGTATTGATCAGGAATTATAATGAAGTCTGATGAGAGTCGGCTGTAATCAGCTTTACAAGGCGCCTCAGTCTTTGAAATTCGAACTCCAAGGATATTTATAGTAGTTTATGTATGACAGAATTTGATAGTTTAAGGTAATGAGTGCAATATATGATCTGGCCACTGGATCAGTGGAACTTCATCTGACTTTTGGTTGGATGGGCTAAAATAAACTCCATTGAGCACATGGTAAAACTCTATTGAGCACATTGTAATGAATAATACCAATCAGGTTTTGGTGACTGTTCGCCCCGTTGGAGACTGGATCAAGACCACAGAGAAGGCTGTAGCTTCTGGAGCATCTGTATGTTTGCAGACCTTTGGCTTTGAAGAA
>Ga0129349_1253241_pt1 | contig 10242 bp, 8 predicted proteins | sample CPBNA1_7_FD_105436 | JGI IMG/M metagenome (GOLD analysis project Ga0129349, IMG submission 105436) | Freshwater to marine salinity gradient microbial communities from Chesapeake Bay, USA - CPBay_Sum_27_0.8_RNA1 (Metagenome Metatranscriptome) | ecosystem: Environmental > Aquatic > Marine > Coastal...
ACCTCAACACCACACTTTTCGCAAATGACACCACGATGCTTGAGGCGCTTATATTTACCGCAGAGACATTCATAGTCTTTGGTCGGCCCAAAGATGCGGGCACAAAAGAGGCCATCACGCTCGGGTTTGAATGTGCGATAGTTAATGGTTTCCGGCTTCTTGACCTCTCCAAAGGACCAAGAACGAATCATCTCAGGCGACGCCAGGCCAATACGCAAAGAGTCAAACTCATCCACGCTGCCCTGGGCTTTTAGTAAGTTAAGTAAGTCTTTCAAGATCTTTCTCCTTATTCCCTAGGGCGGCTTATTCAGATTCCAGTTCGATGTTGATACCCAAAGAGCGTATTTCCTTGACCAAAACGTTAAACGATTCAGGCATGCCTGGCTCCATCTGATAATTACCATCCACAATGTTCTTGTACATCTTGGTTCGGCCGTTGACGTCATCGGACTTCACCGTGAGCATTTCCTGCAAGGTGTAGGCCGCGCCGTACGCTTCTAACGCCCACACTTCCATCTCACCAAAGCGCTGACCACCAAACTGGGCCTTACCCCCAAGCGGTTGCTGAGTCACCAAGCTGTAAGAGCCGGTAGACCTCGCATGCATCTTGTCATCGACCAAATGGTTGAGCTTCAACATGTACATATAACCGACCGTCGTCGGACGATCAAAGGCATCGCCTGTGCGACCATCGTATAACTGAGCTTGTCCTGAGGCGGGCAGTCCCGCTAGCTCGAGCATACCTTTGATCTCTTCTTCGGCGGCGCCATCGAACACCGGGGTGGCCATCGGGACGCCCGCGCGCAGATTTTCCGCAAGTTCAATGATTTCAGAATCCTTGAACGAGGCCAGATCGGTGTCTCTCTGCCCGGCCTGGTTATAGACCTTTTCAAGAAAACCACGGATATCCGCAACCTTGCGCTGCTGTTCCAACATTTCATTAATGCGCTCGCCAACACCGCGTGCGGCCCAACCCAGGTGCGTCTCAAGCACCTGCCCAACATTCATACGAGAAGGTACACCTAACGGATTGAGCACGACATCCACCGGCTCGCCATGCTCATCAAAGGGCATATCCTCAACCGGCATAATCACCGATATGACTCCCTTGTTTCCATGTCGTCCCGCCATCTTATCGCCCGGCTGAATACGTCGCTTGATCGCCAGATAGACCTTCACGATCTTCAGCACACCCGGGGCCAAGTCGTCACCACTCTCCAGTTTAGCCCGCTTGTCGGCGTATTTAGCATCTAAGGCCGCTTTGCGCGCTTGTAGCTGTGCCTCTGCGCCTTCCAGCTGAGCGTTGAGCGCATCGTCTTGCATACGGATTTTGAACCAATCGTCGGGCTCCAAGCTGTCCAGATACTCCTGGTCAATGGTTAACCCTTTGGCTTTACCCGGCGCACTGGCCGCTTTTTGGTCCAGCAGGGCACGCTGCAATCGCTCATAGGTCGCGATCTCAACAATTCGGTACTCATCATCCAAGTCTTTCCGAATGGTGGACAGCTGCGCTTGTTCGATGTCGATCGCGCGCTGGTCTTTCTCCACGCCATCCCGGGTGAAGACCTGCACATCAATGACTGTACCCTTAACACTCGTAGGCACTCGCAGTGACGTATCTTTTACGTCAGAGGCCTTCTCGCCGAAGATCGCGCGCAACAGTTTTTCTTCTGGCGTCAGTTGTGTCTCTCCTTTTGGAGTGACCTTGCCCACCAGAATATCTCCCGCGCCGACTTCAGCACCGATGTATACAACACCGGACTCGTCGAGTTTCGATAAAGCACCCTCACCTACGTTAGGGATATCACAGGTAACCTCTTCAGGTCCCAACTTGGTATCCCGGGCAATACAGGTCAACTCCTGAATATGGATGCTGGTAAACCGATCTTCTTTCACCACCCGTTCCGAGACCAAAATCGAATCTTCGTAGTTGTAGCCATTCCACGGCATAAACGCGATACGCATATTTTGCCCGAGTGCTAATTCGCCCATATCGACAGACGGCCCGTCAGCTAACGTGTCGCCACGCGCAATAATGTCGCCTGGCTTAACCAGTGGCCGCTGGTTTATGCAGGTGTTTTGATTCGATCGAGTGAACTTGGTCAGATTATAAATATCCACCCCGGCTTCGCCCGCCTGAGTTTCTTCATCTGAGACACGCACAACAATGCGCGCGGCATCCACGCTGTCGACTACTCCGCCGCGACTGGCAATAACACATACCCCGGAATCCCGGGCAACATCGCGTTCCATACCCGTGCCCACGAGCGGCTTCTCGGCGCGCAGCGTTGGTACCGCCTGGCGTTGCATGTTGGAGCCCATCAGCGCTCGGTTCGCGTCGTCATGCTCCAAAAAAGGAATCAGTGATGCCGCTACAGATACCACCTGCTTGGGTGATACGTCCATGAAATCAATATTCTCTTGCGTCGTTTTCGCAAATTCGTTCTGATGGCGCACATCAATCAGCTCACCTTCGAATTCACCCTTGTCATTCAAGGGCGCACTTGCCTGCGCGATCACGTAATTCGCTTCATCAATGGCCGACAAATATTCTATTTGATCCGTCACCACCCCATCGACAACCTTACGGTAGGGAGATTCTAAAAACCCATAATTGTTTGTTCGGGCATAAGTTGCCAGTGAATTGATCAAGCCGATGTTCGGCCCCTCCGGGGTCTCGATCGGACATACCCGGCCGTAGTGGGTGGGGTGCACGTCTCGCACCTCAAAACCGGCTCGTTCGCGGGTCAGCCCACCAGGGCCCAATGCAGATACACGTCGCTTGTGCGTCACTTCTGACAGCGGATTATTTTGATCCATAAACTGCGATAACTGTGACGAGCCAAAAAACTCTTTAATCGCGGCAGCGACCGGCTTCGCATTAATCATATCCTGGGGCATCAGGCCTTCAGATTCTGCGAGGCTCAATCGTTCTTTCACGGCTCGTTCAACCCGAATCAGCCCCACTCGGAATTGGTTTTCGGCCATCTCACCGACAGACCGCACCCGACGATTACCGAGGTGATCAATGTCATCAACCGAGCCCTTACCATTGCGAATATCAATCAATGTTTTCAGAACATCGACAATATCTTCCCGGTCGAGAATACCGTCACCCACGATCTCCTCTCTACCCAGCCGACGATTAAACTTCATACGCCCTACGGCCGACAGGTCATAGCGCTCATTGGAGAAGAACAAATTATTAAACAGATTTTCCGCCGCCTCTTTGGTCGGCGGTTCGCCGGGGCGCATCATGCGGTAAATTTCGACCAATGCTTCCAGCTTTGTACGGGTGGGGTCGATACGCAGCGTATCCGCAACAAAAGGACCGCAATCTAGATCGTTCGTGTAGATGGTTTGCAGTTGCGCAACATTGAGTTCGAACAACTGTTCAAGAACTTCCTCGTTGATCACCGTATTGCATGCGACCGCTACTTCACCGGTTGATTCGTCAACTATGTCGTTAGCGACCACACGCTCGAGCAGATAATCCCGCGGTACCGCGAGCGTTTTCATGCCACTTTCTTCTAACATGCGCACATGACGGGCGGTAATTCTGCGCCCGACTTCAACAATCACTTCGCCTTGGTCATCAGCAATGTCGAACGTGGCAACATCGCCCCGCAGACGCTCGGCCACCAACTCTATCGAAACTTCTCCGTCTTTGATGAAAAACGTGTTGGTGTCAAAAAACGAAGAGAGGATCTCCTCACTGGAATATTCTAAAGCGCGCAGAATGATGGTCGCGGGCAGTTTACGCCGGCGGTCTATCCGGACAAACACACAATCTTTCGGGTCGAACTCAAAGTCGAGCCATGATCCACGATAAGGAATCACTCGAGCATTGTAGAGCAACTTTCCTGAGGAATGAGTTTTCCCGCGGTCGTGGTCAAAGAAAACGCCCGGTGAACGATGCAGCTGTGAAACCACAACCCGTTCAGTGCCGTTAATAACGAAGGTCCCATTCTCAGTCATGAGCGGAATTTCGCCCATGTAGACTTCCTGCTCTTTGACGTCCTTGACGGCTTTGTTTGAGGATTCTCGATCATAAATTATCAATCGCACTTTCACCCGCAGCGGCGCAGCGTAAGTAATGCTTCGGGAAACACACTCTTTGACATCAAATACCGGCTCCCCTAATCGGTAGTCCACATATTCAAGTGCGGCGCTACCGGAGTAGCTGACAATAGGAAATACTGAACGAAAGGCGGCATGCAGCCCGGCTTCGTTGCGGCCTTCAGAATTGGCTTCTAACTGTAGGAATTTATTGTAGGAATCGACCTGTATCGCCAAAAGATAGGGTAAGCCCATCGATTCTGACAATTTCCCGAAGTCCTTACGAATACGCTTTTTTTCAGTAAAGCTATACGCCATTCGAATCTCCCACGCTTGGTAAAGCGATGCATTTACGATTGAAGGTTGCGATCAGAGCAGAATACTCCAAACCAACCACAAAAGGCCGGCGCCTCGAGACATTCTCCCTCGAGGACCAGCCATTCGTTGCAACTATATGACTATGATAGAGCAATCGATTAAATCGACTACAACTACTTAAGTTCTACAGTTGCGCCAGCTTCTTCCAGCTGTTTTTTGAGGTCTTCGGCTTCATCTTTGCCGACCGCTTCCTTGACCGGAGACGGCGCTTCGTCAACAAGCCCTTTGGCCTCTTTCAGACCTAGACCCGTGATCGCGCGTACCGCCTTGATCACGTTGACTTTCTTATCACCTGCAGCCGTGAGCACGACGTCGAATTCGTCCTTCTCGGCCGCTGCCTCGCCACCACCATCACCACCGCCGGCGGCGGGTGCTACTGCAACTGCTGCTGCTGCGGAAACGCCGAACTTCTCTTCCATTGCCTGAACCAGTTCGACTACTTCCATAACGCTCATCTCTGCGATGGCGTCTAAAATTTCATCTTTGGACAATGCCATTTCTTTCTCCTAAATAACCTAGCAATCTAAATTTCTTTTGACCTGTTTTACGAGGCCTAAGATTCCGCTTGTTTCTGATCTCGGACAGCCGCCACCGTGCGCACCAGTTTCCCAGGTACTTCATTCAAAGTACGAGCGAACTTGGTGATCGGGGCTTGCAATACTGAGAGTAATAATGCGCGGGCACCGTCTAGCGTCGGAAGCTTCGCGACCAGATCAATTTGATCCGCCGTCAGCATTTCTCCGCCAATCGCCAACGCCTTGACCTCCAGGGCGTCATACTCTTTTGCGCAATCTTTTAATAGCCGTGCGGCAGAACCTGGGTCCTCTTGCGAGAACGCCAATAGTGTAGGGCCGACAAACACCTCATCGAGACATTCATAATCGGTACCTTCCACTGCTCTTTTCGCCAACGTATTACGTACAACCCGCAGATATATGCCGTTATCACGCGCTTTAACACGCATATCGGTCATCTCGGCGACTGTAAGACCACGATAGTCTGCAACTACTGCCGACAAAGCAGATGCGGCAATCTCATTCACTTCAGCAACGATCTGTTGCTTTTGCTCGAGCCTTAATGCCACTTGCTTCTCCTGTTTGGGCGCCTAAACACCCGTTTACACATTTACGGCACCTGGGTAGCCTAATCAGCAATCAGTGCATGAGAACATGCCGTGTTACTTAGAAGAGCTACGACTGTATCTCTACAGCCCGCCGTCTACGTAAGGTGGTATTTTTAAGACCTGCCTAATCGTCGATCCGCAGCAGCGCTTAGATGCGTTGCCAGGATCTTGTTCTCGTCTGCGACAGAGAACCAATTGGGTGTTCGCCTAACGACGAGCACGGCCCCTTAACGGTTTTTGACGACCCTGAAGCGCTCTTGAACGCTCCAGGTCTCCAAAACTTTTCTTTTCTATACTTCTAATGACGCCTGGTCTATCGCAAGACCCGGGCCCATCGTTGTCGAAAGGGTTATTTTTTTAAGGTAAACCCCTTTTGCAGACGCCGGCTTCGCTTTCTTTAAATCGCCCAGCAGCGCCTCTACATTGGCTTTGACAGCCTGCACGTCAAAGCCGACCTGACCAACGCTGCCATGAATAATACCGGCCTTGTCGGTGCGGAACTGAACCTGACCCGCTTTGGCATTTTGCACCGCTGTCGCGACATCCACGGTCACCGTCCCCGTCTTCGGATTGGGCATTAATCCTCGCGGCCCAAGGACCTTGCCTAGCTGGCCCACAATACGCATTGCGTCCGGGGTGGCGATGACAACGTCGAAGTCCAGGTTACCACCCTTCACTTGCTCTGCTAGATCCTCGAATCCAACCACGTCGGCGCCCGCGGCCGTCGCTGTGTCTGCATTCTCGCCCTGGGCAAATACGGCAACCCGTACCGTCTTACCAGAGCCATGAGGTAGAGTGGTTGCACCACGAACAACCTGATCCGATTTACGGGGGTCAACACCGAGGTTTACCGAAACGTCAATGGATTCTGTAAACTTGCTCTTCGCCAGCTCTGATAAGAGCGCCACAGCTTCATCAATAGCATAGGCTTTTTGAGGATCGACCTTTTCTGCAATTGCGCGCATGCGCTTCGTCATTTTGCTCATTCTACACCCTCCACATCAATGCCCGAAGCCCGCGCGGTGCCGGCGATGGTTCGCACAGCAGCGTCCATATCCGCAGCTGTCAGGTCTGGCATTTTGATTTGCGCAATCTCTTCGAGCTGCGCACGGTTCACCTTTCCCACCTTCACTGTATTGGGGGTGCTACTACCTTTACTGATATTCGCTGCTTTTTGGAGTAACACAGCGGCAGGTGGCGTTTTGGTGATGAACGTAAAGCTGCGATCCGCATACACAGTAATCACCACCGGAATCGGAGTACCCGCTTCCGTCGACTGCGTTTGCGCATTGAATGCTTTGCAGAAATCCATGATATTCACACCGTGCTGACCCAATGCCGGCCCCACGGGCGGACTTGGATTAGCCTGACCTGCAGGAACCTGCAGCTTGATATAGGCTTCTACTTTCTTAGCCATTTTAACTCCTTAGCTCGCCAATTTATCAGCGAGACGATGGGTCCAAACGTGCGATGGCAACTCAGGCCACACAACACTCCCCGGGAAGGGACTAGCCCTTTTCTACTTGACCGAAGTCCAACTCGACCGGTGTTGACCGGCCAAAAATTGTTACGGCAACCTGAAGACGGTTTTTCTCATAGTTCACCTCTTCAACTACGCCATTGAAATCGTTAAACGGCCCATCAATGACTCGAACAATTTCGCCAGGTTCAAACACCGTCTTGGGTGTGGCTTTCTCGCTACCAGCGGCGACCCGATCCAGAATCGCTGCGGCTTCTCGCTCCGTTAAAGGCGCCGGCTGATCTGCCTTTCCGCCGATAAAGCCCATCACACGAGGCGTTTCTTTAACCAAGTGCCAGGTATCATCGTTTAATTCCATTTCTACCAATACATACCCCGGGAAGAATTTTCGCTCGCTGCGGCGTTTCTGCCCTGCTCGCATCTCTACAACCTCTTCCGTAGGCACGAGAATCTCACCAAAACAATCCTGCAAATTAGATAATTCAACGCGCTCGGTCAGCGCGCGAGCAACGTTCTTCTCATACCCTGAATAGGCGTGAACGACGTACCACTTCTTCGACATAATGCGATCCGCCCCTTTACCCAATCACGGAGCTGACGACCCAGCTCAAAAAAGAATCTAGACCCCAAAGGATCAAAGCAAATACCAAAACCAACACCAACACGACTAACGTGGTCTGGGTCGTTTCCTGGTTGCTGGGCCAGACCACCCGACGCACTTCAGTCCGGGCGTCTTTCAGCAACCCCCAGACACTGCGGCCACGTTCAGTCTGCACCGCGATGAAAGCGGCCAATCCAGCGCCAACCAACAACGCCAACACCCGTATTAACAGCGACTCGTCCTGAAAATACCAGTTACCGTATACGCCACCACACATCAACGCCCCGACCACAAGCCATTTAAGCCAGTCGAGTGATCCGCTGGAGGTCGTTTCTGTCTTTGTGCTCAAAGCTTTTACCCTAATAAAAATGTTGTCTTACCGACACACATTCCAAATGTTCTTTTCACGCTTCAGAGCCACACTATTCTGTTGCGACACTTCACATACCGTGGCTTAGCCCGCCTCATACAGAGGTGGCAGGCCAGGAGGGAATCGAACCCCCAACCTGCGGTTTTGGAGACCGCTGCTCTGCCAATTGAGCTACTGGCCTAAAGTCGGTCCACGATTAGGCTGTAAAACAACCTAATTCAATCGTGAACCCTACTTCTTCATCGGGCTACTACAATCGCAGCAGCCCTGAACAAGACCTCAGTGCTTATTCAATCACCTTAGCAACAACGCCTGCACCTACCGTGCGACCACCCTCGCGGATCGCAAAGCGTAAGCCTTCATCCATCGCAATCGGACAAATCAACTCAACCACCATGTTCACATTGTCACCCGGCATCACCATCTCAACATCCTGAGGCAGCTCACACGCACCGGTTACGTCCGTCGTACGGAAGTAAAATTGCGGCCGATATCCCTTAAAAAATGGCGTGTGGCGACCACCTTCGTCCTTGCTCAAAACATAAACTTCCGCTTCGAACTTCGTGTGCGGGGTGATTGATCCCGGTACCGCCAGCACCTGACCACGCTCTACCTCTTCACGCTTCGTGCCACGCAACAGAACACCTACGTTCTCTCCCGCTCGACCTTCGTCCAGCAGCTTGCGGAACATCTCAACTCCAGTACACGTCGTCGTCTGTGTCTCTTTTATGCCAATGATCTCTATCTCATCACCAACCGAGACAATCCCACGCTCTACTCGACCCGTCACAACCGTACCGCGACCCGATATCGAGAACACATCTTCTATCGGCATCAAAAAGGGCAGGTCTACCGCTCGCTCAGGCTCAGGTATGTAATCGTCCAGAACCTCTACCAACTCCCGGACCTTCGCCGCCGCATCCGCATCACCCTCAAGCGCCTTCAGCGCCGAGCCAATAACGATTGGCGTATCGTCTCCAGGAAACTCATAGGTATCCAGAAGTTCACGAACTTCCATCTCCACCAGCTCCAACAACTCTTCGTCGTCGACCATGTCCGCTTTGTTCATGAACACAACAATCCGGGGCACACCGACCTGACGCGACAGCAAAATGTGCTCTCGAGTTTGCGGCATAGGACCATCTGCAGCTGATACCACCAGAATCGCTCCATCCATCTGTGCCGCACCCGTGATCATGTTCTTCACATAGTCAGCGTGCCCAGGACAGTCAACGTGTGCGTAGTGACGCTTATCACTCTCATACTCAACATGAGACGTCGCAATCGTTATGCCGCGCTCTCGCTCTTCCGGAGCATTATCAATCTGGTCAAACGCCTTCAACTCTCCTCCGAAAGCTTCCGCGCACACCTTCGTCAACGCCGCCGTCAACGTCGTCTTACCATGGTCTACGTGACCAATCGTTCCGACGTTTACGTGCGGTTTAGTTCTCTCAAATTTCTCTTTGCCCAATTTTTTTTCCTCTTACATGCCCAGATGGTAGCTATTGTCAGGCAAGCAACCCTGCCCGCGACCTTCTGTCTTTTCTTACCAATGCACCACGCAAAGCATGGACCCTTTACCGCTTTGGCCAAGATCAGTCTCAGCCGCAACAAATGGTGCTCACAATCGGATTTGAACCGATGACCTCTTCCTTACCAAGGAAGTGCTCTACCGACTGAGCTATGTGAGCGTCAGCTCAAGCCGGAACCAGAGCCTCAGCGAGTTTTGTGGCACTGCCATAAACTCATCTCATAGGCACTCGTTGGCGCCCAATGCTTGGAGCGGGTAGCGGGACTCGAACCCGCATCATCAGCTTGGAAGGCTGAGGTTCTACCTTTGAACTATACCCGCAATCCCGTTCCAAAATATGGTGGTGGGGGAAGGATTCGAACCTTCGAAGGCTCAGCCGTCAGATTTACAGTCTGATCCCTTTGACCACTCGGGAACCCCACCTTTGTCCTTAAATTGTCCTGCGTTTCGCGCCTCCTCCGACGTCTCACTACACAGTGCTCGTATGTTTCTTCACACGGCCTACTATTGTGTTGACTCAGGCTCTCGCCAGAATTCTTTTCGTACCCCAACCGATCCTAAACCTGAAGAAACACCGGTTAAACGCCGCGTTTCAACGCCTCCCTTCGACCATCCTGCACACTGTCATGGTGCCGCCACCAAGAATCGAACTCGGGACCTTCTCATTACAAGTGAGCTGCTCTACCAGCTGAGCTATGGC
>Ga0129349_1125482_pt1 | contig 9758 bp, 11 predicted proteins | sample CPBNA1_7_FD_105436 | JGI IMG/M metagenome (GOLD analysis project Ga0129349, IMG submission 105436) | Freshwater to marine salinity gradient microbial communities from Chesapeake Bay, USA - CPBay_Sum_27_0.8_RNA1 (Metagenome Metatranscriptome) | ecosystem: Environmental > Aquatic > Marine > Coastal...
CAGATAAAAATGATTTGTCATTCTCGTCTCTGATCTGTCCCCAATCGAACCTTTCTGATAAAATCTTCTTCTAGTTAAATTCAGTGGTATTTCACAATGTCCGAAAACAGTAAAAAAAAGGTCATCGTCGGTATGTCTGGCGGTGTTGATTCATCTGTCTCTGCCTATCTACTTAAGCAACAAGGCTATCAAGTAGAGGGGCTTTTCATGAAAAACTGGGAAGAAGACGACAATGAAGATTACTGTACAGCAGCAGAAGATCTAGCTGATGCCCAAGCTGTTTGCGATAAACTCGGAATACACCTACACACCATTAATTTTGCTGCTGAGTACTGGGATAATGTCTTCGAGTATTTTCTTGCAGAGTATAAAGCAGGTAGAACACCAAACCCAGATATCCTCTGTAACAAAGAGATAAAATTTAAAGCATTCCTAGACTTTGCAGATGATGTCCTAGAAGCCGATTATATTGCAATGGGACATTACGTTAGACGTTCCTGTATCGAGTCAGATCAGAAACCTCAGATGTTGCGAGGACTAGACGGTAATAAAGATCAGAGTTATTTCCTATACACCCTTAGCCATGAACAAATTGGCCGTAGTCTTTTTCCTGTAGGTGAACTTGAGAAACCAGAGGTTCGCCGTATTGCCGAAGAACAAGGCTTGATAACAGCTAAGAAAAAAGATTCGACGGGAATTTGTTTTATCGGTGAACGTAAATTTACCGATTTTCTATCAAAATACCTACCCGCTCAGCCAGGAAAAATTGAAACTCCGGAAGGTAAAGAAATTGGTGAACATCAGGGCCTTATGTATCATACATTGGGTCAGAGAAAAGGGCTCCACATCGGTGGCCAAAAAGGTGGAGGGGGTAACGAAGAACCTTGGTATGTTGCCGATAAAGATCTCAAGCGTAACGTTTTAATTGCTGTACAGGGTGCAGACCACCCGTTGCTCAAGTCGGAAGGATTGATCGCCTCTCAATTGCATTGGGTGGACCGTTCTCCTCTTGTTTCAGAAATAAAATGCAGCGTAAAAACACGTTATCGCCAAAATGATATTCCATGCACTATTGTTCCCATTGATAATGGATCGATAAAAGTTATTTTTGATAATCCTCAGGTTGCTGTTACACCGGGTCAGTCAGCTGTTTTTTATCAAGGTGACGTCTGCCTTGGTGGTGGCATCATCGAAGAGCGTCTCTAATTTAGTTTTTATTCAGGAGTATATAAAGTGTCCAATACACTTTACGATCGTACTATTGCTTTTGCGGGCATCTGTCAGTCTGTTGTCCTCGTCCAGAACGTCGCTAAAAATGGTGTTTGTGATTCGGACGCTTTTTCTACGGCCATTAATGCCATAATGAATCTTAACCCCCAAAATACGCTTGACGTCTATGGACAAGAATCTGATCTAAAAATTGGGTTGGAATGCATAACAAAAGGCATTGATGGTAGCCCATCTGGTAGCGAAATTACTCGCTATCTTATCGGCTTACTGGCACTAGAGCGCAAGTTGAACTCACGAAGAGATGCCATGTCGCAACTCGGCGACAGAGTTCAGATGATTGAACGTCAACTCGAACATTACGACCTACTTGATGAACAAATGCTCGGTAATCTCGCTAGCATCTATCTTGATGTTATCAGTCCTATTGGACCACGAATCCAAATTGCTGGAACACCTGCCATATTGCAGCAATCGATTAATCAGCAAAAAGTAAGAGCCTTACTGCTATCTGGAATTAGAAGCGCAGTACTGTGGCGTCAGGTCGGTGGCAAACGTCGACATCTTATATTTGGGCGTAAAAAAATGATTGATCAGGCAAGTATGATACTCGCTCGGAGTTAGTACTTTCAGCAACCATATTATACCCAAGTAGCTTCAAAATGTAGGATTCAGAGCAATGCGACAGTATTGAATTCAAGAAAAATAACTCAGCGGAATAATCAGCTCTTAACAAGTTGTTTGACGTTCAAATTGGTGGTGTGTCACGCTCTAACAGGACGAGTTACCTTACTGAAGCTAGCATCTTAAGGGGACTTGGTTATACGTCATTAATGAATTTCGATAAAACAAAATAAAGAACAAGCAAACGTTTGCTTTGCCTAGTGACAAACGTACCTTAAGTTGGTATAAAGCTCAAAAAATTCAACTACTCAATATCAGGAGAAGAACTATGGAACTGTCAGCACTGACTGCTGTTTCCCCAGTTGATGGTCGTTACGGAAGTAAAACGGCGACTCTACGTGAAATTTTCAGTGAATATGGTTTGCTGAAGTACCGTACGATCGTAGAGATCCGCTGGCTACAAAAACTGGCTGCAACGGCTGAAATAACTGAAGTACCAGCTTTTAGTGGGCAAGCAAATGATTTTCTAAATGACCTTGCGGAAAACTTTTCTGAGAGTGATGCCAATAGGATCAAAGAAATAGAACGAACTACCAACCATGATGTAAAGGCTGTTGAATATTTCTTAAAAGAAAAGGTTGCAGAGGTTCCAGAATTGCACGCAGTAAATGAATTTATTCATTTTGCTTGTACGTCTGAAGACATTAACAATACATCGCATGCTTTGATGCTGAAAGAAGCACGTGACTCGGTCATATTGCCTGAAATGCTCAAACTCATTGATGCATTGAAGTCTTTAGCAGAAGAATATCGCGATATCCCGTTACTATCTCGTACTCATGGTCAGCCTGCCTCCCCCTCAACAATGGGCAAGGAAATGGCCAATGTCGTATACAGGATGCAAAGACAGTATAACCAAGTAGCTAATACCGAAATCTTAGCGAAAATAAACGGTGCTGTCGGTAATTATAACGCTCACCTTTCAGCGTATCCCCAAATAGACTGGCACCAATTCTCAAAAGAATTCATTACCGAATCTCTTGAGGTCTCTTGGAACCCATATACAACTCAGATCGAACCTCATGATTATATTGCTGAGTTGTTCGATGCGATAGCTCGCTTCAACACCATCTTAATTGACTTCGATCGAGATATTTGGGGCTATATTGCACTTGGACATTTCAAGCAAAAGACGATTGCTGGAGAGATTGGCTCATCAACAATGCCTCATAAAGTCAACCCTATAGATTTCGAGAACTCCGAAGGGAACCTAGGGCTTGCCAATGCGGTATTTAGCCATTTGTCGCAGAAATTACCTATCTCACGCTGGCAACGCGATCTCACCGACTCTACCGTTCTAAGGAACCTTGGTGTTGGTGTTGGTTACACAATCATTGCCTATACTTCAACCCTAAAAGGTATCAGTAAGCTTGAAGTAAATAGAGAAGCACTACTCGCAGAACTTGACCAAAATTGGGAAGTGCTAGCCGAGCCGATTCAAACGGTTATGCGTCGTTATGGTATTGAAAAGCCATATGAAAAATTGAAAGAGTTGACACGAGGTAAACGAGTAGATGGAGAGGCAATGTATCACTTCATTGAGAATCTTGAGCTTCCACAACATGAAAAAGAGCGGCTACAACAAATGACACCGGCGAATTATATCGGCGAAGCAGTGTCATTGACAGACAAGATATAATTTAAAAAGAGGCTGACGCTCTCAGTCAGCCTCTTACTCTAGTAATTTCAAGATGCTAGTTTACTTGGGTGCATATCACTGGTTATCTCTTTTGAAAAAATAACGTAATTTCTCCCACCTCAACACCAAATTTTTTAATTTTGGTCAAGTTAAAGATATGATCTGTATCTTGCCTATAGAGCCAATCATCAAAAGCAACAACAATTGGGCTTCCCTCATAAACTAACTCAAAATCATACTTCCACTGCAGCGCATTACCCACTTCTTTTCCATAAGCTTTTCCAATGATATCGTCTGCACTACCTATGTATTCGTTGCTCCCATTGCGAATAATCGTCCAAACCCTCTGGGTCTTTTCACCATCATCGAACACAAAGTCTTCGACGAGAGTTAAAGTGTCCCCATCAACCTTACCAGTGATGGCCACCTCAAAACGCCGCGTTTGTTTCCCTGTATAATCTTGAATCATTCCCCAAGCGGCACTGTCACCCTCAAAATATTCAAATAAGTTAAATTTGGGCTCAGAATTCTGGTACTGGCTGATGTCATGGCTACATCCTGCAGCAAATAGCACCACCGACATGAACAGCAAAACTTTCAAATTTTTTATCATTTCCTATCCCCTATTAGTCCTTTCCTTAGTTTTGGATACTCTGTTTTAGGTGAGAGCCAGATAGCCAAGAACGCATCGTTAAGTTTTTCATCTTCTATTGTGCCGATCAGTCGTGACTGTTCATTTTCTGCTGGCGAATAGAAAAAAGAACCTTTCACTCCATTCGTAACGTAAGTCAAATTGTGCCCCTCACGGACACCTGGGAATATATTAGTAACGATCTCTTCCCAACCGGGAATTAGCGTTTGGTCATAACCAAGTTTGTTCCACTGCTCAACGGTCGCTTCGACTAACGCCGCTTTTGAAATATCCCTTTTATAAGTGATGGAGAGTGCCAAAGGGTGAGGTGTAATATCATCTTCTACAATATAATCACCATCGGGCGTGTAAAGTTCAGATGAATATACATCAAAAAACAACACGCTAAGTTCAGCACTGCCTGCTTTGGGCCATTCACGCCAACTACTCGTTGTAGAAACCGAAAAAGCATTGCAAGTGAAAAAGCTTAGAAAAAAAATAGTGACCCTAACTCGCCACGTTTTGCCGTTCATAGCTAAAAACCTTGAGTAACACATAAACGATTACGAACCACTCTACCGTCAAAGCCGTCATCGCTATGTTAAAATCCGCAGAAAAAGATACCGCTCCCAGCTTTTCGCCACCTAAGTAACTCATACTCCCTCCTACTGCCCCGCATGTTGAAATAAGAAAAAAGGAATAACCTTGTATCACTTGATAGAGAAAATAAGCGTACCAAACAAAAACCAGCCACAGACTAATGAGCCAAATGGGTAAACTCGACTGCTGAAAATCTAAAATACCCAATTGAATATTTACGTAGTCAATCAAAATACCAAGAGTCGCAATAAAGAAGAATTTGATCCATGGAAAATCAGTAGTGGCCTTGGTCAGTAACAGTGTAAAAATCGCCAAACCCAAAGTGATATACTGAGCGTTATAATTTCCAACAACAGCCAACACCCATAAGCATTGGAACCAAAGAGATATGGCAATAAATTTCTTCATGATCCGTCCTCTGATAACACTAAGGGCGCTGGAAAGTCATATGTACAGTGCTGATTGTTCTTGCTCTGAACCCACCTTCACAATAACAAAAATAGTAGTTCCACATCCTCGTGAATCGCTCATCAAACCCTAGGCTCTCAACAGTTTCCAAAGCATGATTAAAACGTAAGTACCATTGTCGTAAGGTATCTGCATAATCTTGGCCTATATCATAGAGGTCTCTCAATACAAGATCACTGTGGTTTGTTGCTGTTTGTGTAAGGGCCGTAATTGATGGTAAAAAGCCTCCAGGGAATATATATTTTTGGATAAAGTCCACGTTATTGCTGTAATATTCGTATCGTTGATCCGCAATAGTAATGGCTTGGATCGCCATTAAACCACCAGACTTGAGAAGTGACTGACATTTTTCTACATATGAGGTTAAAAACTGTTTCCCAACGGCCTCAATCATTTCGATAGAGACTAGCTTATCAAACTCTCCTTTCAGTAAGCGGTAGTCTTGTTTGAGTAAGGTAATACGCCCCTCTAACCCTTTTTTCTTGATGAGTTCTTCAGTATGTTGGTGTTGTTCTTCTGATATGGTGGTAGTAGTTACATGACAACCATAGTTTTCAGCCATATATAGCGCCATGGCACCCCAACCCGTGCCGATTTCAATAACACGATCATTGGACGTGAGTTTTAATTGTTGGCACAGGCGCTCCATTTTATTAATTTGAGCCTGCTCTAACGTATCGTCACTATTTTCAAATATTCCCGATGAGTAAAGCATCCGATCATCCAAGAACGTTTGATAAAGCGCGTTACTCAAATCGTAGTGAGCCTGGATATTTCGCGCAGAATTCACTAACGTATTTCTCTTTAACCAATGAGTAAAACGGTTTGAGTACCGAGATAGTATTCCAGAACGACTCTCTATCGAGTCCAACGCAGCCATATTTCTTGCCATGAGCTCCATCAAAGCTGTGAGATTGGGGCTCTCCCACCATCCATCCATATAAGCCTCCCCTGCAGCTATACTACCCCCCTTTAAAAGACGTGAGTAAAAGCCCGGGTGCTTTATTTCTATCGTTGCTTCGAGCCCTTCGCGAGAATGAGTACCCCAAAATTGATGTGTCTGAGGGGCCATTACTTCGAATGATTCCACTACTTTTAACGAACCAACACTGAGTTTGTTGAGGCAAGAGAAAGCCAGTTCTCTTGCTGCTTTTTGTAATACTGTCAGCTGCTTTGATAAAGTCAGCGTTTGTGAGTCAATCATTGTCATTCGCTCCTGATTATTTTGCCTTGTTTTCGGGCTGCGGTGATTTTGTTTTTTGATACTTGGGATGAGAATAAAAAGGTGCTCCTTTGAGCCACAGCTTAAGCGCATGCCAGTAAATACCTGCCGTCACTTTTACCGCCATTACTGGCGTAGTGATCAAAAGTTTTAGCAGTATTCCAGAACTGAATGCGTGTCGCTTCATCGAAAGAGTCGCATCAAACTCTTTAGTCTCTCTATGGCACTCTAGATGCAAAGAGAGATGCTTACCTATGGGATGGATACGCCATTGATATCGCTGCTCTATGGGATTGAAAGGAGAAACATGAAACGCTTTATTGTGTTGCCAAGATGACGTATCCGTTGCGTCTAAGAGATAATAATGACGCTCGTTCCATGGCGTATTGCTAACCTCTGCAAGTAAATATCGCCACTGGCCATCATCATCATAAACATAGTAAAAATTAACCGGACTGAAATAGATGCCGAAATACCTGAGGTGTACGACTGCCCGAACAGAACCCGAAAAACAATGCCCCCCTAACTCTTTAACCTTCTGGAATACCGCCTGTTTAATGTCCCCTGTACCTAAGTAGTCCTCCCGACGAAACCTAGCCCAATGCCACCACTTACGGCCAAAACAAAAGACTGATTTTTCGAGTGATGCGATTTCATCCAAATCAATACAAGGCATAAAAAGCTGGTAGTTCAATGCATGAGTTACTGGCCTGAACCGGCGATGCCTTACATTACCTGACATTAAGCAACTGTTTGAACCAGCCATCTTATGCCGCTCCCCTAGAAACTTCCATATCATCGACTTCTTGAATGCCCCTTACGACATCTAAGGCACTCCTAACACCATCTTCATGAAAACCGTTATACCAATAGGCACCGCAGAACCAAACGCGATTTTGACCGTTTATTTCCTCTCTTCGTCCTTGAGCATCAATCGTAGTTTGGTTGAATACAGGGTGATGATAGACAAATCTACGGATAACTTTATCTTCATCAATACGTTGGCTACTGTTCAAAGAAACACAAAACGTCTCCGGTGCATCAATATGTTGAAGTATGTTCATGTTGTAGGTTAGCGTAGGCGCGCGTGTCTCTTGTGCACTGCTGCCATCGAGCCAATAATTCCACGAAGCCCATGCAGCTTTTCTCTTTGGCAATAAACTGGTATCTGTATGAAGAATAACGTCATTCGCTTGATAGGCTAAATCCTTCAAAATAGATGATTCTGTAGCCGATGCGTCTATCAATATCTGAGCGGCCTGATCGCTGTGGCATGCGAAGATAACCTGATCATAGCGCTCAAGATTGCCGTTGCAGAGAATACTAGCCCCATGTTCATCGCGAACAACTGATTCGACAGAGCTATTGAGGCGGATCTGTCCAGAAAATCCTTCTGTGAGAGGGGTAATATACTCTCTTGAACCACCATTGATAACGTACCACTGTGGACGATTTGTTACATCCAGCAATCCATGGTTGAGGAAAAAGCGAGCAAAAAAATATAAAGGAAATGCTCGCATGTCTGCGAGTGTAGAGGACCATATAGCAGCGCCCATCGGTAATATATAATTGTCACAGAAAAATTCGCTAAAGTTGTTGGTTTCGAGAAACTCACCTAGGGTTTCCTGCCCCTTTATGGGTTGGCTTGCAACTTGTTTTACTTGCTTATTAAAGCGTAAAATCTCGAAAATAAAACGATAAAACTTTGGATTGAACCAGTTTCTCTTTTGAGCAAACAACGTTGTGACAGTATGACCGTTGTACTCCAAACCATTTGAATCATTCCTAACACTAAAACTCATCTCACTTGGCGTACCTTTGACTCCTATCTCATTCATGAGCGCCATAAAGTTAGGATAGGTTCTATCATTGTAAACAATAAACCCGGTATCCACCGCATAACTCTTATCGTTAAGTTCAACATCAACCGTAGCAGTATGCCCACCTACGTAGTCATTGGCTTCATATAGAGTGATATCATGCTCGCGATGCAAGTGATAACCGCAAGTTAAACCCGATATTCCCGACCCTATTATGGCTATTTTCATAGTAACGTTCCTATCCTCGTGACACTAATTTAGAAGTGATTCGGTTTTGCCAACCATATGGAAGTAAACCGATTAAACGTAATATTGTGGTAAAGGTTTTCGGGAAGTAGATATGCTGTTTACGCTTCTCAATTCCCTCACGAATCTCTCTCGATGCTCTTTGTGTAGATATAAGCATCGGCATCTCAAATGTGTTTTTGTCAGTTAAAGGAGTTTTAACGAAGCCCGGGTAAATAACCGATACGAGAACATCTTTGGCCTTCAGATCGAGTTGTAATGTTCTTGCCAAGTAGCTTACAGCTGCTTTCGATGAGCCGTAGGCTTCTGCTCGGGGAAGCGCGACCTCGCTAGCTATAGAGCCAACAATCGCTACAACTTGACCAGATTGGAACTGTGATTGGCAGGCATGAATGGTATTAGCCAGTCCAATAACATTGATGTCAAAGATTCTCCTAAAGAGAGGCGCATCAATATGGCCGTCATCGATATACTCACAGTCACCGGCATTCAATAACCATACGTCAGGTGTTTTTTCCAATGAAGACAGAGCATTTATCGATGCCTCTAAATCAGTGATATCAAAGGCAACGCCTTGCAGAGTTGAATGCGCGGCTTCTAGCTCGTCTAGAACGGATTCATTTCTACCACAAGCGTAAACATTCCAACCACTTTCGGCGTAATCTTTAGCTAACTGAAGGCCGATACCAGAGGTGGCACCAGTGATCATTACTGTTTTCATTGCCCTAGCCTCTGCTTAATTGTCCTTATGATCCCGCCGAGTAGTGGAACGTTTTCGTATATCATTTCTCCCATGTCGAAGTAGTCCCTCTGGTAAATCACTTTATCTTGGTGAAACTTTAGATGGCTAACACCATTAACAAAAACGGTGTTTCCCTTAGATAACTTGGGGTGCTCTAAAGACATCTTCCAGATTAAAAACCCAGTGTCTCCGGTCTGCTGAGCTTCGGATATCTCAAAATCACACCGTCTAACATTTTCGTACAGTGCTTCAAAGTATTTGTGTAAATCATCAAAGCCCTCGATACGATGCGCTGCGTCCTCGAAAAGGACGTCGCTATGATAGACCTGAGACAACAGGTGGAGGTTTGACTTACTTAACTGTTGGTAAAACTCGCCAACCGATTGGACATCCATTCTTTTTCCTTACCTCTAATTGTACATTTTTTATTTTTGTACAAGATTTAGTAAATGTAGACGATTTAAAAAAGTTGTACAAAC
>Ga0129349_1241389_pt1 | contig 9735 bp, 7 predicted proteins | sample CPBNA1_7_FD_105436 | JGI IMG/M metagenome (GOLD analysis project Ga0129349, IMG submission 105436) | Freshwater to marine salinity gradient microbial communities from Chesapeake Bay, USA - CPBay_Sum_27_0.8_RNA1 (Metagenome Metatranscriptome) | ecosystem: Environmental > Aquatic > Marine > Coastal ...
GTAAACGCGGTCGGGATCGTCGTAATGACAGAGGTGGTTACCCTATCGTGCAGCTGACACCTGTCTTATGTCCCTCGTTTGGCGACACAACTGGCCGGGAAGATGGCCTGCACTGAGACAATTGAAAGTGGTGAATGCAATCGCTCTGCGATTCACCGTGGGGGCTGTTGTTTTTAAACCCCGGCTGCAGTAGCCGCACTGGTCCCGCGAGCTTTTCGGCACTTTCCAAAATCTGTGTTCGATGCAGGCGGTGAGGCAGAACTTTGGTAGCACTTCGCCCCGGGAGCCGCAAATGACCGTGCGCGGACCAGGCGTGAAATTGAGGTGTGCGGCAAATGCCGACGGCGACTCACAGAATAACAGCCGCTGTTGGAATGGGGCCCCTAACAGCAGGCCGGGGGGGAAATCGTCACGCTTGTCGTTCAGGACGCTGTTGGCATTGCATCAAGCCGTCGCAGGATCTCGGACTGGTTTTCGAGGATCTGATTTACCAGTCCCATAACAACGGACTCCTCGGGCGGAATTGCATTGCAAAGTTCACGCAATGCCGCACAAATCTGCCGTTGTCCATGGATCAGGCTGGTCAGCATCGCCTCAAGTGCCAGGAACTGCAGATCTGTGTATTCAGTCGGGAATGTCCCGAAGTCAATCGAGTGATCGCAGTTGCTGAGGAATTTTGCCAGCTCCCCAGTGTCCAGTCTTTGAATTTCAGCCAGTTCGTCAACAAGGTTGCCCTTGTCAATGTCCTGGGAGTGCGTCCACAGAGAAGCTTCAGAAACGTACTGCAGAAAGCTCTTCGACATCTGTATTAGAATGCCGTTCAGCTGCCGGTTAATCGTTTCACTCGCCATGACGGAATCCGAAATTGTTCAGACTGTTCAAAGTTGTTGGTACATCAACGCTGCCTGTACCACCCACACCGGGGGGACTGCAGAACCTGTCCCCGAAGAATCTCTCATTGTCTACTGAAGCATGACCAATGCTTGTGCTGCAGAGTTCGCTGTGGTGCTCATCACGTAGGGAGCAACGCCGAGGAGAATGACAAATCCCGCAAGCGTCAGCACAAACGCAGATTCCCATGAAGCGAATTGAACCGGTACCGGACGAGCATCTTCGTCTCGAGTCTCAAGGAACATCGTCTTCAGAACTCGGATGTAATAGAAGAGGCTGAAGACAGTATTCAGACAGCCGAACGCAAGCAGGACATACATGAAGCTGTGGCTGCTGCCAGCATTGAAGACTGCTGCAAAGATAAAGAACTTACCAACAAAGCCTCCAAACGGGGGCAGGCCGACAAGGCTGAAGAAGCAGACAAGCATCACTACGCAGAGCACCGGGGCCTGACTGATCAGCCCGCGCACGTCACCAATTGTCTCTCCGTAGGTGTGATTTCTAACAAGTGCGATGACCGCGAAGGCTCCGAGATTCATGAATAAGTAGACGAACAGGTAATACAGCAGACCTTCCATCGCGGAAGCCACACTGCGAGAAACGTCCCCGGCAGCCGTGTCACTAAGCATCACCACCATGGCTGAAACGGCCATCACCATATAGCCGGCATGAGCAATAGTGGAATACGCCAGCAGTCTCTTCAGATTATCCTGTCCGTAGGCCGCCAGGTTTCCGAGGGTCATCGTGATGATAGAGATCACACCGAGACCAACGCCAAAGGCGGTTAAAAGCGTTTCAGCTCCCTCAGCCCCGGCCATGGAAATACACAGCCGTACCAATAGAGCAAACGCACCAGCCTTCGAAGCAATCGAAAGAAATCCTGCAACTTCCGCAGACGCGCCCTCGAATGCGTCAGGGCACCAGAAGTGGAACGGAACCAGCGACAGTTTGAATGCCAGCCCGGCAAGAATCATCAACAGGCCCAGCGCAAAGGTTCGGAGTTCAGGGTCGCCGAGACCGCCGGAACCATCAGCGGCAACGGCCGCAAGCCGTTCACTGAGCAGAGACATGTCGGCGGTGCCAAGCGTGCCTGCAACGAGACTGATCCCGTAAAGCATGACCCCGGCAGCACCCGCTCCGTAAACCACATACTTCAGGGCACCTTCACTGGCTGATTTCTGTCCCTTCAGGAACCCAACCATTGCGTAGCTGGGCACACTGGCCATTTCCACGGCAATGAACAACATCAGCAGGCTGTTTGATGATGCCATCAACATCATCCCCAGCGTGGCACCAAACAGCAACGAGTAGAAGTCAGGCCCGTCTTCCTCGTCGGGGATTCCAGTCAGGCTGGTCAGAGCCACCGTAAGCAACAGAAACAAGCTGAGAAACGCGCGGAAATAGACGGTGAAATTGTCGTGTATCAGCAGACCAGTGAACAGTTCGGTCGAAACTGGAGCCGACTGTGCAAAGAGTTCACGGTACTGCAACCACGAGCACGTCAACGCGGCCGCAGCTCCGACCACCGCAGTTATGCAGGCTGGCAGGACGCGATCGGCGCTGAACAAACGCACGAGCAGCATCAGGACAATTGTGACACAAAGACACAACTCAACACCGAACAGCGGCAGAGATTTCTCCGTAGTGTCCTGGATGAGCTTAGTTATCAGCTGGGAAAACAGCATTGCAGCACTTACAGACAGAAGTCAGGGAAATCGAAATTAGTCACGACGGCTGAGAGAAATGGAATTCTTCAGCGCTGAATCGAGGCCTGAAGCTGGTCCAATTGGAAGATTGCGTTTTGACAACCCTCCGCTGATGCTTCAGCCATCGCTCTGATGGAGGGCTCCATCACGTCAAACAAAACTGCCGGATAGACACCAAGAACAACTGCGAGCACCATCAGGATCGCAGCAACTGCGTTCTCTCGTCCATTGCTGGGAGTGATGTCTTCCGCATGCGGGCCTCGGTATTCAGCACCGAGATAAACTCGCTGAAGAGCCCAGAGGATATAGCCAGCGGTCAGGATCACCCCCGATGCCGCAAGAATGGCCAGTGGCGGACTGAAGCTCCACGTGCTGATGACAACGAAGACTTCGCCGATGAAGCCGCACAGCCCCGGGAGACCAAGGCCGGCGAAGAACAATCCGGCTGCCATGCCGCTGTAGAGCGGCATCAAACCCATGAGGCCACCGAACTTATTCAAATCACGATGGTGAACCCGGTCGTAGATCACTCCAACCATGAAGAACATTCCGGTCGATGAAACGCCGTGAGCAATCATCTGGAACATCGCACCATTCAGCCCCATCTGCCAATAGTCAGAATTGAGCGTTTCGCCGGTTGTCTCGTTAATCTTCCAGATCGCCAGGCCCAGCAAAACATAGCCCATGTGACTGACTGAACTGTAGGCGACCAGCCGCTTGAAGTCGGTTTGAGCCAACGCGGCGAACGCCCCGTAAATGATGCTGAAGACACCGATGGCAACCATCGCCCATGCACAATACTGGGCCCCGTAAGGACAGAGCGGAAATGCAATGCGGATAATTCCATAGCCACCCATCTTCAGCAATACGCCTGCCAGAATCATACTGATGGGCGTCGGTGCCTCGACGTGTGCGTCCGGTAGCCATGTGTGGACGGGGAACGCCGGTAATTTAATCGCGAATCCAATAAACAGCAGAATGAATGCCGTGATCTGCATGCTCGGTGACATCAGAGTTCCCTCGGATGCACGCTGAGCAAGAGCAACAAGATTGAAGCTGTCTTCGGTACCACCGCTGACAAAGTAGAACATCAGCATTGCGATCAGCATCAGCACACTGCCCGCAAGCGTGTAGAGGAAGAACTTGATCGCGGCGTATTCTCGTCTTGGTCCCCCCCAGACGCCGATCAGGAAGTACATCGGCAACAGCATGACTTCCCAGAACACGTAGAACAGGAAGAAGTCCAACGACAGGAAGACACCCATCATTCCAGCTTCCAGCATCAGAAACAGGATCAAATAGCCGCGAACGTGCTTCGTAATGCTCCAGCTGGCAGCCATCGCCAGGGAACTGACAAGGCCCGTCAAGACGACAAGCGGGAGGCTGATTCCGTCGACACCAAGTCTGTAATAGACGTTCCAGGACGGTACCCAGTCCGCGACATCGGCCAGCAGCATGCCCTGTGCGGGATCATACTGCCCCCAGAGCACAACGGACATGATGAACGTCACCAGTGTGACACCGAGCGACCAGAATCGCATCGCCTCCGTGTTCTTCTCATCGAAGATCAACAGTAACAGTGCACCGATCAGAGGAAGAAAGATCAGCAGTGAAAGCAGCAAGAATGGATTCATGATCGATTCGCAGCCTGATGAGCAGTCCGTCTTTTGGCGAAAGAGCCGTCAAAAAGACGATCACAAACAAAAATTTTCAGTTCCGTAGAACACAACAGAAATACAGTCCGGTCGCACGGGGGACGCCCGCACACTGGCTTTGTCACCCTGGGAAGGTTGTCAGCACAACTGCAAACAACGCAACAACTCCGGCAACGATAAACATCACATACTGCCGCAAATTCCCGGTCTGAATTGTCTTCAGAGACAAACCTGCGGAGTGAGTCGCGCGACCGATCACGTTGACAAAACCATCAACGACGGTTTCATCAAACAGACGGTCCCACCGTGAGACAACGACGGTCACCTTCGCAGCTCCATGGAGGATGCCGTCAAAGATGGTCCGGTCGAACCACGCACAAAACTTTCCAACGATATGCATCGGACGCATAAAGACCGAGTCATAGAGTTCGTCAAAGTGCCACTTATTAATCAGGAACCCATGGACTCCTGACAATTGCTTCTGGATCTCCCCGGGATTGATCCAGCCTGCACCATAAAGCACCCAGGCGACCAGTGTTCCTGAGAATGCAGCCAACATCGCAAGGATTCCGGCAGTGCCGTGAACATCATCGACTGCATCGTGGCCCGGCAGGGTGACTGACCCAGCGATTCCATGGGCAATGTAAGCGGGCTGATCACCTGTAATCAGTCCGTACAAAGGTCCCTGTTCACCATCCCAGGCACAGTAGGCCGCAAAAATGGAGAGAGCCAGCAGTGGCAGCGTCATGATCGCAGGGCTTTCATGGCAATGGTCGTACACGTGCTGGTCGCGTGGAGAGCCCGCGAATGTATAGAACCACAGGCGGAACATGTAGAACGCGGTAATTCCAGCGGTGATCAGGGGCACGATGAACAGCAGAAAGTGAGCCGGATTTGCTTCTACAAAGGCAAGCGCTGTGGCGACGACAGCGTCTTTCGAGTGAAAGCCGGAGAAAGCAAAAAAGCTGGACAAGCCAACCAACCCCGGGATGGCCAGACCGCTGATGGCAACGACACCGACCAGCATGGTCCAGGCTGTGATCGGCATCTTATGTCGAAGTCCACCCATTTTGGGCATCTCCTGCTCATGATGACAGCCGTGGATCACGCTGCCGGAGCAGAGGAACATGAGTGACTTGAAAAACGCATGCGTGACAAGGTGAAAGAGTCCGGCGCCCCAGCCAAAGACACCAAGGCCCAACATCATGTAGCCGAGTTGGCTGATTGTGGAGTAGGCCAGAACCTTTTTGATGTCAGTGGCGACAACCGCGATGGTGGCAGCCACAAACAGGGTGATACAGCCGACATAGGCAATGGTCAGCAGGACCTCCTGAGTAAACATCGGGTAGAAGCGTCCGGTGAGATAGACCCCCGCAGCAACCATCGTGGCGGAGTGCACCAGTGCGGATACGGGAGTTGGTCCCTCCATCGCATCGGGCAACCAGGTTTGCAATGGGAATTGAGCACTCTTGCCAATGCAGCCAGCGAACACTCCCAGCCCCGCAACGATCAGCAACGAATAAGGAATGGTCCGAGAACTGTTCTCCGGATTCGGCGCAGTCATTGAGCCGATCAATACCTCGCCTGAAACCTCGTCAAGCAGGATGTCGCCACCCTCACTACGCGGCAACATCTGGAAGAGGCCCGCTTCCACCACGTGGCCCGACAGATCGGTTGTTTCGCCAAACTTAAACGTGCCGAAGAATGTCCACAGAACCATCAGACCAATCAGGAACCCAAAGTCTCCCACACGGTTCATGATGAAGGCTTTGTTCGCCGCATCGCTGGCCGACTTGCGTTCCGTGTAGAAACCAATCAACAGAAAGCTGCAGATCCCGACCAGTTCCCAGAAGATGAACACCTGGAAAATATTACCGGCCAGAACCAGCCCGAGCATGGAAAAACAGAACAGCGAAAGGAACGCAAAAAACCTGTAAAAACGTCCCGGACGATGGACATGATGACCGTCGCTCAGATGGGCGAAGTGATCCACGTACTCATCGGTCAGTTCATCGGACATGTACCCGATTGCAAACAGGTGGATACACGTGGCGATGAATGTCACCATCGTGAACATCACCAGCGTCAGGCTGTCAATGTAGTAGTCAAGTGTCAACTCGAGACCGCCAAAGGTGGCCAGACGGTAGAGAGTTCCGGAATAGACTGTCGGAGCATCATGAGAGTGGTCCGCATCTGCCACGTTGCCATCTGCAGAAACTGATGTCGTCACCCAGTTCCCAGGTTCCATGCCGATGGTGGTCGCCTGGTCGTTTCGCGACTTGATGTTCGCAGCATCGTGCGCGATGACACGCCATCCGGTTGCATTCCCCCAAACAACGAGCGCCGAGGCACTGCACAGAAACCCCGTTGCAATACAGGCAACCGCAAGCCAGGCAGCGACGCGACTTTTGCGGCTTCCCCAGAAGCCTCCAAAAATCTCAATAGCAAATCCCAGCAGTGGCAGAAGCCACGCTGTCATCAATAGGTTTCGAAGCGTTTCGCCTGTCATGATCAGTCCAGTGAAACTGATTTCCTGAAGAATGGCCCGGTATCACTTCGGCCGTCCCGAAGATCCCTGGCCTGCCGGGGAAGCAGCAAACTATCCTTTGAGCCGGTTTGCCTTATCCACGTCGATTGTCAGGTGGTTGTTATAGAAGTTCAGTGCAATCGCCAGCGCTACGGCCGCCTCAGCAGCCGCGAGTACAATCACAAAAAGTGCAAAGATCTGTGCGTCCAGACCCAGCGCTGTGTATTTCGAAAAGGCAATAAAGTTGACGTTTGCCCCGTTCAGAACCAGTTCGACACCCATGAGGACGCCAATACCATTTCGCTTTGTCGCCATGCAAATCACGCCGCACACAAACAGTACGGCACCAACCAGCAAGTAGGCCTGAAGTCCAGCGATCATAACAACCCCGCGATTCCGGTTCCGAATCGGTAACTAACGTCTGTTTAACTCTCGTGGCCATCGCTGGCCCACAGCTTCAAATACAACTTAAGAACGCCCGAATTTGAACTGAGGCAACTTAATGCTGCCTCCTCAGGATTCCAAACCCTCTGCCGGCGCCGCGGACTTTCTCTTCGCACGAGCAAGGTACGCTGCGCCGATCAGTACGACCAGCAGATGCACGGAGACAATCTCAAAGGGCAGCAGGTAACCTGTGCTCAGCGTATCGCCATCGTGCAGATCCAGATCGGGTCGAGCCCCAAGCAGTGCGAGGCCGAGAGGCCTGAGCGTGTTACCTTCGGGTGAACCTGCAGTGACTGCAGAGGCTCCGGTTGGTGGGGCGGGCCACTCAACACCTTGCAGACTGGAGAAGACCGCAAACATAAACAACAAGCCAAGTAGCCCCCCAATGATCGTTTCACCAGGGGACGATTTGATTTTCAGATAGGGGCTACTGGCAGTGAGCATCACGCCAAAAACAAGCAGAATCAGCGTTCCACCAACGTAAATGATCAGCTGTGCAGCACCGATGAAGTCCGCGTCGGCAAGAAAGAACAGAGCTGCGGTGCTACCGAGTGAGATCACAAGCCAAAAGGCCATTCGCACGACAGTCTGGGAGACGACGACTGCCACCGCACTCAGGCAGGTTGCCAGGGCAAAGATTGCAAACAGCAGTTGCCCGCCGAGTAAGTTTGAGTCATTCATTGAATCTCCTCCCCGTCGTTCAACGCCTGACGTTCAAACGCCTCGGTTGTTTCTGCTTCCTGTACCTCAGCGGCAAATCGCGCCCCGAGCGGTTCCGGGGTCCAGCTGGATCGCTGAGTTGCAGTGGCCAACAACAACGGCCAGATCGTGGCTCCCAGGAACAGGAAACAGCTAATGGGAATCAGGTACTTCAGACAGGTCGTCATCACCTGGTCGATCCGGAGTCGTGGCAGAGTCCATCGCAGCCAGATTTGGACGAAAACCCCCGCACTTCCTTTCAGCACGAATACGAATGCCCCAATCACGTTGGCCAGATAACTTCCGATCGGGGAATCAACGGAGTTGTTGCGGGCGGCGTAGAGCAGTTCGTCGATGGGGCCAAGCCCGGTGTTCCATCCACCGAGGAAAAGAATGCCGGCAATTCCACAGACCGCGAACATGCTGGCGTACTCGCCCATGAAGAAAAACGACCAGCGAATCCCGCTGTACTCGGTGTGAAACCCTCCGACAAGTTCACTTTCCGCCTCTGCCAGGTCAAACGGGGCTCGCTTACAACTGGCTGTGGCCACCACGAAGTACACAAAGAATGCTACAAACGTAAATGGATCATGGAAGATGAACCAGTTTTGGATGCCGCCCCGCTGCATCCCACCAATTTCACCGAGATTGAGAGACCCGGCAGCAACAATTGGGACCAAAGCGCAGATTGCCAGCGGAATCTCGTAGCTGACCATTTGAGCAGCTTCTCGCATGCCTCCAAAGAGTGACCACTTTGAGCCACTGGAGTAGCCCGCCATGATGATCCCGAAGACCTCCAGCGAGAGCACAGCCAGAATGATGAATAATCCGCAATCAGCGGTTACTGCAACCCAACCAGAACTGAATGGGAGCACGACGAATGCCGCAAATGACGCAATACAGACGAAGTAGGGCGCTGATTTGAACAGCATGGCATCCGCAGCCGGGGGACAGAGGTCCTCCTTTTGCACCAGCTTGATCCCGTCTGCCAGAGATTGCAACCAGCCGAACAGGCCGCCAACGCGAGTTGGGCCGAGACGATCCTGAATTCGACCGGAAACTTTGCGTTCCAGCCAGATAAACAGGAATGGCGATAAGGCGAATGCATGGACCAGCAGAACGGCGTGGATTGCCGCAGCCAGAACATGCTGAATTCCCCACCCGGAAAAAGTATCACCGACGAGCCCCTCGAGGAACCCGGCGATTGACTGAGCCGCGAGCATCATGGATCACGCACCCACAATCGAGTTAGAACGATACAACCTACACACACCATCACCGCTGTTGCATCCTGCAAAGCCGTGTCGTTGGAGCATCTTCGGAGACCACCAGCGAAACACCGTATGAACAATCAACAAGATGGACAGCCAACGCCGCGGGGATGAGATCTGTACGATCAAAGCCCGGATGAGCGACACTGGATACACTCGCTGTAGTTCCACAAACATGCCAGCCAACAAACACGAGTTGTCATAGCCTGGCAAGGCCCTGTTGGTCAGCACAGTAGCCCTGCCTTTTCTGCAGTTCCCAATACCGACAGTGAAGAAGACAGCCGACGCTGAAATTCAGACCGGCCTGTTCATCGCTGTTCAGCACTCAATACTGCGACGATTGCGCCAACAAACTTCGGCTGAGTGCCCACAGCAGAATGTACTGCAGATCGCAAATTGCAGTATCGTGGCGGCTGACCACTGCTGCTGTTTTGAAATCTGATCTGTACCAACGGCTGACACACCGACAGCGTTCGCTGACGCATATCCCCGTGCTGAAACGCCGATCACTCGGCGCTCTCGGTGACGGCAAATCTGAACCA
>Ga0129349_1177434_pt1 | contig 9684 bp, 2 predicted proteins | sample CPBNA1_7_FD_105436 | JGI IMG/M metagenome (GOLD analysis project Ga0129349, IMG submission 105436) | Freshwater to marine salinity gradient microbial communities from Chesapeake Bay, USA - CPBay_Sum_27_0.8_RNA1 (Metagenome Metatranscriptome) | ecosystem: Environmental > Aquatic > Marine > Coastal ...
GTAAGCGGTCCGAACTACAGACTGATCACGCTAGGCAAAAGAAACCTATACGATCAGCTTGTATGTAGCTTAAGAATTCGGACATACATTTAATAAATTGCGATCCAAAGAAGTAAAAATTTCACAACTCAGATAAGACATTAGTCTTACATGAGGTTGCTACAAAACCTTCTTTATCGCAAAGCAATAAATGTAAGACTAATATTTAGTCTCATCCAGGTACACATCGCTGTGTACCCCCCTTCGACCGCCGAAGGGTATCCTACCAACAGGCCCATCCTGTTGGTTCTTAACGGTGTTTAACGTCCACATGACGAAATTGACGCCCCAGTCAATTGTCTAAAAATACAAGGCAAACACCAACTATGCTGCCGACGGATTGCTGTAGAAATATAAAATTGGTGCTCCTACAAACATACCAAGTGTAAAATCCTCACCTACACTAACAAATTGGTCTATGCGACAATCACCATCTGCACTATCACCAGAAATTTCGCAAGCCACTTCAAGGCCTTGGGTATCACCAACACCTGCCATATCCAGGAATCTACCGGCCCTAAATCTCTGACCTATAGAATAATATGGCAATTCTACTTCCAGCGTATTATTTAGCCGAATAGGCGTAATTGCTGAACCATTCATAGTTGCGCGCCACATTGATTGCATCTGCAGCCTTCTAGTACCAACATTCGCATTGTCAAGTCTTCGAAAACCTTGACTAAATGGTAAAGCGGCAGAAACTCCGTGTCTTGTTGCAGAAAGAATTTGAGTTTCCCTACTCGATATAGAGCCAGCGGTAAGCCACTTGTGTCTAATACTACCCCTTTGACACACAAAAGCAGGAGCTAAATAATTCAATAACGTCATAGAACAGAAATTATATGGAGAAGTAGCTCCGGAACCCACTGAATTCAGTGCAGAGTCAATACCGTTTGTATCCCAACCTCTATATAAAGGCATTCCAGGTGCGTCTATTGTATAATATCTATACCCAGCTCCTATCTCTTGAGGCCAAAATGAATTATGATACTGATAACGTCGTAATAAATCCTTAAACGATACGATACGTTCTCCTTGATATACTAAATATTGATTATCTTCCTCTAACAAGGGAGCATGTTCAGTACCATAATTTTCAATTGGGTTACCCCCTACAGGATTGTTGGAATTATCATTTGACTGTGCCAAAACTGGATCAGTGTCAGCAGATTGCATAGTTGCCTGTTGTTCAAAATATGACAATCTATTAAGGGCCACACTAGGAATGGCAACAGCAAAATCATCTCCCGCTGCCACCCAAACTTGAATTTTAACATCAGCAGGAGTTGTAGAAGGAGTTGCTAACTCATTCACAACGTACACGGAAAGTGTTCCATTATCGTACGGAGTACCTCCTAATACAGCATTCTGAGTGTCAAATAAAATGTCCTGAGATGCAGGACCAATTCCTCTACATACATTCCATGCCCTAATATCAGTCCATTTACATTCGTAATCAAATTCTCTATCTTTAGAAATATCTATTGTTGTAGAATAAACTTGATTATAAGCAACTGATCCTGTGTTATTAGTTAAGGGATTATAGACCAATCTAATTCGACCTCTATGATACTCGGAACAAATGACCTTGAAATGAAATTTAATACTACCTTGCCAAGCTTCAAAAGGACAAGAAGCAAAAGCCAACGCGGTAGAATGAATTTCAGTAATGGGTTGACTAACTGCTGTATCGACACAAAATGGTTGCACAGCCATAGAAGCTAATAATGTATCAGTAACCGCCGATTCTGGCCAATCAAATTGACGCCAAAACGTTAATCGTGATGCAATAGAATGAATTGTCAACTCATCAGCACCACCTAAACCCATTGTTCGTGTATCAACAGTAAGCTCATTTTTAGAATCCAAAGATAACTTATTAACAACTTCAGGCGCATCTGAATTGGCCAAATTACCACAATATCGTGGCACATATGGCTGAATATCAGTCATAACTTGTGGTCTAGAGTAACCAAAAATACGTGCTATTTTCCCTATTTTATCAGCAACCATACTTGTAGCCTTAGCATAAGGTGCTATATAGGGAATCATAGTAAGAGCATCGGCAGCTTTAGCAACTGCCGAAGCAGGTTTGCTAATAAGTCCATTTGTCTGAAATTCATCATCTCGTGACATATTCGTGCTCTTCTTTGACATCTTCATTTTACTCTTTGATTGTGCTTGGTGTTCAAAGGGCTTTGGAAATCCAAACTTATCAAGTTCAATAACGGATGTAGAATCAGATTGATTCTTAAAAGGTCTGATTTCAAGCCTAGCAGAAGGATTAGCATTAGATTGTGCTCCAACGGTTGTAGGAATAAGTAGAGATACATCTTCTGCCCAAGCAAATACGGAAACCGTAATTGGATCTGTTCCACCATTAGCGTGACGCAAAACATCAAAATCATGTATAGTGCATTCACCCATTTGACTCTCCCAATTCGTTCTTGTAATATCAAGATAATTTTCAGGCCAAATGAATGGTAAACACATATGACCACCTTCCGAGGAACAAGGGTCCAATAGAATGTGTGGTTTGTTTGATGCGGCTATAATATCCTGAAGAAAGAAAGATCTATTCTTTGTTACCTGGTCTTCTCGCAGATATGGATTATATGAAACTAAAGCTCTTCCATAATAAAATGTATTTCCATTTATTAATATTTTAAGGCATAATTTGCACCTTAAATTCCTGAATCTATTGATCTTTTCGAGAACATCTGGATTATTAAAGTAATCGGTCCAAGGATTAAATTTTTCAAACAACTGAAGACCTGGAAGCCAACTATATTGTTGAATCTTAATGGGTCTTGAAAGAAATTCTCCGAGACCTGCGTCATCGAATCCGCTAAGCTTGGACGTCTCATCGGGGGTAGCCGCAACATCATATGTCCACGGCGTATCTCCATCAACGAAATGAACATTCTCTGATGCTGTGTTTGTAGGCGCTTTACTTGTAGTAAAACTTGGGCCATCATTAGCTGATGGCATGCTATTATTATTATTATTATTATAGTCGGTAAGCATATTTGTTTTTATACTAAAAAGGTGCAGCTTAACACACAAATTAGTAATAATGTTTTGTTGGGTGACGAACCCTCCAGTAAATACCGGTATGTCACGAGGGACATGTCAAATGCGCAAAGCTGTTCATGTAATGTGTAAACATATAAAATACAATATCATGCAGTAATCCATATACGCAAGCCTATTTTCAACCCTAGTAATACAATCCCGGATAGGTCCGGAATGGATGCAATTAACGTCTGCCCAAGACTATATGAACCTTTTAAGGTTCACAATATTTAGCCCTAAATTGAGCTAAACGGGTATCGTAATTATCATATAATGAATTCATAATTACACCCGTATCTTCATTTACGTCCATAGTCAAATTCTGTAATTGCGCTCTTTCAGCAATCTCTATCATTTGTTTATGACGAGTGGTGAAGACATCCCTCCCGTGGTGAAACCATTCTCTCAAAGCAGTCTCTATATTTCCAGCGGCATGTCTTTTGGGACCAACTGATGATTTTAAGACAGTATGTAAACTCTTAAAAATTGAATCCTCATCCAAAGCTCCATGAATCAATCCTGTTTCTTCGTTAAAAACATTCTTGCGTTTAAGAAAGTCAGCATCGGCATCATTCATATATTTAGTGGGAGTAGATTCCTTATCAGGCATGGTAAAAATAATATCATTTTGTTTCAGATAATTAGCAAATGATATATGATTAAACCAATCAAAATTCTTTTTAACAGACCCTTTAGCATCATCTCCATATGTACCCAATGCACACGCTTTCTTAAATTTAGGTAGGGTGCTAAGCGTGTAACCATTTTTCAAACCAATAGAGGCAAAACCACAACGGAAATTCAAGCAATTATCTACACAATTACCATATACTGTCATATTATTGCCAGAGGGGTGTGACCCATTGTGGATAATCATGTCACCGTTATAAGCTACAACTGAATAACTAATTTCAGTTGCAATTCCTCTCATAATGATTAAATCATCTTCTGAATAAGTCCCACACTTTTTACAAACGTTACAAAACACCTTATAAGTGGCCATTAGCATTTGTGCTGGCATACGCAAATCAAATTTACTATAATCTCCAGCAAGAATCCTATCATCACCATGTTGTTTCATAAACTTGGCATATTCGTCCCACTCAGGACCGTGAGCATTAATTCCAACAGCACATTCAGATTGCTTCGGAAATAATGACATAAGGCGTGCCAAAGGCAAGAAATACTTACGAACTAACAGTTGAAAAGCCCAACTAGCAGCTTGAAAAACTCTCACTTTATCTTTCGACAAAGGAGTAGGTTCATCCTTAACACACGCTTTAAAAACAGCGTATGCTCGTTCACCACGTCGGAATCTTTCACACATGTCATCTGCTAAATCTGACACTTCCTGTCTAATTTCAACTGGACATTGAAATTTCTCGTATAAGTCTGGATCTAGTCTAGTTATCCATTCCTCTTTGGGTCCACTTAAGGGAAAACACTTAGACGTATTCTTAGGGACAGCATCTAAAAATCTAGCTCCGTCCCTGCCTGCCATTTCCTCCATCTTGTCAAGCGGTTTGAATTCTGCTTTAATCCACGCTCTGTGTTGAGGTTGCATAAATGTGTTGCATAAATCTTCCTCATAATCATTCATGGCCCATTCCAATATTTCTGGGTCAAAACCACAAGACGTATTAGCAGAATATTGCATTGATGCCTGCCACTGTCGTTTGGAATTAAATTTTGGAGGTCCCCAAGTACACGGGACGTTACAAACCTCTTCAACTAAATCTGAAATAATAGTTTTATGAACTGTTGATTTAGAGTGCGAAGATCTTCCTGGACAATTTCCTAAAGCCGTGATTCTAGAATGTTTTGGCAAATAGTTTAATGGCGAATTAGAATGTATTGGCGTAGATTGATTTACAATCTCAATACCATATAATTCCTTAGGAAAATCACCATTTGACATTGCAGATAAGCAAGGCTTAATTTCTAATTCCTTTCTTAACTTACACAATATATCCTGTGTCACAGTTAATGCTAAACCTATTGGTGTATCTGGAGAGCCCATTAAATGAACACCCGCTATACACGGAACATCAAATTCTCCCAATAAAACACCCATACACAAACCATTAAAAGTTGTATAAGGTAATACATAAGTGTAACCTTTACCTCCTGAATGGCTCATAGATCTTTTAAAACCAACACTATCATTTCTCATCTCACCATCAGCATCTCTATATAAAAATGCTCCAGCTCCTTTAGTATGTGTGATTGTTTCTGGAAAATAATCTGCTATACTGGCATGTGGATTAAGGAAAGGTGCATTAACATACACTAAGTCTACTCCTTTAACAACAGATGCCATATTCAATGATATATGTCCACGGAAAACTGTATTCAAACCATCACCTGATTTAAGACGACACAAAACTTTCAAGGTTGTTTTGGAACCAAAAACATGTAATGGAATTAACATATTATTACCTTCAACAACAAGTCCATCACATTTATTTGTGCTTCCATCTTTAGCAACAAAAATCACATGATACAGATTTTTCGAAACTTTATTACAAAGTTGTTCGAATGTAGTAGTGCGTGCCTTATGTGTGACATGTAATTCTTCCCATGCAGGCTTAGCCCAATCACTAACGGTGGCATCTCTTTTATTGACTTCTTCAAGTGTAGCTGGTTCAAGAGCCGATTGATGTTCTATCACTGTTTTGACAACCTTCCGAGCTTTAAGTATATTAGAAAACATACTTAAAACCTTATAAGTTACAATACCCATAGATAGCCATTTACCAACTTCCTTCCATCTAATGCACTTAATTTCTCGATAAGTGCGTTGAACTACGCCTCCCATACGATCCAATAAACTCATTCTATCTCTATGCCATTTAACAATCAACACAATAGCTGTACAAGCTATCAAAATTTGAGAGACTGAAAATAGCACTGTAAAAAGATAGAATGGTAAGAAAATATATAAGGCCGAAGTCAAAATAAGATCACCAAGAAAGCAAAACATAGCTACATTCCGAATATGTTCAGAAAAGAAATGAGACCATAAGGCCCAATACAATCTACGCATATGTCTATTTGTAAAGAATCTGGCAATTAAATAATCACCAAAATTTAAAATAACATTAGGCATATACTCCATCCATGATATTAAATCATTAAAAGTAGCGTGAAAGGTCCTAACAACTTCTCTACGACTCATGCCAGGCAATAAGCTCCAAATTGGAACTTGAACAGCCTGAAATTCAATAGGGGCATCAAAATCTTGCGGAGGTTCATACCAATCCTGTGGTGGTGGTACAAATTCTGCTTGATTTTGAAATCTCTTAAAATCACTAAAAAGCATACGATCACCGGGGTGTACTTCCCTTCCATTGCAATCGACTGTTCCATATTGTTCTCTTTCAAACACTTCTTCAGAAATGTCAAATTCATGGCGTGAATCTCCACCATTCGTCATAATTGCCATATAATTCCAAATTTTAGGTACAGAACTTTCTTCATATTCCTCCCTAGAAATAATCTCTTGAGGACCATCATATCCAAATTCAGGAACCTGAGCAACATGATTATATATATTAGGTGCTGAACTTTCGGATGAAGATCGAGAACATGGAAGACAATTCAACCTTTCCATGGTGTCCAATGAACCTTCCGAATCACTACTTGAAATAATACCTTGAGGAGGTGAACGCTCATAAGTACAAGGTTTACAAGTACACATCCTTCCAACACGTCTACATGAAGGACACAAATCCATCTTTTCAACAATAGTACTTTGTATATTTTGCAATATACCCTGATTTTTGTTGTGACTATCTGCCTTCATATAACAGTATTCCATGACCTCATGGATATTGAATTTGTGACCTTGAGTCAAACTGGGTTTGAAATTACGGTCCAATTCCACCATACCTGTATTGGATTGAGACGAACATTCTGAAATAACAATTTCCCACATATCGGGCATAGGATCATCTCCAAAACACTCAATAACCTTGTTCGAATCAATACGAGTCTCATTTGGTAAACAAAACTGTGGTTTGATACGAACGTCCAAATTGATAATCATTCTCCTACGAATAGATTCAGTACAATTGGAGTATTGATTCGCAACTGTCTCAATTTTACAATTACTAGTGTAGCATGTGATTTTAGGCATATGTGGCGTAACACCTTTACCTTCAACTTCAGCTTTATTAGCAAAAAGTGGAGCGTTATTATTGTGATCAATAATTTTCTGAGTAGGAGCTGACTCTAAATAATCAGCTTTTGTATTCATAACATCATCAGTTAAATATGCATGTACACCACCAGTAATAGTGGAGTCATATTTATCCTGTTCGTTAATACTTGCTACTCTATCCAATTCATTTTCTGGCACTCCCATATGAAATAAAAGTGATTTAATAAGTAATTGTGATAGTGAAGATTTACCAACTCCTGATTTTCCGTAGATCCAAATAGATAATGGAGCTTTCCTAAACTTACCATTAGAACGTCGTGCATTATAATCAGCTCGCCAAGTAATCATACGATCAAGACGAGTCTGGAAAAATGAAGTTTGCCAAGTATTCTTACTCAACTGCTTACATTTCCTACACAACGCAATAGCTTCTTCAAGATATTCCAAATATTTTTGATCATCCATCAATATCTTTTCTCCTTTAAATTCAACGCTCATAATAGGTAAGATCATAGATTTGGCATGAGGTGTTGCCTCAAGCAACATTTCATACAAATCATCAAATTCCTTAGCATTATCATCGTCAAAAAGAAATCTGCGTGGACTTCCAGTAAGGAAAAATTCATATCCACCAGATATGAAATATTCCAAGGAACTTAAGATGGCTGAAATTAAATCTGTGACATCAGCATGTTTCTTCATTGTTCCCAAGCGAAATAATTGCAAACCTTTAACTGATACACTCAAATATTTACCATCAATAAAACCCATGGTGGCAATAATGGAAATCAATTCTGAAATTTTCTCAAAAGCAGGCGACTGTCTAACCGCTTCCCAATTATTTAAATATTCAGGAAGGTCAGATAACCACTGTATTTCTTTGTTATCATCACTAAATTCCGCTTGCTTAACAAATGGATTAAATCCGAAACGCTCTTTAAAATACGCAAGTTGTGCACCAGAAAAATTCAACGCTCCATAAATAGATCGTTGAGGTATATCCGGTACAATACTCGTAATAGCAAGCGTTAAAGTTGCAATTATTTTGGATGGCCTCTTCTCTCCCTTCAATAAATGGACTGCAGAAACAACAGCTGCCATCTTAGTTGAAATAGAAGCTATGATCTCAGGGTCTGCAAAAGACTCTTTAACCTTCTCTTCTACATCAACAAAGAGAGATGTGATGGAATTCTTAATGTTATCCTTATGGTCTTCATTAAAAATTCCCTGATGCACATACCGAAGTTTTGGTTGTTTCTTCTTATCCTTGTTTACCTTTTTATTGGTATTCAAGTCCCGGTTGTGCTGTTTGCGACTCTCCATCTGAGCCGACTTTTGGCGTTTCTTAAACTGGTCCCTACGTGATTGTTTGGTAACGTATTCACTTTGAGGTTCCAAGGGTAAGGAACTATGAATCTGAAATAGTATTTCTACTACCAGTGCCCTCTTGACATTTTCGATTTTTTCTCTGCAAATTTGAAACAAATTCATGATTAAAATAGAAAGGGCGTGCCAACTAACTTTGTTCTAAAGTTAGAATAAAACTAATTCATTAGTTTAAAAATATTGACTGGTCAACATTGGGTAGAGGTAATTAAAAATCGGGCATGTCGGCCCTAGTATAGCAGTAACTATACCTTAAATTATACATACACCTTTGTGTATTCCGGTTATAATAAGATCTTGGGGTACGTTCCATTAAAACACCTCCAAGGACCGATTGTTCTTTAAAAATTACTCTATTACTAACATCTCTAAACCCTCAATAGGGCGAGTATGCGTTAAATCGCAATTTTCATAATTAAAGGGGGATTCCTTGAGTAGTGTTAAGTCCTAAACCTATATAGCCAACTAATAAAATAATTTCATAGTTAAAACTAAAAATAGAAAGGAAATCATATTGAATAAACAAGACTTTGGCAGTCCGAAGACATCTTGCAATCAATATAACACCAACAAATGGAAAGGTTGATTAATTCTTTCCTAGACAATGCGCTTGGTTCGAAGCGCTATATTCAAGTAAACGAACATCTACATCAAAAGTAAAAGTATAAACTTTATCAATAGCTCGAATAGTCTAAGTATCTTTGCATTCTATGTACTTTTGTGGAACATAGGACACAGCCTGCGTTATTAACGAATGGTTACGTTATAGCTGTGAACAGATATAAAACTGGGGCGATTGTAAGCCTTTATCAAATAATCTACTTAAAGCAACAAGAGGTTCTATCAATTACGAAACTTAGCGTATGAAAGATATCTTGTAAATGAAGTTGTATGGGAAAACCCATACATTGACAACAATATACAAGCTTTAACATACGAAAGTTTCAAGATGAACTCTTGAAACAAAATCATAGATTTATCTGATAAAAGAATTACAAATCTCTACATGGACATAACGTCCA
>Ga0129349_1106630_pt1 | contig 9545 bp, 18 predicted proteins | sample CPBNA1_7_FD_105436 | JGI IMG/M metagenome (GOLD analysis project Ga0129349, IMG submission 105436) | Freshwater to marine salinity gradient microbial communities from Chesapeake Bay, USA - CPBay_Sum_27_0.8_RNA1 (Metagenome Metatranscriptome) | ecosystem: Environmental > Aquatic > Marine > Coastal...
ACATTTTATTACCCATTTGTCTTTTAGGATACTGAACTACAATTTTTCTTTGAGAACGTTCAATAAAAACAATGAAAACTATAACTGCTATGGCAAGTATAAAAATAGCTACAATCAGGAATGAAGAAATTGAACCAGTTCTACCTTGTTCTAAAATTTGCGCTAATGCACGTGGTAATTCAGCAACAATTCCAGAGAAAATAATTAAAGAAACACCATTACCCAGCCCTCTTGAAGTAATCTGTTCCCCTAACCATAATAAAAACATAACAGATCCAACTAAAGTAACGACTGTTGTTACTTTAAAAAAAACTCCAGGGTTATTAACAAGTGAACCTGAAGCTCCTGATGTACCTTCTAATGCAACTGCAAAACCATAGGCTTGGACCGTTGCAAGAAGAACTGTTAAATAACGTGTATATTGGTTGATTGTTTTTCTGCCAGATTCACCATCTTTTTTTAATTGAGACATTTGTGGTGAAATTGAAGTCATTAACTGCATTATAATAGAAGCAGAAATATAAGGAAGTATTGTAAGAGCAAAGATCGTCATACGACCTAACGCTCCTCCAGAAAACATGTTAAACATCCCTAATACGCCATTGTTAGCATTATTTACAATTTCAGATAATGCAACAGCATTTATACCAGGCACAGGTATGTATGTACCAAGCCTGTAAACAATTAAGGCACCAAGAGTAAATAGAATTCTTTGACGTAGCTCGGTGGCTTGACCTAAAACTCCGAACATACTTTCATTAGCCATAAACTAAACCTCTGATTTATTTTCTATTTTTTTAACTAATTTTTCATTATTTTGAATTAATACAGATCCACCTACTTTCTCTACTTTGTCTTTTGCAGATGAAGAAATTGCAGAAATTTCAATATTAATTTTATTTTTTAGTTCACCATTTGCCAAAAGCTTTACTCTTGATTTTTCTGAATTAATAAGACCTATATCCATTAAAACTTTATTATTAATTGTTTTATTTGGATCAATAATTTTTTCATCTATAAGTTTATCTAGCCTATTAACGTTTATTTCAACAAACGATACCTTGTTGATATTATTAAAACCCCTTTTTGGCAAACGCCTATGAATAGGCATCTGTCCACCTTCAAAACCTTTGATAGAAACTCCAGATCTAGCTTTCTGTCCCTTATGGCCTTTACCTGAAGTTTTGCCAGTACCTGAACCTATTCCTCTACCTATTCTCTTTCTATTTTTATTAGAGCCAACGTTGTCTTTTATATTATTAAGGTTCATAAAACTCTCCTAATTAGCAAACCTAGCCTATTAATTCGTAACAATCAGATGCTTAACTTTATTTATCATTCCTCTTATTGATGGAGTATCCTCCAACTCTTTGCTTCTACCAATTTTATTTAAACCGAGGCCAATAAGAGTTTGTCTTTGATAAGATTTTCTACCAATTGGACTTTTGGTTTGAGTAACAATAATAGTTTTTTTATCTGACATAATATTACCTTTAAATTCTAATAATTATTCTGTTTAGTTCTTTGCATTACCAAAGATTTCTGCAACTTTTTTACCTCTTTTATTTGCAATATTTCTTGGAGAACTCATAATTTTAAAAGCATCAAATGTTGCTTTGATCATATTATGCGGATTAGAGGTACCTATTGATTTTGCTACAACATCCTGAACTCCAAGTGTTTCGAAAACAGCTCTCATGGGACCACCTGCAATTATACCTGTACCAGAAGGAGCACTTCTAAGAACCACTCTGCCAGCACCATAATGGCCTTTCATATCATGATGAAGGGTGCGTCCTTCTTTCATTGGAACTTTAACCATATTCTTTTTGGCATCGTCGGTAGCTTTTTTTATTGCTTCAGGCACTTCCTTAGCTTTGCCAGTACCAAAACCTACTTTACCTCTTTGATCTCCAACAACTACTAAAGCAGCAAAACCAAAACGTCTTCCACCTTTTACAACTTTAGCGACACGATTTATACCAACCAATTTATCTACAAGTTCAGTATTTTCTTTGTTATTTTGATTATCTTGTTTATCAACTCTTGCCATTTTTAAACCCCTAAAATTTTAATCCGCCTTCTCTAGCTGCTTCAGCTAGAGTTTTAACTCTACCGTGATAAACGTAACCACCTCTATCAAACACAACGCTAGTTATTCCTTTTTTTAAAGCCTTTTCCGCAATTAATTTCCCGACAACAGCGGCAGCTTCTTTATTCCCACAATTTTTAAATTTGTTTTTGATATCAGCTTCTAAACTTGAGGCTGATGTAAGAGTTACTCCCTCATTATCATCTATAATTTGTCCATATATGTGCTTGCCTGATCTATGAACAGATAAACGAAGTTTACCTATAGATTTTTTTCTTAGAGAGGCTCTGTTTCTCTGTTTTCTTCTCTCATGTAAGGATGTTAAATTACTCATTATTTCTTCTTACCTTCTTTACGTAAAATAAATTCATTAGCATAACGTATTCCTTTACCTTTAAATGGTTCAGGAGGCCTTTTTGAACGCACCATAGCCGCAAATTCACCAAGTTTTTGTTTATCAGCACCAGAAATCGAAAATTTAGTATTTCCGTCCATTTTAATTGATAAACCCTCTGGCACTTCTATCTCTACAGGATGACTAAGCCCTAAACTAAGTGACAGCTTGTTACCTTGAAGGGTACCTCTATATCCTACACCAACAATTTCCATTTCTTTCACAAAACCTTCACTTACCCCTTGAACAGCACTATTTATAAGAGCTCTAGTTGTGCCCCAAATAGCTTTCCCCCGTGAGCTTTTGTCTTTAGGTATTACTGATATTTTATTATCTTCTATAGATAAATTAACAGCATCACTTACAGGAGCAGTTAACTCTCCTTTTGAACCTTTGGCCCAAAAACTTTGATCGTGATGCTTGACCTCAACACCATTAGGTATATTAATAATTGCCTGACCAACTCTTGACATAATTTTACTCCTAAAAAACCTGACACAATACTTCACCGCCAACATGGGCAGCTCTTGCTTCATTATCACTCATCACTCCTCTCGGAGTTGACAAAATAGATATTCCAAGGCCGTTATAGGTACGAGGTAAATCACTTATTCCAGAGTAGACCCTCCTGCCAGGAGTAGATATTCTTTTTATCTCATTTATAACTGGTCTACCTTCATAATATTTTAATTCTATTTCGAACTCGTGAATACCTGGTCTTTTTTCAACCTTAGAAAAATTACGAATATAGCCCTCTCTTTTAAGAACATCTAAAACATTAGCCCTAAACCTTGAAGCTGGGGCCTTCACAACTGACTTGTAGGCTGACTGACCATTTCTGATCCTAGTCAACATATCTCCAAGTGTATCACTCATTGACATAATTAATACCTTTCTACCAACTTGACTTGACCATGCCTGGAATTTGTCCAGACAAAGCTAATTCCCTTAGGGCAATACGTGACATTTTTACTTTTCTGTAATACCCACGAGGTCTGCCTGTAATTAAACATCTATTTCTAAGTCTTATTTTAGCTCCATTTCTAGGCATCTGCGCTAATTTTAACTGAGCTTCAAATCTTTCTTCAATAGGAAGTGACCTATTTGAACAAATAGCTTTTAACCTATCTCTTCTTGATTTGTTTAATTTAACTTGTTTTTCTTTATTTAAGTTTTTTTGTATAGCGCTTTTTTTGGCCAACTTTTTCTCCTAATAAAATTTATTGTGAACTAAATGGAAAATCAAATCCATTAAGTAACTCTTTAGCCTCAGCATCTGATTTAGCAGATGTAACAAAAATTATATCCATCCCTCTAATTGAATCTACGTTATCATATTCAATTTCTGGAAAAACGAATTGCTCTTTTAAGCCTAACGCATAATTACCTTTTCCATCAAAGCTTTTAGGATTAATACCCCTGAAATCTCTAACTCTAGGTAGTGCAATATTTATAAATCTATCAACAAATTCATACATTTTATCTTTACGAAGTGTAACTTTAACGCCAATAGGCATACCTTCTCTAAGCTTAAAACTTGCATTGGCTTTTTTTGATTTTGTAACAACTGGCTTTTGACCAGTAATTAAACTTAGTTCATTAACTGCTGAGTCAATTTTTTTACTATCTTTAACTGCTTCACCAACACCCATATTAATAACAACTTTTTGAAGCTTCGGAACCTCATACTCATTTTTATAATTGAACTTATTTTTTAGAGAAGTCACAATCTCTGTATTATATTTTTCTTTTAAACGTACGGCCATTAACGTCTCCACTTTACTTATCTAACAAAGAACCTGATACAACTGACAGTCTTTGTTTTACACCGTCCTTGATTTCATACTTAACTCTAGTAGGCTTTCCAGTATCTGGGTCTAAATGAGATACATTAGAAATATGAATAGAGGCTTCTTTTTCTTCAATTTTACCCGGACTTTCTTGAGTTGCCTTTTTATGGTGCTTAACTATATTAACGCCTTCTACAACTACCCTATCTTTATTCCTTAAAACTGATAAAATATTACCAGTTTTACCTTTATCTTTGCCTGCTATGACTATTACAGTATCACCAGTTTTGATCTTATATTTTTTATTCATTACAAAACCTCCGGAGCAAGAGAAACTATTTTCATAAATTTTCTATTACGTAATTCTCTAGTCACAGGTCCAAAAATCCTGGTTCCTATTGGCTCATTGCTTTTGTTGACTAATACAGCAGCATTCTTATCAAATCTGATACATGTCCCGTCATTTCTTCGTACTTCTTTTGCTGTCCTTACTATAACGGCTCTATGTACATCACCCTTTTTAACACGGCCTCTAGGGATGGCTTCCTTTATAGAGACAACTATAACATCGCCAACCGCTGCTGTTTTTCTACCAGAACCACCCAGAACCTTTATACACTGAACTCTTCTCGCACCTGAATTGTCGGCCACTTCTAAATTACTTTGCATCTGTATCATAATTTGTCTCCCAAACTCTTTTAATATAAAACTTCAAAACGTTTATTTTTTGAAATAGGAGTGCATTCCTGAATACTTACAATATCACCAACATTAAATTTATTTTCACTGTCATGCGCAGCAAACTTTTTTGATTTTGTAACGAATTTTTTATATATTGGATGCATAATTTTTCTTTCAACCAAAACAGTTATTGTTTTCTCTGCTTTGTTACTAACAACTTTTCCTGTCAATATTCTTCTAGGCATTTTATATTCCTTAAACTTTTGTTGATACGGTACTGTTTAATATTGTTTTAATACAGGCAATTTCACGTCTAATTTGTTTAAATCTGGCTGGATTTTCATTTTGGCCATTTGTGACTTGAAACCTAATATTAAATTGTTCTTTTCTTAACAATTTTAATTGATCCTTAAGTTCATCACTTGTTTTAACTTTTAAATCTTTGGGCTTATACTTTGCCATTTAAACCTCTTCTATTACTCGCCTAATCTTTTTACAACCTTGGTGTGCATCGGTAATTTAGCAGCAGCTAATCCTAATGCTTCCTTAGCAGCAGTTTCTGAGACACCGTCTAATTCAAACATAATTCTACCCGGCTTTACCCTACATACCCAATATTCAGGTGATCCCTTACCTTTTCCCATTCTAACTTCTGCAGGTTTACTTGAAACAGGAACATCTGGGAAAACTCTTATCCAAACTCTTCCAGCACGCCTTAAGTGTCTTGTTATAGCCCTTCTTGCGGATTCAATTTGTCTAGCTGTAACCCTTTCAGGTTCAACGGCTTTTAGACCAAAGGAACCAAAGTTAAGCTTCGTTCCTCCTTTTGCTAAACCGTGTATTCTTCCTTTATGAGCTTTTCTAAATTTAGTTCTTTTTGGTTGCAGCATCTTTCTTACCCTTGATTCGTAGGTTTAATATTAGATCCTTTAAGAGAACCAGCCATTCTTTTATCCTGAGCCATTGGATCATGTTCCATAACTTCACCCTTGAATATCCAAACCTTTATCCCAGTAGCACCATAAGTAGTAAAAGCTGTGGACTCACCATAATCGACATCAGCTCTTAAAGTATGTAAGGGGACTCTACCTTCTCTATACCATTCAGTTCTAGCTATTTCAGCACCACCCAATCTTCCAGCACAGTTTATTCTTACCCCCCCTGCACCGAGCCTAATTGCACCTTGAACAGCTCTTTTCATAGCCCTTCTGAAAGCAACCCTTCTTTCAAGTTGTTGCGCAATTCCGTCAGCAACTAATTTTGCATCAAGCTCAGGTTTTCTAATCTCGATAATATTAAGACTTACTTCAGCACCAATTTGCTCGCTCAAAGTTTTCTTTAATGTCTCAATATCTTGTCCCTTTTTTCCAATTACTAAACCTGGTCTTCCAGCATATATTGATATTCTCGCTCTCCCTGCAGGTCTCTCAATAACAATTTTGCTAACTGCTGCGGCTTTTAATTTATCAAACAAAAATTTTCTAACCTTAATATCTTGATGCAGTAAGTCAGCATAAGACCTACCACCAAACCACCTTGAATCCCATGTTCTATTAATGCCTAGTCTAAAACCTACCGGCTGCGTTTTCTGACCCATATTTAGTTACCTTCCTTTTCGGACAATATAATAGTTAAATGAGAAAAAGGTTTAATTATCCTAGCACCCCTGCCCCTTGCTCTTGCATGAAAGCGTTTCATTACCAAACCTTTTCCAACATAGGCTTCCTTAACCACTAACTTATCTATATCTAGAGAATGGTTGTTCTCGGCGTTAGCTATGGCAGATCTTAGAGCCTTTTCGACGTCATTGGATATTCTTCTTTTTGAAAATTGTAATATAGAAATAGCTTTTGAAGCCATTTGTTTTCTGATCATTTGAGCAACTAAATTGAGCTTTTGGGGACTAACTCTAATGTTTCTAAGAACAACCTTAGCCTCATTATCTAATTCTCTACGTTTATTTTTTTCCTTACCCATTTTACCACCTATCTCTTAGACTTTTTGTCGGCTGTGTGCCCATAATAAGTTCTAGTTGGCGAAAACTCTCCAAGCTTATGACCTACCATTGCTTCTGTAATTGTAACTGGAATAAATTTTTTTCCGTTATAAACTCCAAATGTAAGACCAACAAACTGAGGCATAATCGTTGACCTTCGAGACCATGTTTTAATAACATCGTTTCTACCTGATTCTCTTGCAACGTCTGCTTTTTTTAATAAATAACCGTCCACAAAAGGACCTTTCCATATAGATCTTGTCATAAAATCAACCCTAAACTTTTCTTCGTCTAATTATTAACTTATCAGTTCTTTTATTATTTCTAGTTCTGTAACCTTTAGTTGGTTTTCCCCAAGGAGTAACAGGATGCCTACCACCTGATGTTCTTCCCTCACCTCCTCCATGAGGATGATCAACTGGATTCATAGCGACACCCCTAACTGAGGGCCTCTTGCCAAGCCATCTATTTCTTCCAGCTTTACCTAAGTTTGTATTTTGGTTATCAGGATTGGATACGGCACCAACAGTACATAGGCAAGTTGATAGAACAAACCTCACCTCTCCTGATGTTAAACGTAGAATAGAATAAGACAAATCTTTACCAATCAGCTGGACATAAGAACCTGCAGAACGTGCTATTTGACCACCCTTGCCTTGTTTCAATTCAACATTATGAATAATTGTACCTACAGGTACTGACGACAAAGGCATACAGTTGCCTGGTTTAATATCAGCTTTTTGAGATGAGATTACTTTATCCCCTAAATTTAGTCTTTGAGGAGCGATTATATATCTTAGTTCAGAATCCTCATATCTGATGAGTGCAATATAAGCAGACCTATTCGGATCATACTCTATTCTTTCAACAGTCCCTACTTGATCTAATTTATTCCTTTTAAAATCTATAATTCTATATCGTCTTTTATGACCACCGCCTCGTTGCCACATGGTAATTTTACCAGAGTTATTTCTACCACCAGATTTATTCAAACCTTCTGTTAGCTTTTTGACTGGCTTACCTTTAAACAAGTCAGATTTATCAACTAATACTAAACCACGTTGTCCAGGGGTATTTGGTTTATATTGTTTTAGTGCCATTTTATACTCCTACAGATAAATCTATTGAGTTGCCAGGGGCTAAGGTAACAATAGCTTTTTTTGTATCAGATCTTTTTCCAAGAACACCCTTAAATCTTTTAACTTTCCCTTTAAGTAAAATGGTATTAACTGACTTAACTTTTACGGAAAAGATTTTTTCTATTGATGACTTTACGTCGAATTTAGTAGCAGTAAGAGGAACGGAGAAAACAATCTTATTGTACTCTGATAATTGAGTAGATTTTTCTGTTAACAAAGGGCTTAATATAACTTGATAGGCTTTGTTAACACTTATATTTGTTTCAATTTTTTTTCGTGCTCTTACACTCATGACAAGCGCTCCTCAATATATTTTAAAGCATCATCAACTATTATTAAGTTATCCTTTTTAATAATGTCGTAAACATTTAAACCTTGATAAGAGAGCAAATCTAAATTCTTAATGTTGCTCGAAGCCTTAGCAAAATTTTCATCTATTTTTTCGCCACATATAACAAGGGCATTACTTATCCCCATTTTATCAAAGTTCTTTTTAAGGGTTGAAGTTTTTCCGTCACAAGTTAAGTTTTCTAATACTATAAGTTTACCGAGTTGAAATTTATTAGAAAGAGCTGAGACAAGACCTAACTTCCTAACTTTTTTGTTTAACCTGTGAGAATGCTTGTGAACAACAGGTCCATGAGCCATTCCTCCGCCCCTGAACTGAGAAACAGCACCAGATCCATGTCTAGCCTTACCTGTCCCCTTTTGCTTATACATTTTTGCAGTAGTCATTTTTACATCACTACGAGTTTTAACCGAGTGATTACCAAGCCTCTTTTTTGAAAGTTGCCACCTAACTACTCTTGCAATTATATCTTCTCTTGGAACTAACCCAAATATTTTTTCGTTTAATGAAAGCTCTTTCCCAGGCTTATTCTCTAAAGTTAAGGATTTAATTTTCAACTTTACCTCCATCATTTTCGACATCAGGAACAACTTGCTCATCATTTATAGCGGAAAGTTGATTTTTATTATCATCTGAAACTTTATCAACAATAAGTCCGGCGGGGAAAGGCGCATTTTCAGGAGTTTTATGTTTGATGGAGTCAACCATTTTAAGAATACTGTTTTTGGAACCAGGAACCGATCCTTTTACCAATATTAAGCTATCTTCTTCAATCAACTCTATAACTGTAAGGTTTTGTGTTGTAACTCTAACATTACCATACTGCCCAGCCATTTTTTTACCCTTCCACGTTCTACCAGGGTCCTGGCTATTACCAGTTGATCCGTGAGATCTATGACTTATAGAAACACCATGAGTTGCCTGCATTCCACCAAAGTTATGCCTTTTCATAGATCCAGCAAAACCTTTTCCTTGGGAAACACCAACTATATCTACTTTCTGTCCCGTAACAAAATGGTTAACACCAATTTTGTCACCAACTTTCAATATTGCATTTTCTGCAACCCTAAATTCCACAACCTTCTCTTTCGGCTCGGATTTAGC
>Ga0129349_1224478_pt1 | contig 9526 bp, 6 predicted proteins | sample CPBNA1_7_FD_105436 | JGI IMG/M metagenome (GOLD analysis project Ga0129349, IMG submission 105436) | Freshwater to marine salinity gradient microbial communities from Chesapeake Bay, USA - CPBay_Sum_27_0.8_RNA1 (Metagenome Metatranscriptome) | ecosystem: Environmental > Aquatic > Marine > Coastal ...
AAGCTCAACATTATCATCAAGACTTGGGACGACTCTACCGTCCTCAACTTCAAGGACTACAAGGAGACTTCAGTCCTTGACACTGCTGCCCTCGAAGAAATCGTCGAGAACGTCGACCTCCAGTCGATGGACTTGATGACGATGAACGCTTCCAAGGACTCCGAGGAGTTCAAGGAGGACCTGCTCAAGTGGCAGAAGACCCTCAAGACGATCGACCACGTCCTCGTCCTCTGGGTCAAGGTCCAGAAGAACTGGATGCGTCTCGAGCCCATCTTCCTCGACTCTGAGGATATCCGTGCTCAGCTTCCCGAGGACACCAAGCGTTTCGAGAAGGTCGACGCCGAATGGAAGGGCCTCATGGCTGATGCCAGCGATGACCCCAGCGTTGTCAACGCTACCAACTCCGAAGGCCGTGACAAGATCCTTGAAGAGTTCATCAAGGACATTGACCTTTGCGAGAAGGCTCTGAACGAGTACCTGGAGCAGAAGAAGAAGATCTTCCCTCGTTTCTACTTCGTGTCGAACCAGGCCCTGCTCGATATCCTCTCCAACGGTAACAACCCCGAGAAGGTCAACGAGTTCATCAGCGATTGCTTCGATGGTATGAAGGCCATGAAGTTCAAGGAGGCCGGTCCCCGTCCCTACAAGACTGCCGTCGGTATGTACGCTAAGGATGGTGAGTACGTCGACTTCCTCTCCGAGTTCACTTGCATGAACGCCGTCGAGAACTACCTCTGCGATCTCGAGAAGAAAATGCAGGACACTCTTAAGGTGATCATCGTCAACGCCAAGGAGACCACCGACGACTGGAACGTTGACAAGCCCAGAGAGATTTGGCTTGATGACTACTGTGCTCAGCTCGCTCTCCTTGCCACCCAGATTGTCTGGACTGAAGAGACCGTTCGCACCTTCGACGACCTCGAGTCCGGCTCTGAGTCCGCCATGAAGGAGTACCTTACCCTCATCAAGAACCGTATTGCTAAACTCATTCAGCGTGTCAGAGGTCATCTTGACCCGACCACACGTCTGAAGGTCATCACTATCATCACCATTGATGTGCACTCAAGAGATGTGATCAAGAAGTTCGTTGATCTCAAGATCAGCGAGTAAGGTCACTTCGCTTGGACCTCTCAGCTCAAGTTCGGTATGGAAAAGAGAAATCCCAAGGACGAGATGAAGTCAGTCATTTCCACGATCTGCGATTGGAAGACTTATTACAACTACGAGTACATCGGAAACACTGGTAGACTCGTCATCACGCCTCTCACCGATAGATGCTACATCACTCTTACCCAGGCTCTCAACCTTTCCATGGGTGGTGCCCCCGCTGGTCCCGCTGGTACTGGTAAGACTGAGACGACGAAGGATCTGGGTCGCGCCCTTGGCCTGCAAGTCGTCGTCTTCAACTGTTCCGATCAGATGAACTACCAGGGTATGGGTCTCATCTTCATGGGTCTTTCTCAGGCTGGCTCCTGGGGATGCTTCGATGAGTTCAACCGTATCAAGATTGAGGTGCTCTCTGTGGTCTCTACTCAGGTCAAGATCTGTTTAGATGCCATCAAACTCCTCAAGGTCAACCCCGCCAACAACATGTTCGAGTTTGAGGAGGAGAAGATCCAAATCAAGCTCACTGCTGGTTACTTCATTACCATGAACCCTGGTTACGCCGGAAGAACTGAGCTGCCCGAGAACCTGAAGGCTCTGTTCAGATCATGCGCTATGGTTGTGCCCGACATTACTCTCATTTGCGAAAATATGCTTATGGCTGAAGGTTTCGAGCAGGCTCAGGATCTTTCCAAGAAGTTCATGACCCTCTACAACTTGGCTAAATCCCTGCTTTCCCAGCAAATCCATTACGATTGGGGTCTCAGAGCTGTCAAGTCTGTGCTCAGACAGGCTGGTGGTCTCAAGAGAGCCGACCCTGAGGGTTCAGAGTACGAGCTTCTCATGAGAGCTCTCAGAGATTTCAACTTGCCCAAGATTGTCGTGGACGATCGTAAGATCTTCAAGGATCTCATCAACGATCTGTTCCCCGCCATGGACCCTCCTCGTGCTCAGAACGAAGAGCTTGAGGTTGCTTGCCAGGAGGTGGCTATCAAGGCTGGCCGCTAACCTGAGGACGGCTTCATCCAGAAGTGTGTTGAATTGGCCGAAATCCTCATCGTGCGTCACTGCATGTTCGTCATTGGTACCTCAGGTGTGGCCAAGACCACCATCTGGAAGAACATGGCGGAGGCCTACTGCCACATTGGTCACGAGACTATCTATGATGTGGTTGACCCTAAGGCCGTCACATCCGATGAACTGTTCGGTTGCATGAACGTCAAGACCAAGGAGTGGAAAGACGGTGTTCTCTCTGTCATGATGAGAGATATGAACAAGTGCCAGGGCAAGTTCAAGACTACCCAGAAGTACAAGTGGGTCATCCTTGATGGTGATGTGGACCCCATGTGGATCGAGTCCCTCAACACTGTCATGGACGATAACAAGGTGCTTACCCTTGTGTCCCAGGAGCGTATTCCTTTGACTCCCTCAATGAGACTCATCATTGAGGTTTCTAATCTCAGAAACGCTACGCCCGCTACCGTATCTCGTGGTGGTGTCCTCTATGTTAACGATACTGATATCGGCTGGAGACCATACATCGACACATGGCTCGCAAAGTACAAGAAGAAGGGAGACGAGGTTGCCGTCACTTCCTTCACTCTCTACCTCACTCAGTACTGCAGCGATCAATTCCTTGAGGATCTTAAGACTCGTGAGAAGATTGCTCCCGTTTGTGACATGGGTAGCTTCCAGTCTCTCACCTGTATCATCGACTACCAGTATGAGAACTTGTACGAGACCAAGGAGAACCAAGAGCTTCTCAAGCGCATGAGAGAAGAGCAGGACACCTACAACGAAAAGATGAAGATCATCTACGAAGGATTCTTCTCATTCGCCTTCATGTGGTCCTTCGGTGCCACCCTCTCTGAGGATAGAATCTCTTTCAACGGCCAGATGCGCTCCATGTGCAAGGTCAAAATTCCTGAGGGCGGAATGTGCTTCGACTACTACTTCAGCCCCGCCACCCTCCAGTACGAGCCATGGGCTGAGAAAGTCCACGCTTTCTCTGGTGACATGGGAGATCTTTTCCAAAACCTGGTTGTGCCTACTGCTGAGACCACCAGACAGCACTACCTCATCGATGTTCACAGATCTATTGACAAGGGCCTGCTTTACATTGGTACAGCCGGTACTGGTAAGACAACCGTGTTCAAGGACTACTTCACCATCCTTGATCAGGAGAAGTGCGCCAGCGCCACCATGAACTTCAACTCTTACACTGACTCGAAGGCCCTTCAGACCGTCCTTAGAGGTAACGTAGACAAGCGTTCAGGTAAGATTCTTGGACCGACTGCCAACCGTCACTTGATCTTCTTCATGGACGATCTCAACATGCCCACTGTCGACGGCTTCGGCACCCAGTCTCCTCTCTGTCTCATCAGACAGATCATCGACTACGGTATCATCTTCGACAGAGACCACCTTGAAGAGCAGTACATCCTTAGAGATATCATGTTTGCTGCTTGCATGAACCCCAAGAGTGGTTCCTTCTACGTCGACTTGAGAACCACCCGTCATTTCACCCAGATTATGCTTGGTGTTCCCGAGAAGGACATCCTCCAGACCATTTACGCTCAGATGATGAACAAGCATTTCTAGCCATTCGATGCTAAGTGCCAAGCCATTGCACCCAAGCTCGTCACTGCTACGGTCAATGTCTTCACCAGCATCGCTCTATCTCCTCAGTTCGCCCCTACTGCCATCAAGTTCCATTACCAGTTCAACATGAGAGATGTGGCAAAGATTATTCAGAACATCATGCTCGCTCAGCCTAGCACTTACAAGGGCAAGGAGACAGATTTAGTCCGCCTGTGGGCTCACGAGTGCCACAGAGTCTGGCTCGATAGACTTCTCTTCGAAGAGGATATCAACCTCTACATGACTTATATGAAGAATGGTTTGAAAGAACTGACCGACTTCAAGGAGGAGGTTGTTTTCGCCAACCCTCTCATCTACACCTCCTTCGTTGCCATGTGCGGTGGTCACGAAGCCAGCTACAAACCTGTCGAGGAGATGGAAAAGCTCAAGGAAGTGCTTGAGGACAAGCTCGCTGAGTACAACGAGACTGTCTCCACGATGGACTTGGTGCTCTTCAACCAGGCTATGGAGCACATCACTAGAATTGCTAGAATCATCTTCCAGCCAGCTGGTAACGCTCTTCTTGTCGGTGTTGGTGGTTCTGGTAAGCAGTCTCTGTCCAAGTTGACCGCCTTCATCCTCAACCAAGAGGTCTTCAAGATTGTTGTGTCTACTAACTACGGTATTGGTGACCTCAAGACTGATATCCAATCTCTCTTCACCAAGACCGGTGTATCAGGCCTCGAGATGCTCTTCATCATGACTGACTCCCAGATTGTGGACAACAAGTTCCTCGTCTACATCAACGATATCCTTTCAGCCGGTTACATTCCCGAGCTCTTCGCTCCCGATGAGCTTGATGGTATCCTTGGAAAGATCCGTGGCGAGGCCAAGTCAATGGGCGTGCTTGATGCCCCTGAGCACCTGATGCAGTTCTTTATTAACAAGGTGCGCAAGAACCTCCATATGGGTCTCTGCTTCTCACCTGTCGGTGATGCATTCAGATTCCGTGCTCGTCAGTTCCCTGGTCTGATCAACTGTACCACAATTGATTGGTTCCATGCCTGGCCCAGAGATGCCCTCGTCGGTGTTGCTCAGAGATTCCTCCAGGATATTGAATTCCCTAGCGAGGAAATCATGAACGCTATTTCCAACCACATGGCCAACGTGCATCTGTCCATCGACGATGCTAACAAGCAATTTAAGGAACGCGAGAGAAGATTCAACTACACGACTCCCACTTCTTTCCTTGAGCTCATCACTTTCTACAAAAAGCTGCTCGGCGAAAAGCAGGGTGCCATTGTTGAAAGTATCGCACGTCTCGAGAGAGGTCTGAGCACGATGCGTGAGACCACCGAGAAGGTCGACATCCTCAAGGAGAAGCTCGTTCTTACTATGGAGAACGTCAAGGTCGAAGAAGAGGAGACTGAGAAACTCATTCTTGTTGTTAACGGTGAAGCCGAGATCGCTGAACGCGAGTAAGCCATCGCCCAAAAGCAAGAAGAGGAGACCATCGTCATTGCCAACGCCGCCCAGGCTAAGATGGACGAGGCTAACAAGCAACTTGAAGCTGCCATTCCAGCTATGGAGGCTGCCGAGGAGGCTGTTGACTGTCTATCTGTCAAGGCTATTGTCGAATTCTCAGCCTTCAACTCACCACCTCCAGGAACTGAGCTCGTCACAAGAGCCGTCCAGATCCTCAAGGGCGTCACCAACAGAAGGACCCTGCAAGATTGGGGTGCCCAGCAGAAGATGATGAAGCCTCCTCAGAACTTCATTGATTCTCTCAAGGCCTTCGACAAGGATAACATTACTGAGAAGCAGAAGGCTGAATTGAAGACTCCAGAGCTGCTCAATAACCCTCAGTTCACTTACGAGGTCATGACCAGAAAGTCGTCTGCGGCTGCCAACTTGGCCAATTGGGTCATCAACGTCGTCAAGTACAACGATATCTATGTGGTCGTTGAGCCCCTCAAGCAGGAAGCCGAGGCCTCCAAGAGAGAGGCTGACCAGAAGGCTGAAGAGCTCAGAGAGGTCAAGGAGAAGGTCGCTGAGATTGTCGCCAAGGTCGATGCTCTCAAGGCTGACCTTGCCGCCGCTGAGGCTAAAAAGGAAGCTGTGGTTGCTCAGGCTACCGCCCTCCAGCAGTCTCTCGACCTTGCCAACCGTCTTGTTAACGGTTTGGCTGATGAGAACGTCAGATGGCAAAAGAACGTCGTCACCTTCCAGGAGGAGAAGCTTACCATGATTGGTAATACTCTCATCTCCGCTGCCTTCGTGTCTTACATTGGACCATTCTCATTCACATTCAGAAATGATCTTTGGAAGGACACTTGGCTTCCCGATATCGTGGACCTGAAGATTCCTTACTCTGAAGGTATTGACCCACTTAATATCCTGTCCACTCCCTCACAGCAGGCTATGTGGGCCGCCGAGGGCCTACCCGCCGATAGAGTCTCCACAGAGAACGCTGCAGTCGTTGTTTCTTGCAGCAGATACCCTCTGCTCATCGATCCTCAGCTTCAGGGCATCAAGTGGATCCGCGGTAAAGAGGGTGGTGAGATGGTCAACATCCAGCTTAGCGCTTCCCACTGGCTCAAGAAAGTTGAGCTTGCTGTCGGCGCTGGACAGACCCTCATGATCGATGCTATCGGTCAAGATATCGATGCTGTACTTGATCCTCTTCTTTCACGTCAGTTCGTCAAGAAGGGTAAGACTATCTTCGTCAAGCTCGGTGCTGAGGAGGTCGAGGTCGCCCCTGGCTTCAAGCTCTACCTTCAGACCAAGCTGATCAACCCTCACTACAAGCCTGAGACGGCTGCTCAGTGCACGATCGTCAACTTCATTGTCACTGAGTCCGGTCTCGAGGATCAGCTCCTTGCTATGGTTGTCCGTGTCGAGAAGCCAGAACTTGAAGCCAAGAAAGAGGCTCTCACCAAGGAGCAGCAAGACTTTATCATTCAGCTGGCTCAGCTCGAGGCTGATTTGCTGCAGAAACTGGTCAGTGCCGACCCTGAGACTATCCTCTCCAACGTCGAGCTCATTGAGCAGCTTGAGGTGACCAAGGACACCTCCATGAAGATTCAGGAGAAATAGATCGCCGCCAAGATCACTGAAAAGGAGATTAACGAGTCCAGAGAGGCTTACCGTTGCGTCTCCGCTGAAGGTGCCATGCTCTACTTCTTGCTCATCCAGCTCTGGATTATTGATCACATGTACCAGTACTCTCTTGAGTCCTTCCAGAACTTCTTCTTCAAGGCCATTGAGAAGACTGAGGAGAACGAGGATATTACTATTCGCACTAACGACCTGATCCTGTCCATCCGTATCACCGTCTACCAGTGGGTATCCCGAGGTCTCTTCGAGCGCCACAAGCAGATCTTCCTGTCTCAGCTCATATTCAGACTCATGCAGAAGCAGGTTGTTGAGGTGGCCTACACTCCTCAACAGATGTCCTTCCTCATCAATTGCCCAACCAGCACTGCTGTTGCCAACCCTCTCAAGAAGTGGCTCCCAGATAAGGCCTGGTACTCTATTAACAAGCTCATCGAGATCGAGGGCTTCGAGCAGTTCGCTACCAACCTTTCCAAGGACGCTCCTTCCAGATTCCAGATGTGGTACAACGAGCTCGACCCAGAGGACCGTGCTCTTCCTCTCGAGTGGAGATCTCTTGAGAACACTCCATTCTAGAAGCTGCTTGTTGTGCGTTGCATGCGACCAGATCGTGTTACTACAGCGCTCAACAACTTCATCCGCACTACTCTGCCAAAGGGTGGTGACTTCGTCGATTGCGACGCTTCCCTCTCCTCTGCTGGTGTGCTCGAGGCCGCTTACGCTGACTCTTCCGCCGTCACCCCCATCTTCTTCATCCTTTCCCCAGGTGCCAACCCAGTTAAGGATGTCGAGGCCCTCTGCATCTCTCAGAAGCTCGATATCAAGAAGAACTTGAAGACCATCGCTCTGGGTCAGGGACAGGATGTCATTGCTAATGCTTACCTCGATGCTGCCCACAAAGAAGGTAACTGGGTCATGCTTCAGAATGTGCATCTGATGCCCGAATGGCTCCTTGATCTCGAAAAGAGATTGGCTCAGTACGCCAACGAAGGCTCTGATCCTTCCTTCCGTATCTTCCTGACGTCCGATCCTTCCACTGGAATCCCTATCGGACTTCTTGAGCGTTCCATTAAGCTCACCAACGAGCCTCCTGCTGGCCTCAAGGCTAACCTGCAGAGAGCTTTCGCCTTCTTCGACAAACAAGAGTTTGAGGACAGAGACCCCAAGGTCAAGACCATCCTCTTCTCGCTCTGCTACTTCCATTCGATGATGCTCGAAAGAAGAAAGTTCGGCTCAAAGGGTTTCAACATGAGTTATCCCTTCTCTATTGGTGACTTGAGAGACTCTGCTATCGTTTGTAACAACTACCTTGAATCGAACGCCGGAAGCGGAAAGATCCCTTGGGATGATCTCCGTTACATCTTCGGTGATATCATGTACGGTGGTCACATTGTCGATGACCGTGATCGCATCTTCTGTTCAGGCTTCCTCCTGAACCTCATGAACGACCAGCTTCTTGATGAGGCTAACATGTTCCCCTTCACTGACGGCAAGGCTGTGTTCAAGTGCCCAGCACCCACTAGCTACGAAGCCTACGCCAAGTACATCGAGACTGAGCTGCCTCCTGAGACTCCTCTTGCCTTCGGTATGCACCCTAACGCTGAAATCGATTTCAGAACTACTCAGTGCGAGGGTCTTTTCAGAATGCTCGTCGAGCTACAGCCCAAGGACAACGCTGGTGGCGGAGAAGGCGACACTGTCGGCTCCAAGTTCGCTGAGTTCATGAGCCGCTGCATGGACGAGGCTCAGCTTGACCAGAACAAGCCCAACGTTGACGACATCGTCAGCAAGCTCCAGGAAGACGAGCGTGGTCCCTACCAGAACGTGTTCATCCAGGAGTGCGAGACCATCAATGTTCTCATCAAGGAGATTATCAGGTCTCTTCTCGAAATTGAGTCGGCCAACAAGGGTGAGCTCACCATGACTGAGCAGATGGAGAAGCTCATGCAAGAGATCTTCATCAACAAGGTGCCCACCACCTGGCTCAAGCTTTCCTTCGAGACCACTAGATCCCTGGGTTCCTGGTTGGACAACATCAAGCAACGTCTTGAGCAGCTGAACGTCTGGAAGGAGGAGCCCGCCAAGGAGCCTTTGATCACCTTCGTGAACAGACTCTACAACCCACAGTCCTTCTTCACTGCCGTCAAGCAGGTCACGGCCAGAAGAGACACCACTGAGCTGAACAAGCTCTACATTCAGACTGAGGTGCAGAAGCGTATGTACTGGGAGACCGCCGAGCTTCCTAAGAAGCAGAGCGGTGACGGTGCCTACGTCTTCGGTTTCCAGGTTGAGGGTGCCAGATGGGACGCCACTGGCTCTCTCGAGGAGTCTGAGCCCAAGAAGCAGTTCTCTGTTGTGCCCGTCGTTAACTGCAAGCCTATGCCTCTTATCGAGGGTAAGGAGGAGAAGGGTATCTACCAGTGCCCTGTGTACATGAACGAGTCCAGAGGCAAGACCTACGTCTTCGATGCTCAGCTCAAGACGAAGCACCCACCTCTCAGGTGGACACTTGCTGGTGTTGCCATGATCCTCGATGTAGAAGGCGTCTCTGACGCTTTCCCTTACGGCAAGGAGCCCGCCGCGTGAGCAACCCGTCTCACACCCACCCCCTCAGCCGAGTGCTCGCCTCAGTTTGGCCTGGGTCCTCTGTGAGGACTGGCTGAGCCAAGGTTCGAGTGCAAAGCTATTTACTCTGCCTTTATTGTTGTTCAGTAAAAGCATATCTACC
>Ga0129349_1062837_pt1 | contig 9420 bp, 7 predicted proteins | sample CPBNA1_7_FD_105436 | JGI IMG/M metagenome (GOLD analysis project Ga0129349, IMG submission 105436) | Freshwater to marine salinity gradient microbial communities from Chesapeake Bay, USA - CPBay_Sum_27_0.8_RNA1 (Metagenome Metatranscriptome) | ecosystem: Environmental > Aquatic > Marine > Coastal ...
GCTATGCTTACGTAAACGTCAAGAAATTAAATTTGTCTTGATCACATCAATCAAATGAAAAGTTGTTCAAAGGTGAATCAAATCATCCCTCTTGAATAATCAACGTGAGTAATGGGGTACAGAAAATGGATTCAAAAGGGCAGAGTGAAATCTGGATAGTTGCTGCAAAGCGAACACCAATGGGATGTTTTCAAGGAGCACTAGCTGAATTTACGTCACCTCAACTAGGAGCAATGGTAATAAAGAGCACAGTGGAGCAAGCTAGTCTACCTGTTGAAATAATCGATGAAGTTTTTATGGGTTGCGTCTTACCAGCAGGCTGTGGCCAAGCTCCAGCGAGACAAGCGGCTTTGAATGCTGGATTGGATAAATCAACAGTTTGTACCACCATAAACAAGGTGTGTGGATCAGGCATGAAAGCCGTCATGCTGGCTCATGATTTGATCAAAGCAGGTAGTATCCAAGCAGCCATTGCTGGTGGAATGGAGAGTATGACAAACGCCCCTTACTTGCTTAAAGAATCTCGCAAAGGAATGAGAATGGGTCATAAGTCTGCTTATGACCACATGTTTCTTGATGGTCTGCAAGATGCTTACGAAGGACACTTAATGGGTGTTTATGGTCAGCAGAGTGCTGACCAGCTTGATTTTTCGAGAGAGCAAATGGACCAATGGGCTGAGCAGTCTGTTTCTCGAGCCTGTGCATCAGACAAACAAAATCTCTTTGCCAGTGAAATAACATCAGTTGATTTAAAAAATGGTGAGGTGCTTTCTTACGATGAGCTACCAAGAACGATTGATACCAGCAAAATCACAAAGCTGAAACCTGCATTCTCTAAAGAGGGTTCAATAACGGCAGCAAATTCAAGTGCTATCTCCGACGGAGCTTCTGCATTAATGGTCATGGACTCGAATTTAGCGCGAAAACATAATCTAGAACCCCTTGCCATTATTCGCGCCCATGCAAGTCACGCGCGCTCTCCTAGCGAGTTTACCATTGCACCTGTCGATGCCATTAAAGACCTTCTCAATAAGCTTAATTGGGAATTGGCTGATATTGATTTGTGGGAAATTAATGAAGCGTTTGCAGTGGTAGCTCAGATTGCAGTTCGTAAACTGGGTCTAGAGGCAGAAAAAGTCAATATTAAGGGTGGTGCTTGTGCTCTAGGGCATCCTATCGGCGCGAGTGGAGCTCGTATTCTCACTACTCTCATTTATGCGCTGCGTCAGCAGCAGGCCTTTGGCATCGGTGGTGATGTCACTACACGTAAGGCTATGAAAGGCGTTGCGGCGATTTGTATTGGCGGTGGTGAAGCAACCGCAATAGGAATTGAAATTCCGGTTTAACTTATTGTTTTAATGGAAGGAAACAAAAATGACTAAGTCAGTATCTCTATTTATCGGTGGTGAGTTTTGTCAATCTGAAACCAAAGATTGGATTGAGGTCACTAACCCAGCAACTAATGAAGTGATTGCAAAAGTACCACATGCAACGACGACAGAAATGGAACAAGCTATTGTTAACGCAGAAGAAAAGTTTCATGAATGGAAAAATGTCGCTATATCTGAGCGTGCCCGCTTGATGTTGAGATACCAACATCTGCTAAAAGAACATCATGATGAACTCGCTGAGATTTTGTCTCAAGAAACGGGGAAAACGATTGTTGATGCAAAAGGTGACGTTTGGCGTGGTATTGAAGTTGTAGAGCAAGCAGGCAATATTGCCAGCAACATGATGGGGGAAACGGTTGAAAATGTGGCTACAGACATTGATACCTACTCGCTGATACAGCCTTTGGGAGTATGCTGTGGAATTACACCATTCAATTTCCCTGCAATGATTCCACTTTGGATGTTCCCACTTGCTATTGCGGCAGGTAATACCTTCGTTTTGAAACCATCTGAGCAAGTTCCTTTAACAGCAATGAGGTTGGTGGAGCTTTTCGAACAAGCAGGAGCTCCAAGAGGTGTTCTTCAGGTCGTACATGGTGGCAAAGAACAGGTCGACTTTTTGCTTGCTAATCCTGTCATCAAAGCTGTGTCTTTTGTTGGGTCGGTTCCTGTTGCGAAATATATCTATCAAACGGGTACTTCCTACAACAAAAGAGTTCAAGCTTTTGCTGGAGCTAAGAATCATATGGTTGTGATGCCTGATGCGAATAAAGCTCAGGTAGTTAATAGCTTAGTTGGTGCTTCGGTAGGTGCAGCAGGTCAGAGATGTATGGCGATATCAGTCGCTGTTTTTGTCGGGGATTCTAAAGAATGGATTGGTGATCTTGCAATTGAGCTGGCTAAGGTTCGTCCAGGTGTCTGGAACGATGAAAAAGCGGGTTATGGTCCACTGATCAGCAAAGAGGCGCGATCGCGTGTTGTTCGCCTTATTGATGAAGGAAAAGCTCAAGGTGCGAAGTGCGAGCTTGATGGAACTCAATGCATGGTTGATGGATACCCAAATGGAAACTGGTTGGGCCCCACACTTTTCAGCGGTGTGACGACAGACATGTCCATTTATGAACAGGAAATTTTCGGTCCAGTTCTGGTTTGTTTAGAAGTCGAGACCTTAGAGGACGCAATAAAGCTCATTAATGAAAACCCATATGGAAACGGGACTTCAATCTTCACAGCCAATGGAGCAGCGGCGCGTAAATATCAACATGAAATCCAAGTTGGTCAAGTGGGAATAAATGTTCCAATCCCTGTCCCCCTACCTTTCTTTTCATTTACAGGTTGGCGCGGCAGTTTTTACGGTGATCTTCATGCATACGGTAAACAGGCGGTACGTTTTTATACTGAGACAAAAACGGTGACTACTCGTTGGTTTGAAGATGATATTCCGACAGGACCCAACATGACCATTCAATTGAAGTAAGGAAAGGTGAAATGGATTTTGAATTAACAGAAGAACAAAGAGCTTTTGCAGATACCGCAGAGCAATTTGCGCGAGAACGCTTGGCCCCAATGGCTGCTGAATGGGATGAAAAACATGAGTTTCCCAAGTCCGTCCTCCGAGAGGCCGGTGAACTTGGTTTCATGAGTCTCTATACACCAGAAGAACAAGGTGGTTTGGGTTTGAGTCGTCTTGATTCATCCATCGTCTTTGAGAAGTTGGCTATGGGCTGCACGTCTACGGCTGCTTTTATGACCATACACAATATGGTGACATGGATGATTGGTTCATTCGGATCGGAAGAAATTAAGCAGCAATACTGTCCAAAGCTCATAACGGCAGAGTGGTTAGGCTCATATTGCCTGACTGAGCCAAATGCAGGTTCAGACGCTGCTGCTCTTACAACCAGTGCCAAGCTTACAGATGAAGGGTATGTACTCAATGGTAGCAAGGTGTTTATTTCTGGCGCAGGGGACACCGATGTCTTAGTCGTGATGGCAAGAACTGGCGAACCAGGTGCGAAAGGTGTGTCTGCATTTGTTGTGCCTGCCAATGCAAATGGTATTAGCTACGGTCGGAGAGAGCCGAAAATGGGTTGGAACTCTCAACCAACGAGAAGCATTACTTTTGATAACGTGCTGGTAGAAAAAAGTAATTTGCTCGGTGAAGAGGGGCAAGGGTTCATCTTTGCGATGAAAGGCTTGGATGGCGGGCGAATTAACATAGCGACATGTTCAGTTGGTACCGCACAGCATGCACTTGAACAAGCAACCCAATACATGCAAGAGCGGAAGCAGTTTGGCAAGCCCATCGCTGACTTTCAGGCTTTGCAATTTAAACTTGCCGACATGGCGACAGAGTTGGTTGCAGCGCGACAAATGGTACGCCTAGCTGCGAGCAAGCTCGATAATGGTGACACGCAAGCAACGACTTATTGTGCGATGGCCAAGCGCTTTGCCACTGATATTGGTTTCAAAGTATGTGACCAAGCTCTTCAAATTCATGGTGGTTATGGTTACATCCGAGAGTATCCACTTGAACGCCACTTTAGAGACGTACGTGTCCATCAAATTTTAGAGGGAACGAACGAGATTATGCGCTTGATCATAGCGCGCCGATTACTGACTGACGGTCTACAAATATTTTAAGGAATGTGTTCATGACACAAAGTGTAAACAGCCTTATTGAAAGTACTATTGATGGCAATATTGCGATTCTCAAGATCAATAACCCACCAGCAAATACTTGGACAAAGGAGAGCCTAGGCCAATTAAAATCTATTATTGCAACACTGAACGATAATTCAGAAGTTTACTCACTTGTTATTACTGGTGAAGGTAACAAGTTTTTCTCTGCTGGTGCTGATCTGAAGTTATTTGCTTCGGGAGATACTGCGATTGCGCAACAAATGGCTAGAGCTTTTGGAGAAGCTTTTGAAGCACTTTCTCACTTCAGAGGAGTGTCAATTGCTGCGATCAATGGCTATGCCATGGGCGGTGGTCTAGAAGTCGCTCTGGCATGCGATTTACGCATCGCAGAAGAGCAGTCTTTGCTCGCGCTACCAGAAGCTAAGGTAGGGCTCCTCCCTTGTGCGGGCGGCACCCAAAATCTGACGTCACTTGTTGGGGAAGGCTGGGCGAAAAGAATGATTTTGTGCGGTGAACAATTATCGGCGAAAAAAGCACAAAGTATTGGTCTTATTGAAGAAGTCGTCGAAAAGGGCGGTGCATTTCAAGCTGCCCTAGAATTAGCTAAATCTGTATCTGAACAGTCTCCTGTTTCGGTTACAGCGTGCAAAAAGCTGATACAAAATCACCGCGTCTCTTCCTTTAATGATGGTCTTGAACTTGAGCGTAAATACTTTGTTGATTTGTTCAACACACAAGACCAAGCCGAAGGGGTGAATGCCTTCCTAGAAAAGAGAAAACCACTGTGGAAGAACCAGTGACTTAAGGAGGCTAGGATGAGCGATACAGTAGAATTTATAGAATTAGCATGCTCAAACAATGAGCACAAAATAGGTGTTGCGACATTAGATAATCCATCTTCATTGAACGCATTATCTTTCGATATGTTGGTGAGCCTAAAAGATAAATTAGAACTTTGGCATAATGATGAATCCATTATTTGTGTTGTTATTCAGGGTTCTGGTGAAAAAGCATTCTGTGCCGGTGGTGATATTCGCACTATGTACAACGTTATGCGGAACACCGACGATGAACAAACTCAAGAGTTTTGTACAACCTTTTTCACTGTTGAGTATCAATGCGATTACCTAATCCATACTTACAGCAAACCTGTGATTGCTTGGGGAGAGGGCATTGTTATGGGCGGGGGAATGGGACTCTTTATGGCATCAAGTCATAGGGTTGTAACGCCCAAATCTCGCTTGGCCATGCCAGAAATTTCTATTGGTCTATATCCTGATGTTGGGGGGACGTATTTTCTAAATCGTCTTAACCACAATATCGGAATGTTTCTTGGTATGACTGGCATTATGGTTAATGCCAGTGATGCAAAAGAGCTTAAAATGGCGAATCACCTTTTGTTGTCCGAAGATAAACCAGCATTGGTTGAGCAACTGCAAATGGTGGACTGGAATACATGTATTGATTCCTACGAAGCCGTGTCTGATTTATTGGAAACAATGGAAACAAACGTCGCTGACAAAATGCCTGAACATCAATTATTGCCATTTATGGATCGCATCGAATCTGCATGTCGTCCCGATGGTATTGAAAATGTAGTTAACAGGATATTAACGCTCGACATTAAAGAACCGTGGTTTGAAACCGCCAAATTAAATTTACTCTCTGGAAGCCCGATAACGGCTCATATTTGCTATAGGCAGTTAACTCAATTAGAGGGCCTCTCCTTAGCAGATTGCTTTAGAACAGAACTTAATTTATCGGTAAGAAGCTCGCTTTTAGGTGAATTTCAAGAGGGAGTAAGAGCTCGACTAATTGATAAAGACGGCAGCCCAAATTGGAGGTTTTCAAATGTCTCAGAGGTCGACAAAAAAATGATCGACCAAATGTTCAGCCCTCTTTGGGATAAAGAGGAACACCCTTTATCTCAGCTCGGACAATTTTGATAATGGAGATCGGTTTATGGAAAGAATAGCATTTGTTGGCCTTGGTAATATGGGTGCCCCTATGGCAAAGAACCTGTTATCAGCAGGTCTATCGGTCAATGTTTTTGATTTGGTCAGTGAGCTTGCTAGGCCGCTTGCGGAGTTTGGAGCCAATGTTTGTGAGACCATTGAAATGGCAGTCGCTGACGTCGATGTTGTCATCACTATGCTTCCTGCTGGCAAGCATGTTAAGGCAGTTTATTTGGGTGATGAAACTTCGAAAGGCGTATTCTCATTACTTAAAAAGAATAGCTTAGTGATTGATTCTTCGACGATAGATCCGGAATCAGCAAGGATTGTTGGTAAGGTAGCGCATGAAAAAGGGATTCAATTCGTTGATGCTCCTGTATCCGGCGGAGTAGCTGGTGCAGCCGCAGGGACTTTAACGTTTATCGTGGGGGGACACGAAGGTGCTTTCTCACAAGCTGAAAAGATCCTATCTCATATGGGAAAGAACATTTTTCATGCGGGTGGTGTTGGCAGTGGTCAAATGGGCAAAATTTGTAATAACCTGATGCTCGGAATTCTCATGTCTGGTACATGTGAGGCATTAACACTTGGTGTTAATAACGGACTAGACCCCAAAGTTTTGTCAAATATTATGCTGCAGAGCTCAGGGCGTAACTGGGCCTTGGAGCTTTATAATCCTTGTCCTGGTGTTATGGAAAATGCGCCTGCCTCTAACGATTACAAGCCGGGCTTTATGAGTAAGTTAATGTTGAAAGATCTGGGGCTTGGTTTGGAGGCTGCTGCACAAAGTCAATCTGCGGTGCCTATGGGCTCGTTAGCACGCAATCTTTTTGCACTGCATGCAATGGCTGGAAATGATGAACTTGATTTCTCAAGCCTCTTTGAGTTCTATCAAAAATCTGAGCTATTAGGAGAATGAACAGTGGAATTAAAAAATAGCGTTATTGCGATAACAGGTGCAGGTCAGGGTCTTGGGCAAAGTATGGCGATTAGTCTTGCCCAGGCTGGTTCTCACCTGGCGTTGATTGATTTGAATAGCCAAGGCCTTGAAGAGACGTTGCAGGCCTGTACTGATTTCGATACCAATATTAAACTTTATTGCGCTGATGTGACGGATGAGCAAGATGTTGAAGCGACATTTGAACGGATAGTTGATGACTTTGGTCAGTTAAATGGCTTGGTGAATAATGCAGGGATCCTGAGAGATGGCTTATTGGTCAAATCAAAGGATGGAGTGATCTCCAAAATGCCTCTAGAACAATTTTCCTCTGTCATTAATGTAAACCTTACGGGAACGTTTTTATGTGGTCGTGAGGCTGCTGCAAAAATGATCGAAACGGGCTGCGCTGGTGTTATTTTGAATATTTCTAGCGTAGCTAGGGCAGGAAACATTGGTCAGACTAACTACGCAGCCTCTAAGGCTGGTGTCGCTACATTTGCCACAACTTGGAGCCGTGAATTAGCGAAATACAACATACGCTGCGCTGCGATAGCGCCTGGGGTAATCAAAACACCAATGGCAGCAGAGATGAGGCCAGAGGCCATAGAGCGTCTTGAAGCTATGATCCCTTGCCATCGTATGGGAGAGACATCTGAAATTGCCAATACTGTAAAGTTCATTTTTGAAAATGACTACGTAAATGGTCGTGTTATAGAGGTTGATGGAGGTATAAGAATGTAGCAGTTCAGAAGTTATGCAAAATAATAAAAATTTTAAATTATTATTTTCGAAAACTTTTGGTTTTCTGCATATACTTATAGAACTAAGTGCATACCCAAACTAATAATACCACGTCTTGTTGTTACACCAGCACTGTGTAAATGTGGTTTATAAAAAGATTTACATTAAGCGTTGGTCGGCAATTTTGTTCTCAAATTCAATTCTGCGGTTGTGAGATTCCGTGAGAGGTTGTCGTTATGAAAATTGCAACAAAAATTGTGTTAGCATCCACAATATTGTGCACGCTGTCAGTGGTAACAACAGGCGTGGTTGTCGGCTGGCGCTCTTCGGATTTATCCGAAACAGCGCTTTTTAAACGTGCAAGTCAGCAAATGGTGTCTGTAAGAGAGAACAAGAAAAATGAAATAGAGGACTATTTCGACCAAATAAAGTACCAAATGCTAACTACGGCTAATTCGATCGGTGTTAGAGACGCGATGTTGATGTTTGGCGAAGCATTCGGAAGGTATCCTGTCTGGGAAGTTTCAGAGGGCGACGTATCGAAATTGGAAGATTATTATCGTTCTGCATTCGGTGCCAATTACAAGCAGCTCAATGACGGTGAGTCTGCTAACGAGATGCAAAAACTCAATATGTTGTCCCCCCTGGCTAAGGCACTACAGGCTAGATACATTGGTGTGAATCCTAATCCGCTAGGTGACAAACATCAACTAATGGGTGATTCGCTTGGTACCGACTACGACAAAGCCCATACAACTTATCACCCAAGTATTAAAGGCTTCCTTGAGGCCTTTGGCTATTATGATATTTTTCTTGTCGATAATGACGGTAACATTGTTTACTCAGTCTTTAAAGAACTGGACTTCGCAACAAACCTCAATTCCGGTCCGTATGCTAACAGTGGTATCGCAAAAGCTTTTAAAGGCGCTCTGAACCTGTCCCCAACCGACTATCATTTGGAGGATTTTGCTCCCTACTATCCTTCTTATGAAGCTGCTGCCTCCTTTATCGCGACTCCAATTGTCAAAGATGGTACACGTCTGGGTGTATTAATATTCCAGATGCCTGTTGATGAAATAAATAAGATAATGACGTTTAAATCCAATTGGAAAAATGCAGGATTGGGTGACACTGGCGAAACTTTCTTAATAGGTCCCGATGGGCTTAAACGAAGCGAATCTCGTTTATTGTTTGAACAGCCTAAATTGTACTTTGAATCTTTAGAGGCATCTGGCTTATCTGCTTCTACGATTGCTCAAATCGAAGGTAAGGGTTCGGCAATAGGACGTCAACCAGTTGCAACATCAACCGCAAAAGCAGCATTGTCCGGAAAAAGTGGAACTGATGTGGTTCTAGATTTTAAAGGGTATCGGGTATTGTCTGCATATGCACCTGTTGATGCTGCAGGGTTGACTTGGGGTATAATCACGGAAATCCACGAAGATGAAGCCTTAATAGATGTAGAAAAACTAGCAAGCTCACTCGCACAGACAGTGATAACAAGTATTATTCTAATCGTCGCTTTAGCTCTCATTATTTCATACATTCTAGGAAATAGTATTGCCAACCCAATTAAGTCCGCTATCGGAAAAATAAAAGCCATAAGTGAAAATAATGACTTGACACAACGCTTAGAAGTTATGGGTAAAGATGAGATGACAGACCTTGCTCTTTCCATGAATGGTTTGTTCTCACATTTACAGGAGATATTCGGTAAATTTGCACAAGCTACCAACAACCTTAATGAGAA
>Ga0129349_1378490_pt1 | contig 9284 bp, 2 predicted proteins | sample CPBNA1_7_FD_105436 | JGI IMG/M metagenome (GOLD analysis project Ga0129349, IMG submission 105436) | Freshwater to marine salinity gradient microbial communities from Chesapeake Bay, USA - CPBay_Sum_27_0.8_RNA1 (Metagenome Metatranscriptome) | ecosystem: Environmental > Aquatic > Marine > Coastal ...
GAGGCCCTTGCGCATGGGAGAGGTACTTGTACTCTCCCATGATCTGCAATGGTTCGATTACAGACAGAGCCACGCTCACTAGAAATTGTGACCATGTGAAAACCCGAGCTTACACCCAGGAAAAATCCATGTTCAACAATATCATCATTGAGAGCGTAGCTCGAAGCCGTTCGCATAACGAAACCGACTCCCATTCGGCCACCGAATGGTACGATTTTAAATGTACAACGGAAATACAGATTCGTAACTGTATAACCTAAAAAGATCCTACTGTGCAGTAGGATCAGACCCCTTAACCACGCGATAGCAAACGGGGGCACCGGTGAAGAAAGCCAATTGAAAATCTTCACCAACAGAGAAAAAGGAATGTAAACCTGCAGCCTCTGCATTGTCGAGGTCCCATGTCATAAAAATGCTATGGAACTGTCGTTCTTGATCCCCAAGACTCTTACGCTCATTTATCTGCTTCGCAGGTATAAAACGAACGTTATTGTAATAGGGTAGCTCGACCTCGAGGACGGGATTCTGGCCAATTGCAGTCGCGTGAGTGCCATCCCAAGTGTGGGGTGTCGAAATCAGATAACTACGTGCTTGCGCATATTTGTTCGCAGAAGTTGTAGTCGCAGCAATAAAAGCATCACCTGCGGTACTCGTTCCTACCGAACGCCTAGTAACATACATTAAGTCATCTTTCGACCCCCCAAAGCGCATATACTTTATTCTCATTCCCCCACGCCTACACACGAAAGCTGGCGTAAGGTAATTGAGAAGTGTAGTATCTGCGTAGTTGTACGGTGTAGCAATGTTAGGTTCCCTTGCAAGATCAACACCCTGTGGCGAATAACCCCGGTATAAAGGGAAATTCGGGATGTTGTTAAAAGCACCTATTAAGGGACCTCCATTGCCCGTACACCACGTACGACTATAATTATATCGCTTTAAACATTGCCTGAACGATACAATAGGGTCGCCGAAAAACACATTGTCCGTGTTATCGGTGGAAGAGATGATGGCCGCCATGTCCTCAGAGGCGTCCAACTTCATGGGCTCATTCTCGCTTTTCGTTTGATCAGCGTCAGGATGAGATTCCATCTTTTCTCCCATTTGTGGTTCGTATAGTGTTTCAGGTTGTTGTTTTAATGTAGGTGGTGGTGGTCCTGGTGGGTTGTCAGGTGGTGTTTTAAACCAAACATAATCATCTATATCGTCACTGTCCGGATCGAAAAACTCAATGTTATCACCAGCACTAACAAAAACATTAACCTGCACATCATTATCAACAGTAGAATTCGGTGTAGTCAAATCGTTCACTACATACACCGAAATAATACCGTTTGCTAAGTTCAGTGGATCTGCTGATAAGGCAGTTTCACGATAAGGCAGAAAGTCAAAGCCTGGAGTTCTGTGTCTAACCATAGATCTCTCATGACCCCAACCAACCTCAACAGTGAAATCACGTTCCTTTGCAAGGTCGATAATGTGTGTATAGTTTGTGTTATATTCGTTGCTTAAAGCATAGGACGGATCATATGTTACCTTTAGCCGACCCTTATGAAATGCAGAAGCTACCACTTGAAACCGAAATTTCATGGAGCCTCTCCAAAATCTAAAAGGTATGGCAGCAAAGCAACACGCCGGCATATGTATCTCTACATTGTCGGTGTCCGCTTCATTCAACGACCACAACACGGGATTAACCTCCGAGTTCCACAATAATGTCTCAGTGGATGCAGATTTCTCCCAGGGGAAAGAGGTGAGATAAGACTCTCTACAAGCTATGCTCTTGATAGCCAACTCATCTCTACCCCCAAGACCCATTGTCCTAGGGTCTATAGTCAACTCCTGTTTCCCATCAAGAGTTAACTTAACTGATGAATCACCAACGTTAGTGTTAGCCATATTTCCCAAGACTGTCGGTCGGTATGGTTCAACATCCTGTAGAATGGTGGGTCTGCTGAAGCCGAATATTCGAGCTACATTAGACACAGCACTCGCGGCAAGGTGTGTTGCTTTCGCAAAAGGCGCAATCGGGGGTATTCCCTCTAAAGCGCCAGCTACCTTAGCGATAAAATTCGCTGGCTTGGATATTGGACCATCTTTGGTGTATTCATCATCTTTTTGACCCATTTGTGGTGTCAAAGCACCCGGTTCATTGGCAGTAGGAACAGCTAGGCTGACCTCCTCTGCCCACACAAACACGGATACAGTGATTGGGTCAGTCGATCCATTGGCATGCTTAAGATCCTGTATGCCATGGATCGTTACATCGCCCATCTCTCTCCATTCCTGTTCAGGAATGCGCAAAGCATTTTCATACCAGCAAAACGGAGCAGTGATGGTTCCTCCCAACGAAGTGGTAGGGTCTAGATAGATATGTGGTCGCTGCGAAGCCCCTACAACATCCTGAATAAAAAACGCTCTGTCCTGCGTAAAATTATCAAGATTATGTAGCGGAACGTACGAAGCAATCGCACGGCCATAATAAAATCCATTCCCATTAAGGACGATGCGACACTTAAGCTTACAACGAAGCAAGTTATAATTAGTAATACGGTTAATAACTCGCTTATTCTCAAAGAAATCAGTCCAAGGATTAAATTTCTCAAAGAATGTAGTACCAATAGCCCATGTAAAGCTTTGTGTCTTAATTGGACGCGAAAAGAAATTCTCGAGGTTCGCATCCGAGGTATCAGCAATACCAAACGTATCGTCAGGCATACTATCAACAACATAATCAAAATGTTCCTGTTGATCTGCAAATGTAGTAACCTGATGTTTGGTCTCTGTCCCTTCCTCGTTTATCGTCATATTAAATCGATTGTTAGCAAGTCGTCATTAACCGACCCCATAGTTGACTCACTCTATGGGCGGCTTGTCAGTCTTGTGCAGTGGCGATCTGCTCCCCTAAATAGGGGTACCTCACGGGGGAGGTGCCTACAGGCTAAGCCTATCTCTCCTTCCTAAACTGACTTACGGAAGTATGAGACGGTAATCAATAACCTGAACGAGAACTTTAGCGGATGACCGTGTTCTCAAATAACGGCCAGAGGGATGAGTTTAACGACCACCCAGGTCAGTGCCAGTCTAATCAGACTTATATTTTTCCTTATAAGTGAGTAACTGGTCGTCATACGATACGTGGAGCATCGTACAACCATGAGCAATATTTGCTCGCTCAGCGATTTCATTCATCTGCATGCGGCGCATTTCATAATGTTCACGCCCGTAAGAAAACCACTCACGGAGTGCACCATCAATGACTTGCATCGCTTGCTGCTCTTTAGTAATAGCCTTGGAACGTAATACAGAATGCAAAGACTTGAATATCGAATCCTCGTCTAAAGCTCCCATAATACGTCCAGTGTCACTACTATAGATATTCTTTCGCTTGAGTAAATCAGCCTCTTCATCGTTCATGTAAGGGGTCGGTTCAGACTCCTTATCGGGCATCGTGAATTTCATGTCACGTGCCTCCAAGAATTCAGCCACTGCAATGTGATTAAATTCTGGGAAATCCTGATGAACAGAACTTTTCGCATCATCTCCATAAGTTATTAATGCGCACATCTCATTGAAATTAGGCAAATCCATGCGGTGTTTGCAAATTTCATAATATGCACATCTAAACAGGAGAGCGTTAACGATAGAGTTGACATAAACAGTCAGATTCTGTCCCGAAGGATTAGAACCAAAATGTTGAATCAAATCACCATTGTACGCCATAAGAGGATAGCAAATATCTGAAGCGATTCCTTCCATAATTGTTACATCACGTTCGGAATAACCGCAGTGCCTGCCAATCTCTATCATAATACGAAAAGCGGAAAACATCACTTGCGCTGGCATGCGCAAATCATACTTACTATAGTCCCCAGCAAGAATCCGATTTTCTCCGTAGTGCTTAATGTGTTTTGCCAACTGGTCCCATTCCGGTCCCTGAGCATTAACACCCACAGCACATTCTGATTTAAGAGGCATCATGGACAAAACGCGCGCAATTGGTAGATAGTACTTGCGAACTAACAATTGCAACGCAGTGGGTGCACCCTGAAACACCCTGACCTTGTCCTTAGTCAATTTCGTTGGTTCATCCTTCAAGCAAGCCTTAAAGATGGGATAAGCCCTTTTCCCCGAAAGGTAAAGTTCTTCCATCTCATAAGCGTGCTTCCAAAAGATTGGATCCAACTCAGCTGGATGTTGATGCGTGGGATGGTCCTCGGGATCTAATAACGCCAAATAATTAGATTTGGGTCCGGATAACGGAAACCCAACCGAAGTATTCGGCGGCATTTTATCCACAAAACGACGACCATCGATTCCACACACAGTCTCCATCTCAGTTAGAGGTCGAACCTCAGATTTCATCTTGGGCAATGCATCCAATGCTTGCAACAAAGGAACAAGGTAATCTCTGCTGGCACGGGCCAACAAAGATCCCTCAATTCCTAAGGAAGGCTTAGTTGAATATTGCAAAGAGGCCTGAAACGGCCATCCAACACGAAATTTGGGTGGGCCCCACTTTTGGGGCACTCCGGTGACGTCCTCCACGTCACTAGAAATAACGGTATCCTCGACTTCGGAATGATATGTGGCACGGCCAGTACACTGTCCATAGTACTTACAATTAGCTCCAACAGGTAGAAAATTGATAGCACTCTTGGGGTGTACTTCCGCTCCCTCATAGAATTGTATGTCGTAAAGCTTGGTAGGAATTTCCCCCTCGCTTTTGGACAATACAACACTTGGCCTCTTAGCCAAACATTCCAATGCATCCTGGCACTGAGACTGCGTTAACAAGCCACAACATCCTTCAATGTCGCCTGTCATTCCTCCTAAATGGAAACCACCAATAAGAGGACCCTTAGTCTCAGTAACCAACGCAGCCATACACAACCCAGTAAAAGAATTAAAGGGAAGGTCGTATGAAGCACCAAAGAAATTTCCTGCTTTGGTCCTAGCTGGTCCTGTTTCCATCTTGAGTCGAGGAGTCTTACCTTTAACAAGAAGCTGTTTTCCTTTCTCGTTCTTATAAACGAAACGAGCAGGAACACTAGCAAACTTATCTTTGGGAAGATACTCCGTTAAATCTTTCCAATCTCCTCCGTTTGGTACCCAAACCATACGAAAATCGGTACCGGGAATCCGATAGCTTTGTTCTTTGCAGATCCAAGCTTCGAAATTTCCACCAATTTTGTTTGGTTCGTGCCGTGTGAAGGTTGCCTTCATATCATTGGCGAGCCAAACGTGATTCGGAACAATGGCGACATTCGAACAGGGGAAGAAAGCTGCACATTCGTACGTTTTCTTCATCCCTTTCGGAACGAATGACATAAAAGCCATGTTCTTATACACTAGCTTCTCCAAATCATCAACGCTGGTAGTCTTGGCCTTATCAGAACAAGGCATCTCAGAGACGTGAACTTCAGCCCATTCATTGACTTCAGTATCTCGTTCTTCAATGTCCTTATCACCAGATGGTGCCAAGTTACCCTGCGGCGACTTGACAAGCTCGATTTGTTTCCAAACCAAAGCTATGCCATACAGCGCGGCAATACCAACACACATACCTGTAATCCACTTAGCATGTGCATCACGATACATCGAGAAAATCTCCGGCATCGCTCTATTATCAGCTGAAACCTCATCATACAACTTCTCTTTCTCCACCTCAACGATTCTCCCTATGGCTAACATAGGAAAAAACATCGCGTAGAAATAGATAGGGTGCATAACAATGCCCAACACAAACAAAGCAATAAGGACAAGTATATGATTCAAATATGAAGCGCGAATCCGCTCCTTCAACTTCGTCTCATTCGTCATCCAAACCAAATCTTTAAACAATTTATGTGATAACCATGATGTAGGTACATAGTTAGACCAAACGACATAAGGAGATCTTTCCAACCAGTCTAATCGACTTATCATCCACTTGACAGTCCGATCCTCAATTTCATCTAACCAATATGCAAACTTCGGGGCCAGAAAACGCTGTGTCTTCCAGACCTTCTGCTGCACAAGGGTGGCGATTTTCTCACCAAATTGATTATCGTAGACTCGGTCCTCCTTCTCACTAGATGTAGAAAACTCGTCATCTGGGCAACAGTCACAAATTTCATCAACCAAGCCGCATTCCTTACAAAGATCAAATTTTTCAGCTAAATTATTACTCCTCTTCACAAACTTCTCCTGGTCTTCGTAAAAGACCTTGGAGTCAGCAGCGATGAATTGTATAAGATGCTTAATAGAAATGTTCTCGAGCGTCTCGCCATTCCATTCGACTGGTTTCCAACCAATAGTATCTTTTGCACCCTTCGTACGGTTCTTTACAGGGAAAGCTTGCTCGACTTTGATGTACCACAAATCTGGGATAAGCGGTACTTCATCGCCATAAAAAGCCTTAACTTTCCTCTGATCAAGCATACCATCCGAACAGAACTCATCACGTACCTTAACAGTAATCGTGATGCGATCACGGCGTGCAATAGAAGCCGGTTCGTTGGAATACACGGTTGCACACGAATCCTTCACATTCTTAGTGCTAATCACTACTCTAGGTTGAACAGCCACTTTACCTTTCATGTCTGCTTCAGCCATGTTTGCATACATGCGCACATTATTAATCAACTGAATCATTAGAGTAGTTGGTGCCTTCTCGACGAAATCGGCTTTTGTATTACCGATATCGTCGACAAGTACCCCATTGATAAATGATCGAAAGTTCGAAAAATACTTATCGCTCTCATTCACCGTGATGATCCGATCATCCGATGCCTCAAAGCCATTATGTAATAACGTCGTAACCATCAAAATATTGGCAACTGAAGATTTTCCCACTCCAGTGCCTCCAAATATACCAATAGAGTATGGGGCTTCACGAAGACCACCTTTAATACGTGTTTGCCGAAAAGAGGACTGCCACGACCGCAATGCATCAAGCTTACGGCGATAGACATTCTTCTCTACGGCACCACGAGAGGTGTTGACGAATTCCTGACATCTTTCGATAGTCCTACAAAGCAATTGCTCGTAATCATTATCGTCCATGCCAATGATATCCAGATTACCTGCCTTAGCGTAGTCGAAACTTTGCTGACAGACTCCGAAATTTTCCTCAAATACTTCGGCTTCCATATTACCATATAAGAGCGGTTTGATAGAACCTCGCTCAAAACAGGCATAGCCCCCTTCCGCAAAATATACAATAGTTTCAAACGCTGCGTCAACTAAATCAACAGCGGATGCATGTTTTGCGGCGGCACCTATGGAAAACATTTTCATACCTGCGACACGAAAATCAAGGGATGAAGCTTCACAGAGACCCAAAGCTATAGCTAGGCTAAGAATCTTTGAAATCTTAGAGAAGCCTTCATTCCTGATAACAAGGGTCCAATTTTCTTGACATTCCTTTAAGAGCTTTAGCCACTTGGGTTTCTCAGAATCTTTAAGGTATGAAGCAAATTCACCTGCTTGCGGGTCGAAGGATTTGTCGAACATCCTACCAACCTTTTCCTCGTCAGATATTTTCGGTCCTGATTGTACCGAATATTCCATCTCACAAAGCTCAGTCAAATATTCCCCCACTTTCATAGCGAGAGAATCTCTGTAATGAGTCTTACAATACAAGATTATAATGGAACACATCTGGGTGGTAGTTGTCGCGTCGCGCAAAGAAAAATACAATGCTATCAAATTTTCAAGTTTGTCAATAAGACTACTATCAATTGGTACATTGCCTGACTTTGCGAGTTTTCGGAATGATTCGACAATCTTACAGTCGGCTATTCCGAATTGCGGATCATAAATAGGTGGTTCATGATCCTTGGCCTTTCCTGACGAACGTGTCCTATTCGTCTTCCTCCTTTTCCTTGATTGTTTATTCCGATAATACTTATCGCGCCTCGAACTCTTCTCTCCACACTGTGGTTCAAAGAGTTGAGGGTAACGACAAGAAAACTGAAATAACCGTCGCTCGAATTTCCGCTTCTTATCAAAAAGATAAACGGAAAAACCAGCGCCAGATACAATCGTCAAAATCCATAACACCAAAAGAGGTATGATTAAAAATGGGATATAGCTCAGAGCCCATAATGCATCCTCAGCGAATGCATAGGGGTCCGTTCCATAGGCCATTACAGACATATAACCTGCAAACCATACTTTAACCAATGTTGAATTAGAATAAATCAACATAATCCACCTCAGTGCACTAAGTACACTCCCTAGGATAGTCATATCTACTATCTTCCTAGCTGGGGTCAGCCTTTGGCATACTGACATTTCCGGAACACTATTTTCGTATCTACTAGCCTTAAGAAAACTTGTCATGATTGTGTTCAAGATAAAAGGTGCGTGGTTTCCAGCCACACATGAGATCATAAAGGAATATCACTCGATAAAGGGATTCCAAGAAATCAAAACGTCTTACGGAGCATATAACTCCACAGCTTTTTCAGGTTGCTGCCACCTACTGCGTCAAAATTCCAAGGAATATACAAAGAGTTCTAAATCTTAAATCAAATTTCATGCAGTTACATCATCATAAGCGGCCAAGCCTCAGATGTAACACTTGTACTTCTCGCCGAAACAAACGAGATAAAATCATCAGTTTGACTATTACGTCACTCCTGCTAGTGGAGCACTGAATCAACGTCACACATGTCATAAGATCGCCAAAATAGACGCTAGACATTCAATAAATGAATCATTATGTAACTGGTTGGACTCTCAATCCAACCGAGTACCAGACAGATCACTCTTACGTGTCTATTTGTCTGCCTCATTACTGAGACAATAATGAATATATCATCTTTTATTGCTGCCGATCAAGGTCAGTCTTAGATAAAAGAACAACATTCATATATACGAATCTCAAAAATGATTGCCACCGATCAAGGATGGACTCACATCAAAATCAAGATGCGCCTAAATACATAGGTACGTATAACAAATAAAAATCCAATAATAGGATTATCTATATAAAACGGTCATTCTATTATAAAGGGGGGAATGATACCCCGTCAGACTAATTGTAAGGAACAATTAGCCAAAGTTAGAGTCGTTTCAGACTGTATTTTTATCTCCAAAAGGAGCGAAGTTGGTTAAACTTCCCGGGTACACCGGCCGTGTTCAATTCACGGGATAAAAGTTTGAAATGCAAAACAAATGCACTATGAGTGCAGAACTAGTAGGCGTCGTAACGCCTAAAAGCACTACAATCACAGAACATAGGGGCGGGCTATAAAACTCGCCAATTACACTCAAATACCTCTGTACAGGATCGC
>Ga0129349_1056153_pt1 | contig 9202 bp, 17 predicted proteins | sample CPBNA1_7_FD_105436 | JGI IMG/M metagenome (GOLD analysis project Ga0129349, IMG submission 105436) | Freshwater to marine salinity gradient microbial communities from Chesapeake Bay, USA - CPBay_Sum_27_0.8_RNA1 (Metagenome Metatranscriptome) | ecosystem: Environmental > Aquatic > Marine > Coastal...
CCCGTAACACCTGGACAGCGGCACCGCAGTGTGCCGACGTTTGAGGAGATTACGCGGACCACGCCCGAAAAGTCACTGACCAAAGGGCTTAAGGGGAAAGGAGGACGAAACGCTAATGGCCGCATCACCGTCCGACATCAGGGTGGCGGTCATAAGCGGCGTTATCGTGTCATCGACTTCAAACGAAATAAGTTTGATATCCCCGCGCGGGTAGATTCGATCGAATACGATCCGAATCGAAGCGCCCGCATTGCACTATTGGTATATGCCGATGGTGAAAAGCGGTACATCATCGCTCCGAATGAGATATCGGTTGGTCAAAAAGTAGCCAACGGTCCACTCTCTTCTCCTGACCCAGGAAATGCACTTCCTTTGGAAAATATTCCAGTCGGATCGTTTGTACATGCGATCGAGATGAAGCCTGGAAAGGGTGCTCAGATTGCCCGAAGTGCTGGTACGTATGCACAGCTCACCGCGCGAGAGGGCAAGTATGCGGTACTCCGAATGCCCTCGGGTGAAACACGGCGCATTCTATCGGTTTGCATGGCGACCATCGGCACGACGTCAAATCCGGATCATATGAACCTCGAGTCTGGAAAGGCTGGCCGTAGCCGTTGGCTCGGAATTCGTCCGAAGACACGAGGGGTTGCAATGAACCCTGTAGACCACCCAATGGGTGGTGGTGAAGGAAAGGCCTCGGGAGGTCATCCACAATCACCAACGGGAGTACCTGCCAAGGGCTTTAAAACGCGCAAGCGCAGCAAGGCTTCGAACAAGTACATCATTCGCCGTCGCAAGACTAAGTAACCGAAGCGCTAAAACCACATGGCACGTTCGCTGAAGAAAGGACCATTCGTCCACTACAAGCTTGAAAAAAAGGTCGCCGCGCTCAATGAGGGTGGCAAAAAGAAGGTCGTGAAAACATGGAGCCGCGCTTCCATGATCGCACCAGAATTCATTGGTCACACGTTTGCGGTGCACAATGGAAAGCAGTTTATCCCAGTCTATGTGACGGAGAATATGGTCGGACACCGGCTAGGAGAATTTGCACCTACACGCTCCTTCCGTGGTCACGCTGGAGATAAGAAGAAAGACAAGCGTCGATAATTGGCCTCAGCAAAGGCAAGGTTTAAGAACTATGGAAGCTAAAGCTGTACGTAAACACCTCAGAACGTCGCCAAAGAAGATGCGGCCGGTGGTGAATGTGGTACGCGGACAACGTGTGCCAGAGGCGATTAACGCGCTAACGTTTTTGCCTCAGAAGACGACAGATATGGTACGTATGACCATCATGTCTGCTGTTCATAATCTGATGGATAAGAATCAGGATGTTCGCATTGATGAGTCCGACCTACTCGTGAGTGAGATCCGGGTGGACCAGGGATCTGCGTTCAAGCGATTCCGACCAACCTCGCGCGGACGAGCACATCCAATTCTCAAGCGAACCGCTCATTTGAGTGTTACGGTCTCCTACGTGGGTGACCAAGCCGTCGAACCGGCCGCAGAAATCGCGAGTGAAGAAGCCGAAGCATAAACCGGAAAAGAAAGAATTCAATGGGACAGAAAACTAATCCAGTAGGATTTCGACTCGGTGTAATACGCGGCTGGGATTCCAACTGGTATGCAGATCGTGACTTCGCTGCCAAATTGGTTGAAGACGAAGAGATTCGTAAGTACATGGCTACTCGCTTGAAGCGAGCAGGTCTGGCGCGTGTTGTCGTAGAGCGTACCCCTCGACGGGTGATTCTAACGCTACACACTTCGCGTCCAGGAATTGTAATTGGACGAGGTGGCGCTGAAGTAGAGAAGCTACGGGAGGAGTTGAAGAAGCTGACGGATAAGGACATTCAGATCAATATCAACGAGATCAAACGTCCAGAACTAGACGCCTCACTGGTCGCCCAAAACATCGCGCAGCAGCTCGAGGGTCGAATCAGTTTCCGCAGGGCTATGAAGCAGTCTATCTCTGCGACGATGCGATCGGGGGCAGAGGGGATTCGTATTAAGCTGTCCGGCCGACTCGGTGGTGCCGAAATGGGTCGTACCGAGCAGTATCTCGAGGGCCGTGTGCCACTACACACCCTGCGGGCGGACATTGATTATGCTGAGGCAACCGCTTTTACGATCTACGGTACGCTAGGCGTCAAAGTCTGGATTTATCGTGGGGAAATTTTGGGACGTCCAGATCTTTCACCCAACGTCCAGGCCCAACGGAACCAGAATCAAGCGATGCCGACCGCAGACGAACGTAAGCGTCGTCGCCGTCGTCGCGAGCGCAACGCGAAATAAGCACTGATTCTACTTAACGAGGTAACGCCATGTTAATGCCAAAGCGCGTCAAGTTTCGGCGCCATCAAAAAGGAAGAATTAAGGGTCTCGCGCAACGGGGAACGGGTCTTCAGTATGGAGACTATGGAATCAAGGCGCTTGAGATAGGACGCATCACCAGTCGGCAAATTGAATCTGCTCGTATTGCCATGACGCGGCACATCAAGCGACAAGGTGATGTCTACATTCGCATTTTCCCTGACAAGCCGATAACGAAGAAGCCTGCTGAAACCCGCATGGGTTCGGGTAAAGGGGCGCCAGAGTACTGGGTAGCCGTGGTTCGGCCAGGACGCATCATGTTTGAGCTAGGAGGCGCCGTGGAGCCCGACGTAGCTCAAGAAGCACTGCGTTTGGCCCAACACAAGCTGCCGATCAAAACCAAACAAGTGGAGCGAACTATCCCTCGTGGAGGTTGATAGGTTCGACCGGTAAGAGTCATGAAAGCAAAAGAAATTCGAGAGATGTCGGATGAAGAGTTGACCCTCCGCCTCAATGAAGCGCGGGAGCAACTTGTACGGATGGTGTTTCAGCACACCATTACGCCGGCACAGAACCCAATGGAAATCCGCCAGACGCGACGCTTAGTTGCGCGTCTTGAAACGGTTAAGCAACAACGACACGCATAATCAAAGCAAGTAGTTGGTGAGGGCACCGCTGAGGGCTCACCAAGCTTGAAAACGATATGGAAGCAACAGAAGCGCGCAGCGCACGCAAAGAGCGAATCGGACTTGTCGTGAGCGACAAGATGAACAAGAGTATCGTGGTGGCCATTAAGCGCCAAGTGAAGCACCCGATCTACGGTAAGATCATCAAGAAGACCACGAAACTCATGGCTCATGACGAGACGAATGATGCAAATGAAGGAGACACTGTCCGCATCATGGAGACCCGTCCCCTGAGCAAGAATAAGCGATGGCGCCTCGTGGAGGTCATCGAGAGACGTAAGTAATCGCCCCGCTGGGTATTAATCACAACGAATAGTCATGATACAGCAAGAATCTAGGCTGAAAGTTGCCGACAACAGCGGAGCAAAAGAAGTGCTCTGTATTCGGGTTCTCGGAGGTAGTGGACGGCGTTATGCGCGCATCGGCGACCAGATCGTCGTGAGTGTCAAGTCGGCCATCCCCGGAGGCAACGTCAAGAAAGGGGAGGTATCGCGCGCCGTCGTCGTACGTACCAAGAAGGAATACCGACGCGCCGACGGCTCTTACATCCGCTTTGATGAGAACGCGGCAGTTTTGCTCAACGCCCAAGGCGAACCACGAGGCACGCGAATTTTTGGTCCAGTGGCCCGAGAGCTGCGGGAGCGGGATTTCATGCGCATTGTTTCGCTCGCACCGGAGGTGCTCTAAACGAAAGGTAGCTATACAATGACAACAGAGACTTCAAAGCGACAGAAGCTACACATCAAGAAGGGCGATCAAGTGCGCGTTATTGCCGGAAACGATAAGGGCAAAGAAGGGCGCGTACTGCGGGTCATCCCAGAGAAAGGTCGCGTGATCATAGAGGGTATTAACATCCGCATTCGTCACACCAAACCAAGCGCGCAAAATCAGCAAGGTGGCAGGATACCTCGGGAGATGCCAATTCACGTATCAAATGTGATGCCGCTAGACCGGCAAGGAAATCCAACGCGCGTAGGACGCCGGCGTATTGAAGACGAGGCTACAGGACGTACCCAGTGGGTCCGTTTTGCGAAGACCAACGGCGAAGAAATCGACAGATAGAGCGCAACCCCACGGCTAACGAATTACGATTATGGAAAACTATAGACCGCGCCTACAAGCCCTATATGAGGCTGAGATTGTGCCAAAGCTCATGGAGGAGTTCGGGTACAAGAACATCATGCAAGTTCCACGCTTGGTTAAAATCAGCGTAAACAAAGGGCTTGGTGAGGCCCCTACCAACAAAAAGATTTTGACGGACGGTGTTGAGGAGTTGCGCAAGATCACGGGACAGCACCCCGTCGTCCGAAATGCCCGAAAAAGCGTTTCTAACTTTAAGTTGCGCCAGGGTATGGCGATCGGCGTGAGTGTGACGCTGCGATCGAGCCGTATGTGGGAGTTTATGGATCGCCTAGTGACGTTGGCCTTGCCGCGCGTACGTGACTTTCGTGGGATTCCAGACAAGTCTTTTGATGGACGCGGTAACTACACCCTAGGTATTAAGGAACAGATCATCTTCCCAGAGATCGTCGTAGACCAGGTTGAGCGCATCAACGGTATGGACATTTCCTTCGTTACTACGGCCAATACGGATGCCGAGGGACTCGCCCTACTCAAGCATTTGGGAATGCCTTTTGTTCGTCGCGAACAAGAAGCCCCTGCAGAAACGGAAGCATAGAAACAGGACTACGATCTATGGCAAAGACAAGTTGGATAGCGCGCATGGAAAAGCGCCGACGAATGATCGAGAAGTACGCCGAGCGCCGAGCCGCGTTGAAGCGAGCTGGGGACTATGAGGGCTTGCAACTTCTTCCAAGAGATGCAAGTCCGGTTCGCTACCGAAACCGATGCGCGATGTCCGGCAGGGCCCGGGGTTACATGCGACGTTTCGGACTATCCCGTATCGCATTTCGGGATATGGCATTAGATGGCAAAATCCCAGGAGTTCGCAAGGCGAGCTGGTAGCAACAGCCAAATAGGATAATTGATATGAGCGCAATTACAGATCCGGTAGCAGACTACCTCACGCGCATTCGCAACGCACAAAAGGCACGTCACCGACATGTGGACATTCCTGCAAGCAAGTTGAAGCGGGCGATGACCCAGATCCTTGTTGACAAGGGATACGTGAACCGGTTTATCAACGTCGACGATGGAAAACAAGGTTTCTTGCGCGTATACCTCAAGTACGATGAAAAGGGTATGCCGGCCATCCGTCACCTCGAGCGCGTCTCGAGCCCCGGTCACCGTCAGTACATCGGCGCAGACACCCTACCTCGCGTGCGGAGCGGCCTAGGTGTTGCTATCGTCACCACCTCGCATGGCGTGATGACGGATAAAGAAGCTCGACGAATTCACGTTGGTGGTGAAGTACTCGCCTACATCTACTAATTAGGTGCTGTCCACAGGAAAGCATTTAGATCAATAAGACCATGTCACGAATCGGCAAACAACCCATTCAAATGGATGCCAAAGCGTCATTCTCTGTTGACGCGAAAAACGAGGTGACCGTTAAAGGACCCAAGGGCGAGTTGACCCTACAGGTACACCCTGACATCAAGGTCGCCGTCGAGGATGGTAGCATCGTGGTCAGTCGTCCGACGGACCAAAAGACGCATCGTTCCTTACACGGATTATATCGATCTCTGATTGCCAATATGGTGACAGGCGTAACGGACGGATACAAGAAGGAGCTAGAGATCATTGGGGTTGGATTTCGGGCCTCCGTCGCAAACGGCGTACTGGAGCTCGGACTTGGATACTCTCATCCAATTTTCTTCCTGCCCCCCGATGGAATTTCTGTCGACGTAGATACCAAGCGCGGTAAAAATCCCATCATCATCATCGAGGGCATCGACAACCAGATGGTAGGTCAGGTAGCTGCGAAAATTCGTGGACTTAGACCACCTGAGCCATACAAAGGCAAAGGTGTCCGATACGTTGGTGAATACGTACGACGAAAAGCAGGTAAGTCTGCCGCACGGTAACCCTAACACATACATGACTACGACTGAAGGGTCGGAAATCTTTCAGCAAAGCACATCATGGCAAAAACAAGTCTCAAGGCAAAACGACGGTCGAAGCTCAAGAAGAGTATTCGCGGTAAACTACACGGCACGGCACAGCGCCCACGGCTGTCGGTTTTCCGATCTAACAAGCATATTTACGCGCAGCTCATTGACGACGTCGCGGGCCATACGCTGGCTTCCGCTAGTACGCAGGACGACAGTATGGGCTCCGGTACACCGATAGAACAGGGCGGTGCCGTTGGAAAACTCATAGCGCAACGAGCAAAGGACGCCTCTATTGACACTGTAACGTTTGACCGTAATGGTTACCGGTACCACGGTCGAGTGAAGGCATTAGCCGATGGCGCCCGCGAGGGTGGCCTGCAATTTTAGGAGGACTGATCCATATAAGCGACATGGCAAAACAGCGAAGAAATCGTCGAAATAAAGACAAGCAAGTCGAGCAAGCATCCGAGTGGACGGAGAAGCTCGTCGCCGTAAACCGCGTGTCTAAGGTCGTAAAAGGGGGACGTCGTTTCTCCTTCAACGCCGTAGTAGTTGTCGGTGACGGAAGCGGGCGAGTTGGTGCCGGACTTGGAAAGGCAAACGAGGTCTCTGACGCGATCGCAAAGGGCACCGAAGATGCGAAAAAGAACGCATTCTCCGTACCACTGCATGGTGGCACCATCCCGCACATTGTGGTGGGGCGGCATGACGCAGGTCGAGTGCTACTGAAACCTGCATCAGAAGGAACAGGCGTAATTGCCGGCGGCGGTGTACGTGCGGTGCTCGAGTGTGCGGGGTACTCAGACATTCTATCGAAGTCCCTGGGATCAAGCAATCCTCACAACCAGGTCAGTGCGACGATAAAGGCACTACAGAATCTGGAAGACCCATTGGAGGTAGCGCGCAGACGAGGTGTTCCGCTCAAAAAAGTATTTGAGGGTTAATCCGAAACCGACAACCGTAGAAGACTATGCCTCAGATCAAAATCACCCAAGTCCGAAGCGCAATTAACCAGACGAAGACGCAAAAGCGAACGCTTGAAGCGCTAGGATTGCGCCGCATCAATCATTCCGTCGTCCACGAGGAAACGCCTCAGGTCAAAGGGATGGTAACCAAAGTGCTACACCTGGTACGGGTTGAGCAGACCGAACTCTAAGACCAAATAGTGTCATGAACTTGTCAAACCTTAAGCCTGCAGCTGGATCTACACGCGACAGAAAGCGCATCGCCCGCGGCGTCGGGTCCGGATATGGAGGCCACAGTTCCACCAAAGGAAACAAGGGACAGAAAGCACGTGCGGGTGCCTCTATTCCGGCATACTTCGAGGGGGGGCAAATGCCCTTGCAGCGTCGGGTGCCCAAGGGTGGATTCAAAAACCCATTCCGTACCACCTATGCACCGGTAAACCTAGAGCGCATCGCGGCGATACTCGATGACAAGACCGGCACGATTGATGTCGCATGGTTCATCGAGAATGGTTTAGCAGGTAAGAACGATCTGATAAAGGTCTTGGGTAGCGGTGACGTGTCAAAAGCACTCAACGTCAAGGCGCACGCCTTCTCAAAAAGCGCCGTGGCCAAAATTGAAGCTGCAGGCGGTTCCACCACTACAGACGTCTAGTCCTACACAACCAGATCACGTCATCCCCTACGCAATATGGCCAGTTTAGCTGAAAACCTGCGCAATATCTGGAAAATCGAGGATCTTAGAAATAGGATACTCTACACACTCGGACTACTCATTGTCTACCGACTGGGTGCACAGGTTACGATGCCCGGTGTGGATGCATCCCGTTTGGCGGAAATCAATCAGGCGCAAGATCCAAACAACATTTTTGGGTTCATTGACTTGTTCGTTGGGGGAGCGTTTTCCGCAGCCGGGATTTTTGCCCTAGGAATCATGCCCTACATCACGGCCTCCATCATCATCCAATTGATGGGCGCTGTTGTTCCCTACTTCCAGAAGCTTCAACGGGAGGGTGAGGAAGGTCGCCAGAAAATTACGCAGCTTACGCGCTACGGCACGATCCTGATCACGACAACCCAAGCGGTGGGTATGCTATCAACCTGCAGTATGGCGCTACAGGAGATGCCATCGTGATCTCGGGCGGTTTCTTTATGTTTACCACCGTGGTAACGTTGGTGGCCGGAACCATGTTTGTGATGTGGCTAGGTGAGCGTATCACCGAAAATGGGATCGGAAATGGTATTTCCCTCATCATTATGATCGGGATTATAGCCGCCCTGCCAGCCGCATTATATAACGAGTTTGGCCTCGTATCTAACCTCTACATCTTCCTGATTGAGCTCGTGGTGTTTGCGCTCGTCGTGGCAGGTGTCGTGCTGGTTACTCAGGGTACACGCCGCATCCCCGTGCAATATGCGCGAAGGGTCGTGGGGCGAAAAGTGTATGGAGGGACTACCCAATACCTGCCAATCAAAGTGAACGCGGCAGGGGTTATGCCCATCATCTTCGCCCAGTCGATTATGTTCGTTCCGGCCACGTTCGCCACGTTTTTTCCGGACAGCATGGGCATGCAGAACTTTGGAAGGTGGTTTACGGACATCTCGAGCGTGACCTACAACGTCGTGTTCTTCACGATCTGTGTGTTTTTCACGTACTTCTACACCGCTATTGCCGTCAACCCTCGGGAAATGGCGGATACGATGAAGCGACAAGGAGGATTTATTCCCGGAATACGTCCGGGTAAGCAGACCTCCGAGTTCATCGATAACATCCTAACACGGATTACGCTCCCCGGGTCAATTTTCTTGGGCTTCGTCGCGATTCTTCCGGCGTTCGCCATTCGCGCTGGCGTCAACCAAGGCTTTGCCCTCTTCTTTGGAGGTACGAGCCTCCTGATCTTGGTCGGTGTTGCGCTCGACACACTACAGCAGATCGAATCGCATCTCCTAATGCGACACTACGACGGCTTCATGAAGTCAGGGAAACTTCGCGGCCGCTCGTAAGCATCGACCCACTTTGTTTGTTTTTTGATATGGTAGCAACGTATTCAGATCACGACATAGCGTTTCTTCGGGAAGCAGGCATGCTCGTGTCGCATACGTTAGCTGAAGTCGCCAAGCATATTGCACCAGGCGTTTCGACTAAGGACCTTGACGCCATCGCTTTCACGTTTGTTAAGGACCATGGAGCGGAGCCCGCTTTCAAAGGATATCGCGTGCCTGGTATACC
>Ga0129349_1374669_pt1 | contig 9159 bp, 8 predicted proteins | sample CPBNA1_7_FD_105436 | JGI IMG/M metagenome (GOLD analysis project Ga0129349, IMG submission 105436) | Freshwater to marine salinity gradient microbial communities from Chesapeake Bay, USA - CPBay_Sum_27_0.8_RNA1 (Metagenome Metatranscriptome) | ecosystem: Environmental > Aquatic > Marine > Coastal ...
GACTTTTTTTGTGAAAGAAGTCGAGATTTTGCCGGTGTAGCTCAGCTGGCTAGAGCAGCTGATTTGTAATCAGCAGGTCGTGGGTTCGAGTCCCTCCACCGGCTCCAATAAGTGGAGGAAGTCTAGGCAAAAAAAAACGTTTTGAGGGGAGATACTCAAGCGGCCAACGAGGACAGACTGTAAATCTGTTGGTTTTTACCTTCGCAGGTTCGAATCCTGCTCTCCCCACAAATGAAGTTGAAATATTGAAATTAAAAGCGGGAGTAGCTCAGTTGGTAGAGCGTCAGCCTTCCAAGCTGAATGTCGCCGGTTCGAACCCGGTCTCCCGCTCTAAAGTCTTTTCCTGCTGGTCAGGAAGCTAAACACTTTACGCCGGTGTAGCTCAGGGGTAGAGCGTTTCCTTGGTAAGGAAGAGGTCACGGGTTCAAATCCCGTCATTGGCTCAATGCGAGAATAGAATATGAGGTAGGAGCTTTTTTTTAAAATTGATTAAAAATTGTACACTAATATAAACTAAGATTAAATTCATTAAAAATGGCAAAGGAAACTTTTGATCGTTCCAAACCCCACTTAAACATTGGTACTATTGGACACGTAGATCACGGTAAAACCACTCTTACTGCAGCTATCACAACTGTTTTAGCTAACGCAGGTCTTTCTGAATTGAGAAGTTTTGATTCAATTGATAACGCTCCTGAAGAGAAAGAACGTGGAATCACAATTAATACTTCGCACGTAGAATACCAAACTGAAAATCGTCACTATGCGCACGTTGACTGTCCTGGTCACGCGGATTACGTGAAGAACATGGTAACTGGTGCGGCTCAAATGGATGGTGCTATTCTTGTTGTTGCTGCAACAGATGGACCAATGCCACAAACTAGAGAGCACATACTTTTAGGAAGACAGGTTGGTATTCCTAGAATCGTTGTTTTCTTGAACAAAGTAGATATGGTAGATGATGTAGAGTTATTAGAACTTGTTGAAATGGAAGTTCGTGAACTTTTATCTTTCTACGAGTATGACGGTGACGAAGGACCTGTAGTAGCAGGATCTGCACTTGGAGCTCTTAACGGTGAGCAAAAATGGGTTGATACAGTTATGGAGCTTATGGCTGCAGTTGATAGCTGGATTGAACTTCCTGCTCGTGATGTAGATAAAGATTTCTTAATGCCTATCGAGGATGTTTTCACTATTACTGGTAGAGGTACAGTGGCAACAGGTAGAATTGAGACAGGAGTTTCTAACACTGGAGACGCTGTTGATATCATCGGTATGGGTGCTGAAAAATTATCTTCAACAATTACTGGGGTTGAGATGTTCCGTAAAATCCTTGACAGAGGTGAAGCTGGTGATAACGTTGGTATCCTTCTAAGAGGTATTGAAAAGTCAGACATCAAAAGAGGAATGGTTATTTGTAAGCCAGGATCTGTAACTCCACACGCTAAGTTCAAAGCTGAGGTGTATATCTTGAAAAAAGAAGAAGGTGGTAGACACACTCCATTCCACAATAACTATCGTCCACAGTTCTATGTAAGAACAACTGACGTTACTGGTAACATCAACTTGCCTGATGGCGTAGAGATGGTTATGCCAGGAGATAACTTGACAATCACTGTTGATTTGATCCAGCCGATTGCATTAAACGTAGGTTTACGTTTTGCGATTCGTGAAGGAGGTCGTACAGTTGGTGCTGGTCAGGTAACTGAGATTTTAGACTAATCTTATAAGTAATAGTAATTGTCAAAGGGTTACTGTGGGTGTTATCTCGCAGAAACCTTTTGGCGTATTACAAACGGGTGTAGCTCAGTTGGTAGAGCACTGGTCTCCAAAACCAGGTGTCGGGAGTTCGAGTCTCTCCTCCCGTGCAAAGTGGAATGAATATTAAAAAACACTGAAATTATGTTAACATATATCAAAGAATCGATAGCCGAACTCAAAGAAAACGTGACTTGGCTTAGTCGTGATAAAGCGTATAACTACATGGTTATGGTCGCTGTGTTTTCAATTGTTTTTGCTCTTTTAACCTGGGGTATTGACACAGTGTTTAGTCGATTAGTACGTCTGTACTTTGAACAATTAGGGTAACCCTTTAAATGACCAAATTAGGTATGTCAGATAGCTTAGAGAAAAAGTGGTATGTGGTAAGGGCTGTTAGTGGTCAAGAGAACAAAATCAAAAGTTATATCGAAACTGAAGTAGAACGACAAGGTTTCGGTAATTACCTAGAGGATGTTTTAGTTCCGACCGAAAAGGTTGTTCAAATTCGAAATGGTAAAAAAATAAATAAGGAACGCACATACTTTCCTGGTTATATCATGATCAAAGCCAATTTAGGTGGAGAAATGGTGCACATTATTAGATCCATTACCAATGTGATTGGATTTTTAGGTGAAACCAAAGGTGGTGATCCTGTGCCTTTGAGAAAGACAGAAGTAAATAGAATGCTAGGAAAAGTTGACGAACTAGCAACTGCTGAAGACAGCGTAAATATCCCTTACGTCTTAGGTGAGACGGTGAAGGTTATTGACGGTCCTTTTAATGGATTTAACGGCAGTGTAGAAAAGATTAATGAAGAAAAGCGCAAGCTAGAGGTAATGGTGAAAATATTTGGTAGAAAGACACCTCTTGAGTTGAGCTATATGCAAGTAGAGAAAATTTAAATGTTACATAAATCGCCGAATGTATAGCTTCCAATTATACAGACGGTCAATTTAATTTTTAATCATGGCAAAAGAAGTAGATAAGGTTGTAAAACTACAAGTTAGGGGAGGTGCTGCGAACCCATCGCCACCGGTTGGACCCGCCTTAGGTGCTGCGGGAGTCAATATCATGGAGTTCTGTAAGCAGTTCAATGCGAGAACTCAAGATAAACAGGGAAAAGTATTACCTGTTGTGATAACCGTATACAAAGACAAGTCTTTTGAATTCGTTGTAAAGACACCACCGGCGGCCGTACAATTGTTGGAAGCAGCAAAATTGAAAAAAGGTTCAGGAGAACCAAACCGTGTGAAAGTTGGATCGGTAAGTTGGGATCAAGTAAAAGTTATCGCCGAAGATAAAATGGTCGATTTAAACGCTTTTACAGTTGGTTCAGCAATGAACATGATAGCAGGTACTGCTCGTTCTATGGGACTGAAAGTAACAGGAACTAAGCCAGCGGACGCTTAATAAAATTAATAGCAATGGGAAAATTGACAAAAAATCAAAAGGCAGTTAGCGCTAAAATCGATAGAAACAAATTGTATTCAATTGATGAAGCTGCTCAACTGATTAAAGAAGTGACAACGGCAAAGTTCGACGCTTCTGTAGATATTGCTGTTAGATTAGGAGTTGATCCTAGAAAAGCGAATCAAATGGTAAGAGGGGTGGTTACACTTCCTCATGGAACAGGTAAAGATGTTAAAGTTTTAGCATTGGTTACTCCTGATAAAGAAGCAGAGGCTAAAGAAGCTGGTGCTGATTTTGTTGGACTTGACGAGTACCTGGATAAAATTAAATCAGGTTGGACTGATGTAGATGTTATTATTACAATGCCAAGTGTAATGGGAAAATTAGGTCCTCTAGGTAGAGTTTTAGGACCAAGAGGTTTAATGCCTAACCCAAAGACAGGTACCGTAACAATGGACATTGCAAAAGCAGTTTCAGAAGTAAAAGCCGGAAAAATTGATTTCAAGGTAGACAAAGCTGGAATTGTTCATGCGGCAATAGGTAAAGTTTCATTCTCGGCAGATAAGATCGCTGGCAACGCCAAGGAACTTATCGAAACCTTAGTGAAGATGAAGCCTGCAGCAGCAAAAGGAGTCTATATGAAGAGCATCTATATGTCTTCAACTATGAGTCCTAGTGTTCAACTCGATACTAAAGTAAGTTAAAAACCCTTTAAACATTAATAACAATGACTAGGGAAGAAAAAGCACAAGTAGTAGAGAATTTAACCGCTGTTTTAGAGGGGACCTCTACTGTGTATATCACTGATATCTCTGGATTAGATGCCGGGACTACAGCTGATTTAAGACGCGCTTGCTTCAAAGCAAACGTGAAAATGTCAGTTGTAAAAAACACCTTGCTTGAGAAAGCAATGGAGGCTTCTGATAAAGACTTCGGTGAGTTGACTACAATCCTTAAAGGAAATTCTTCAATGATGATTTCTGATACTGGAAATGCACCTGCGAAGTTGATCAAGGATTTTAGAAAAAAAGCAGATAGGCCAATTTTAAAAGGAGCTTTCATTGAAGAGGCGATTTACATTGGAGATGAAAATTTAGAAGCGCTAGTTAGCATTAAGTCTAAAGAAGAGTTAATCGCTGACGTTATTGCGTTGCTTCAGTCTCCAGCGAAAAACGTTGTTTCAGGATTGAAATCTGGAGGTAGTAAGCTTTCAGGAATTTTAAAAACCTTATCTGAAAAATAATTTGTACGCACTCAATACATTATAATTAAAATTTATTAAACGATAGAAAAATGGCAGATTTAAAAGATTTTGCAGAACAATTAGTTAATCTTACAGTAAAAGAAGTAAATGAATTAGCTGATATTTTAAAAGAAGAATACGGAATTGAGCCTGCAGCTGCAGCCGTTGCTGTTGCTGGTGGTGGTGCCGCAGCTAGTGGTGGAGAAGCCGCTGAAGAAAAATCAGAGTTCGACGTTATTCTTAAAGCGGCAGGAGGTTCAAAACTTGCTGTAGTTAAATTAGTAAAAGAACTTACTGGACTTGGTCTTAAAGAAGCAAAAGGAATTGTTGATAGTGCACCTGCACCTGTTAAAGAAGGAGTTTCAAAAGACGAAGCAGAAGGAATCAAAAATTCTTTAGAAGAAGCTGGAGCTGAAGTTGAGCTTAAGTAATCTCTTCTAAATATTATTACGGGTTTAAAGGTCTTTCCGATATGAATTTCGGTAAGACCTTGCCCCGTTTATACACCTAGGTGTTTTTTTTCGGTAGAATACTACCGGTATTTTTCTAAATAATGACCATTTAAAAAGTCCGCTAAATGATTACAAATCAAATTGAAAGACTAAATTTTGCTACTTCAAAGCACACCCCCGATTATCCAGACTTGTTGGACATACAAGTAAAATCCTTTCAAGATTTTTTCCAGTTAGAAACTAAATCGGACGAAAGAGGAAATGAAGGTTTATACAATACTTTCATGGAAAACTTTCCAATCACTGATACCAGAAATCAATTCGTTTTAGAGTTTTTGGATTACTTTATAGATCCGCCTAGATATACAATTCAAGAATGTATAGAAAGAGGTCTGACCTACAGTGTTCCTTTGAAAGCGAGATTGAAACTGTATTGTACAGATCCAGAACACGAAGATTTTGAGACCATTGTACAGGATGTTTATTTGGGTACTATGCCTTATATGACTCCGTCAGGAACATTTGTAATCAATGGAGCAGAGCGTGTAGTTGTTTCTCAGTTACACCGTTCACCCGGGGTCTTTTTTGGTCAGTCATTTCACGCTAACGGAACCAAACTGTATTCGGCAAGAGTTATTCCTTTCAAAGGGTCTTGGATTGAATTTGCAACCGATATCAATGGTGTGATGTACGCATACATCGATCGTAAGAAGAAATTGCCTGTAACCACGCTCTTTAGAGCAATTGGTTATGAGAGAGACAAAGATATTCTTGAAATTTTTGATCTCTCAGAAGAGGTTAAGGTATCTAAATCTGGACTTAAAAAAGTGTTAGGACGAAAACTAGCGGCTAGAGTCTTAAATACTTGGCATGAGGATTTCGTTGATGAAGATACTGGTGAAGTAGTATCCATTGAGCGAAACGAGATTATTCTTGACAGAGATACAGTTCTTGAAAAAGAACACATTGAAGAAATCATCGAGGCAGATGTAAAATCAATCTTATTGCACAAAGAGAATAATACGCAATCTGAATACGCGATTATTCATAATACACTGCAAAAAGATCCAACAAATACAGAGAAAGAGGCGGTTGAACACATATATCGTCAACTGAGAAATGCAGAACCACCAGACGAAGAAACGGCTCGTGGAATCATCGACAAACTCTTTTTCTCTGATCAGCGCTACAACTTAGGTGAGGTAGGACGCTATAGAATGAACAAAAAATTAGGTCTAGATATCGGAATGGACAAGCAAGTACTGACCAAAGAAGATATCATAACCATTATTAAATACTTAATTGAGTTGATCAATTCGAAAGAAGAGATCGATGATATTGATCACTTATCGAATAGAAGGGTAAGAACAGTAGGAGAGCAGCTCTCTCAGCAATTTGGTGTTGGATTGGCGCGTATGGCCAGAACCATTAGAGAGCGAATGAATGTTCGTGATAATGAAGTTTTTACGCCAATCGATTTGATTAATGCAAAGACACTCTCATCTGTGATTAATTCATTTTTTGGGACAAATCAATTGTCTCAATTTATGGATCAAACCAATCCACTAGCAGAAATAACGCACAAAAGACGTTTATCTGCCCTAGGTCCTGGTGGTCTCTCTCGTGAGCGTGCAGGTTTCGAGGTTCGAGACGTACACTATACGCATTACGGTAGATTGTGTCCAATTGAAACGCCAGAAGGTCCGAACATTGGATTAATTTCTTCTTTATCTGTTTTCTCTAAGGTCAACAGCATGGGATTCCTTGAGACTCCATACCGCAAAGTTGAAAAAGGAGTGGTAGACACTAAGAACTTCACGTACATGAGTGCTGAAGAAGAAGAGGGAATGAAGATTGCTCAGGCGAATATTCCACTCGATGCAAAAGGTAAGATTACTGAAGACAAAGTAATTGCAAGACTCGAGGGTGATTTCCCATTAGCGAGTCCTGAAGAAATTAACTATACCGATGTCGCACCGAATCAAATTGCCTCAGTTTCAGCATCTCTTATTCCATTTTTAGAGCACGATGATGCGAACCGAGCCTTGATGGGATCTAACATGATGCGTCAAGCTGTGCCACTAATGCGAACTGATTCGCCAATTGTAGGTACGGGATTAGAGAAACAAGTTGCAAAAGATTCTAGAGTTTTAATCAATGCTGAAGATTCAGGAATCGTTGATTATGTTGATGCAGAGCGAATTGTAATTCAATACCAGCGCACAGACGAGGAGAAGCTTGTCAGTTTCGACGACGATAAAAAAGTGTATGACCTGATTAAATTCAGAAAAACCAACCAGGGTACTTCGATCAACCTTAAGCCAATTGTTCAAAAAGGCGATAAGGTGACTAAAGGTCAGGTACTTTGTCAGGGATACGCAACAGAAAACGGAGAGTTAGCCTTAGGTAGAAACCTTAAGGTGGCTTTCATGCCTTGGAAGGGATACAACTTCGAGGATGCGATTGTGATTTCTGAAAAGGTCGTTCGTGAAGACTTGTTTACTTCAATTCACGTGGATGAATATTCACTTGAAGTAAGAGACACTAAATTAGGTGCAGAGGAATTGACCAATGACATTCCTAATGTTTCTGAAGAAGCTACTCGCGAATTAGATGAGAATGGTATGATTCGAATCGGGGCAGAAGTAAAACCTGGTGACATTCTTATCGGTAAGATTACTCCAAAAGGAGAATCAGATCCTACACCTGAGGAAAAACTCTTAAGAGCTATTTTCGGTGACAAAGCTGGAGATGTAAAAGATGCTTCTTTAAAAGCTTCACCATCTCTAAGAGGAGTTGTGATCGACAAGAAATTATTTTCGAGATCGATTAAAGACAAGAGAAAGCGTTCTGAAGAAAAGCAGGCTATCGAGTCTTTAGAAATTGAATACGAAGTAAAATTCCAGAAGTTGAAAGATGTATTGGTTGAAAAACTAAATACACTAGTTAACGGAAAAACCTCTCAAGGTATCAGCAATGATCTTGGAGAAGAGGTTTTACCAAAAGGCAAGAAATTCAACCAAAAAATGCTTAACGCAGTGGATGATTTTGCTCACTTGGTAAGTAGTGCTTGGACAGCTGATGATAAAATCAATGCTATGGTCAACGACCTTCTTCACAATTACAAGATCAAGCTAAATGATATGCAGGGTAATTTGAGAAGAGATAAGTTTACCATTTCTGTTGGAGATGAACTGCCTGCGGGAATCATGAAACTTGCTAAAGTTTATATCGCTAAAAAGAGAAAACTTAAAGTTGGAGATAAAATGGCTGGTAGACACGGTAACAAAGGTATTGTTGCCCGAATAGTCCGTGAAGCTGACATGCCATTTTTAGAAGATGGAACACCAGTTGATATTGTTTTAAATCCACTAGGGGTACCTTCTCGAATGAACATCGGTCAGATTTATGAAACTGTATTAGGTTGGGCCGGTCAAAAATTAGGTGAAAAATATGCCACACCTATCTTTGATGGTGCTACTCTTGCACAAATCAATGAAATCACTGAAAAAGCAGGTGTTCCACAATACGGACACACCTACTTATACGACGGTGGTACAGGTGAGCGTTTTGATCAACCTGCTACAGTTGGTGTGATCTATATGTTGAAATTAGGACATATGGTTGACGACAAGATGCATGCGAGATCTATTGGACCTTACTCACTTATTACGCAGCAACCTTTAGGAGGTAAAGCGCAATTCGGTGGTCAGAGATTCGGAGAAATGGAAGTATGGGCGCTTGAAGCCTATGGTGCCTCTTCGACACTGAGAGAAATTTTAACAGTTAAATCAGATGATGTAATCGGTAGAGCGAAAACATACGAATCTATCGTGAAGGGAGAGACGATGCCAGAACCTGGTTTACCTGAATCATTTAACGTGCTCATGCATGAATTAAAAGGATTAGGATTAGATATTCGATTAGAAGAGTAAAATCCTAAAACAAAAAACATTAAAATCTACCTCGAAGTATTATGGCGAGAACTAAAGAAAACAACACACAAAAGAGATTTAATAAAATTTCAATCGGTTTAGCATCACCTGAGACCATTTTAGGTGAGTCTAGAGGAGAGGTGTTAAAACCTGAAACTATAAATTATCGTACACACAAGCCCGAAAGAGACGGTTTGTTTTGTGAGCGTATTTTTGGCCCTGTTAAAGATTATGAATGTGCCTGTGGTAAGTACAAGAGAATTAGATACCGCGGAATCGTTTGTGACAGATGTGGGGTTGAGGTTACCGAGAAAAAGGTAAGAAGAGATCGTGTAGGTCACATCAGCCTTGTCGTTCC
>Ga0129349_1040384_pt1 | contig 9012 bp, 2 predicted proteins | sample CPBNA1_7_FD_105436 | JGI IMG/M metagenome (GOLD analysis project Ga0129349, IMG submission 105436) | Freshwater to marine salinity gradient microbial communities from Chesapeake Bay, USA - CPBay_Sum_27_0.8_RNA1 (Metagenome Metatranscriptome) | ecosystem: Environmental > Aquatic > Marine > Coastal ...
ACCAAACCCTAGACAAGACTCAGTAGTCGGCGTATTGTCTATACTTCTAGTGGGAAGTAATGAACCCCGTGTTTTCTTGAGAATTCTTGATAAACAACTAGTTAAGTAGAACCTTTACCAACCGATGTGTTGAACGTGCGCCCTGCCCGCGGCGAATAACACGTGAAGATGTGCATGAGTAAGTCCACCTTCTTAATTGAATGGTGGAGCAAAGTTGCTGTGTCGAAGCATAATTGGAATACCAATTTTGCGGGCCTCTCGCGAATTGGTTCCTTTTGTGCTTGTCGTTTTTAATTTTATATGAAAATGTCAAGCCAAGGAACTTCTGTCGCGTGTAATAATAGTATCGTAAATAATTGTAATGAGGTTTACGTTTGCTCTACGGAGAAACACGACTCAATACTAACCCATGTGGACGATTTTGATGTCGATCCCACCATGCCTCCGTTGGAAGTCGCTAATTACGATAGTGATAGTGACGATGACAGCGAAGATGAATACGTTCCTCAATCCTCTGTTCCATCGAAATTAAAACAAACAGCACGGAAAAAATCTGCCAAAAGCAAACGTGTTCGTAAGTTTAAGATTTCTGTTAACCCTAAGCAAGCAGCGCGAAAGAAATACGCTAAAAACAAACGTGCTCGAAAGAAACAAAAAATGAAGGATTTGAGGATATATGGAAGTATGCGTGGTGTGCCCACTCCAAAGTGCGTCCGCCAACCAAAGCAATCTTCAGGAAACATTGATTTCGTTCACCAGTCTCTTTTAGAACATGTTTATCCTGCTAGTATTATAAATTTAGCCAAGCAAACAGTGTCATCTATAAATGCGGGAGCTCATACGTCTAAGATTTTTGAAGTCTTGGAAGTCATTGCAGCTCTTGCCATTACGTTACCTGCTTTGAAGACTCCTGCTCAAATAGCAGCTCAAATAGTTTTATCATTGAGAGCTCTTACTACCGGAAGTTTGTGTGAACAGATTTTAGCCCAAGAAGATGTCATCAAATGGTGCAAAGATTTGTTTGGTTTTAATATTTTTGAACCTCAAACCAGTACATTCGGAAACGCCAAAATGTCAAAAGGTGTAGAATGGTTAAGTAAGATTCCTGAACTTCGTGAAAACTGGGATTCTGTCCGTAATGCACCTGTATTTGAGAAAATTTCTGCATTGATTTCAGTTGCAGCTGCCGTTGGTTTGTGCTCCGTTACTAATCTTAAATTTTCAGTACATGGTATTGATTTATTTAGATTGAGTACTGCACCAAAACATGCTACCGCCATTGATTTGGTAGGAGCAGTTTTAGACACCGTCGCATTCTTTATAGAAGGAGGCTACGAGTGTTTTAAACAAGGGTCTTTTAAGCCCTTTTTCTTTACAGACGATGATAGTAGGAATTTAGATGAAATTTATTTTCCACTTATTGAATTACATGAACATGCTATGGTTTTTAATTTGCATGACAAAAAAGTGAAGATTAAAGGGGAGACAAGGACGGTCAGTGATCTCGAATATAGTTCGCTTCTTGATGAAGCTTTGGAATTGGCCGAAAAGTTGCACAAATCCGCCAAGGGTACCTGGCAACAAGGTTATTTGGAAAAGCGTATTGACGTTTTGAGGAAGAACCGTGCCGCTTATCAAGCGAAGAGAATAGATGGTTCCATGCGTTATGCTCCCTTTACGGTTTATATTTGGGGAAAATCTGGACGTGGAAAGTCTACAATTGCCCAATTGGCGATGGCCGATTGTTTAGCATCTTCAGGCATTATTCCTGACTTTAAAAATATTGCTACTCTAAAAGAAACTGATAAATATGATTCTACACTCAAGGGTGACACCGCAGGTATTTTTCTAGACGATCTTGGAAACACTAAGAAGGAATTTTTGGATAAGTCCCCTACAGAACGCATTGTTGATATTAATAACAACATGATTACCTATGCTAATAAAGCGGATCTACATGAAAAGGGAAAAATTGAAATTAGGCCTCGTGTATTTATAATTACGGCCAATGTCCCTCTTGCTACTTTAGCTAATACTGGATCCATTTGTCCTTTTTCCATTGTTCGCCGTGCTGATTTCCATTTGGAAGTTGCAGTCAAACCCGACTATGCTCTTCCTGATGGTAGATTAGATAGTGCTAAGGCGAGAAGAGATTTCCCAGGAGATAATTTATGTAACGATCTGTGGGATATTAATGTTTATACACCCATGGAAAAGTCAGCTGGAGGAGATAGTTCACACTTGCGCCATATTGATGGAGTCAATGAATGTAAAACTCGCTCCATCCATGATGTACTTCGCACGCTTACTACAGCTTGCAAAGCACATTTTGACAGTCAACGTGACTTAGTTAGGAAAGGTCAAAATCTTGTGCAATCACGCAATTATTGTCCTACCTGTTGCTTGGCTGCTATGTATTGTGAATGTATCAAAGTTGAGGAAACAGTTGAGGGCGACGATGATGATGTCGATCCCTCCATGCCTCCGTTGGAAGTCGCTAAGTACGATAGTGATAGTGACGATGATGACGATGATGATGTCGATCCCTCCATGCCTCCGTTGGAGGTCGCTAAGTACGATAGTGACAGTGACGATGACAGCGATGATGAAGATGATAGTCAGAAGTGTGGCTGGCGTGTAGCGTTGGCTAAGCAGAAAGCGTCTGACGCTCACTGTCCGGTATGTTACTTCCCTTCTGCTGCTGGCTGTGATTGTTCCCAGGCCGAGGAAAATGAAGATAATAATAGTAACAATTTTGATGACACTGATGATGATGTGGATTATCTAAAAGCACTTGAACAGATTAGAGGTAATATTCCTGACACTCCCGAAAGTTTTAGATTAACTCAACTTCTCTTTGCAAATTGGGGGGAGCAGGATTGGGAGGAGCATGATGAAAAACAGGCTTCTCTTGAAGAAACTTTTGATTTTCTTAGAAGACAATTCGATTCTATGGGAGCTGGATTATCCAATTTCTTAGGAAAGCTTCCCACGTGGTGTTTCACAAACAGATTAATTTCCATTATTTACATGCTTATTAATATTAGGCATTTCCTCCTATACGAAAAGCGCGTTCGCAAGGTAGTTGGATTATCACTCACCTTGATGTTTGCAGTGTGTTATTTCTTAAATTGTATCCATTCATTTCTGTGTGGTGGAGTTTTATTAAGCTCGCACGCCCTCATGTATGGAGCATTGTTGGCTAAATGGAGGAATGATCGTATGAATGATCTTTTAGCTCGTAGAGATGCGACTATGGAAATCTTTAGATCAATTCGTGAAAGTAAGACAAAAATGTTTATTAGTATGTGCGCCATCGCTGGTGTTATTTACAAGTTTACTAGTGTTCTTAGGACGGCTGTTGCATTACAACAATCAGCGCTGGTTCCAGAAAACGTCGCTGAAATTGAAGCTAGAGACAAGGAGGCAAATCCTTGGGCTACGGCAGTGGCCGCCACGTTGCATGTCAATGATAGATCTGCTACTATGACCTTTGAGCAAGTTCTCTCTAAAATTGAGGCTAATTTGTGTCATGGGGTCTTTGTAGAAAACGGTTTTCAACAAAAGTGTAATATTCTGGCTCTGGGAGGCAATACATTTTTGATGCCGTTGCATGTTTTTGAGAATCGTAAAGATATGAAAGCTTTAATAACTCGCAGAGATCCTCGTCAGCTTAATTCCCAATTCAAAGCTGTCGTGAGTGCTAATTACATGGTTCCTATTAAAGGAAAAGATCTGTGTCTTGTTAATATTGCTTCCGGTGGAGTTTTTGCTGACATCCGTCATCTATTTCCACAGGCTATTACAGCTTCTGGTTCTGGGCATTTTCTTTATAAGGAAGCCGATGGTTCCATGAAGTCTGATCCTATTCGTATTGCTTATACTAAGGATTCTAAGTCTGGTGGGCCTGGATATGATTATGATTTACCATATAATACTTTTACAGGATTGTGTATGGGTGTAGTAGTAGCTAAATTTGCTAAAACTTGTATTGCTGGTCTGCATCTACGTGGTATTTCAAATACTCCTAAGGGTAAAGCGTTAACTATAACTAAGGATGAAATTGATGAAGCTTGGGACATTGCTACCAATACATGGGTAGGAGCTTTTCCTTCTAATGTAAATGGCGAGTTCCCTGTAACCCGGTATGACAGACAAGTTTTGGTTACGCAAGATATCCATCCGAATTCTCCCATTAACTATCTTCCCCTGGGAAGCAATGTGGAGTATTTAGGGCAAAACGGACGTCGAGTGACTCACACCAAAAGTAAGGTGCGCAAAACACCTATTTCGGATGCAGTTGCCGAAGTTACTGGAGTGAAAAATGAATTTGGACCTCCTAAATTTCATAGAACCAGAATGTGGCAAGCTTCTTTAGCTCATTCTGCCAATCCCAGTCCTGGGGTTGAGGGGTCCCTCGTAGAACTAGCTTATCGCGATTACGTTGATGATATCGTGAAAACACTAAAGCTCGACAAGTTCAAAACATGGGTCCTTTCTGAACTGCGTCCGATGACTGACATGCAAACTCTGTGTGGCAAAGATGGTTATCGCTTTATTGATGCCATGCCTAAACAGACTTCTAAAGGTGAGCCTTTATCCGGTCCCAAGAGAGAATGGATTATTTTCCTGGACCCTGCAGACCATCCTGAATTTCAGTGCCCTGCTGAAGCCCATCCCGCAATTATGAAAGAGATGAGAGCAATGGAAGTAACTCTACTTAATGGCGATAGATGCTATTTCCTTTTCAAAGCTTGTGTAAAAGACGAAGTAACCCTACTAATTAAGGATAAAGTTAGAGTCTTTCAAGCTGCTGACTGGGCAGGCCAAATGTTAATCAGAAAATACTTTCTACCAATAGCTCGTATGTTATCATTGTTTCCTTTAGATTCCGAGTGTGCCGTGGGCGTAAATGCTCAAGGCCCAGAGTGGGATGAATTGGCAAATCACATGAAGAAGCATGGAGTTGATCGTATTTTGGCTGGTGATTATAGTAAGTATGATTTACGTATGCCAGCACAGCTTATTAACGCCGCATTTGCTGTTATGATTGAAATTGCAGAAAAGTGTGGCAATTATTCGGCTGATGATTTAACTATTATGCGTGGTATTGCAACTGAAATTGCGTATTCGTGCGTAGCATACAATGGAGATGTCATAATTCATAAGGGATCTAATCCTTCGGGACACAATTTGACAGTCTACATTAATTGCATCGTCAATTCGTTGTTGCTAAGGTGTGCATACTTTCATTTGTGGCCCCAACAATCAGGCAAGCCTCTGCCTTTCCGTGAGGTGGTGGCTGTTATGACTTACGGTGATGACGTAAAGGGATCTGTGAAAGAAGGGTATGACTGGTACAATCACATTTCTTATGCTAACTTTTTAAAGGAACGTGATATGGTTTTCACCATGCCAGATAAAGAATCTGAACCAACTCCGTATATGAATGATCTTACTGCTGATTTTTTGAAGCGTGAGAATATATTTAATCCGGATACTGGAATGATTCATGGAGCTCTAGCTGAGGAATCTATTTTCAAGAGTCTCCACGCCGTCTTGGAATCCAAGGTTGTGTCTTTGGAAGATCAATCTGCTGGAAACATTGACGGTGCTCTCCGTGAATGGTGGCAACACGGAAGAGATGTCTACGAATTGCGCAGGAAACAGATGAAAGAAGTCGCTTTTAAATGCAACTTAACTGGTTCGTGTAAAATGCTGGCTGAATCCTATGAGGATAGACTCAAGCACTTTCAAATTCGTTATTTAGGTCGTGAACCTGATGACGATGGTGAAGTTGTGGATGAAGAGGCTTTTGTTTCGATAGTAGGCATCGAATGGGATATAGATAATTCCCAGACCGACGTCTCGGGAAGACAATAAACTCGTCCCACTCCGGACCTATTCGTAGTATAAGTTTAAAATAGGATTGTATATATGGATTACTGCACATTTTATAATTTACATGTTTATATATTATATGTTAGCTTTGTACAATTTGACATCCTACCCTTAGGATACCGGTATTTACTGGAGGTTTCGTCTGCCACATAAACATCGTCACACACGGGAACAGCGGGTACTGTCCTGATGTGTTGTATATATTAAATGTTACCTACTTCAATTAATAATAATAATTCAAATAGTCTTGGAACTGACTCAAATAGTTCTCCTCCTGGCGCTTTTAGTGTCTCTACAGCACCAGCACAGGTATCTACGCAAAATGTACATTTTGTCGATGGAGACACACCATGGTCTTACGACATTTCATCATCACCAGATGTCACAACTCAGCTTTCCGGTTTCGCAGACGCAGAGCTCGGTAAGTTCCTTGGCCGTCCCATTAAAATCGAAGAATTTCAGTGGGCTCCGGAAGGTACTAGATTGTTTGCGACTTTTAATCCGTGGACTTTGTTTTTTACTAACGTCGATATTTTAGAAAAGATCAACCGATACCGTAATTTAAGATGCAACCTTCGTATGAAAATTCTAATAAATGGCAATTCCTTTTATTATGGAAGAGCTTTAGTATCTTATAATCCTTATCTGACAGATGATAATATAACATTAAATAGGGCTTTCTATGAGCAAGACATAGTAGGTGCTTCCCAGAAGCCCCATTTTATGTTAGATCCCACCACATCACAAGGTGGAGAAATGCTTTTGCCATTTTTGTGGCCTGAAAATTTCGTAGATATAACTTCTCCTAATTGGCACGCCAATATGGGTAGAGTGACCGTTCACGATTTTGATGTATTGCACCATGCTAACGGTGGAGATGATCCCATCACAGTCAGCGTATTTGTTTGGGCTGAAGATGTTGTTCTATCTGTTCCAACCACTGCCCTAGTAGATGGCCTGCAGCAAGGTGTGACACAGTCTGGTATTTCTGATTATCCTTTGGATGAATTCGGATTTCCAAGTTATGTTCAACAGGCTGCGAGCAAGCAGAAGAAGAAGGGACCTACAAGGAAGGTTAACAATACCATGTCTGGCGACGAATTTGTAAAGGACGGATTAATCAGCAAGCCTGCGTCGGCTATAGCCAATGCGGCAAATGCATTATCTATGATTCCTATGATAGCACCTTATGCTAAAGCTACCTCTATGGTTGCTACTCGCATTGGTCAAGTTGCTAAGATATTTGGTTATTCGCGTCCTCAGGTTCTTGAAGAAACTAGGCCGTATGTTCCTCGTTATATGGGCAATTTGTCTAACACTGATACTCCTGAGCCTCTCGTCAAGTTATCTGCTGATTCAAAGAATGAGCTTACTATTGATACGAGAGTTATGGGATTGGGCGGTGAGGATGAATTGGCAATTGCGGCTATTGCTCAACGACCTACTTATTGGCGGCAATTTGATTGGCCTGAGTCTGCGGTAACAGATACTTTATTGGCTTCTATTTTGGTGACTCCTCAATTGGTGCGCACCGTATCTGCATCGCCAGTTAAAGAAATTCATCCTACAGCTCTTGCATTTGCTGCACAACCTTTTAGCGCGTGGCAAGGATCGATTAAATTCCGTTTTAACGTTGTTTGTTCTGAATATCATCGTGGACGTTTGAGGATTATATACAATCCCAAATCCAATAACTCCGGTGCCGTAGCCTATAATCAGGTCTATTCCACTATTATAGATATTTCTGAAGACAGAGATTTTGAATATGAAGTGAAATGGGCTGATGTTAGAGCTTGGAATGCTGTGTTGCCCTCGTATTACTACACGAATGCATATCTTGAAGAAATGCAATTCAGTACTACGGAAAGTGTTTACCCAGGTAATACAAATGATAATGGTAGTTTGAGTGTCTATGTAGTAAATGAATTAGCTACTCCAAGTCAAACTTCTGCTGCTGTCAAGGTACAAATATGGGTCAGTGGGGGAGAAGATATTGCTTTCTCCGTCCCTACTGTGGAAGGATTGAGAAATATCTCTTACTTTCAACAACAAAGTGAAATTGCCCCATATGTTGTTCAGTCAGAGCAGGCGCCCGAGTGCTTGGCTACTACTGTTGATGATTCCAACGCTCCTCTCTGTTCTAATCCAATTGAGACTTTTGGGACTAATTCGGACATGATTAAAGAAGATAACCAATATCTTGTTTATCAAGGTGAACGCATTGTCAGTTTTCGTGATTTATTGCGTAGATACAATTACCACTCCTCCTATTGGCCTGGAGAGTTCGGCGCTGGTACCCGTATGGTTGCTTGCAATTTGACTGATTTTCCATATTACAGAGGATGGGACCCCTATGGTGGAGATAATGCGACAGCCTCCGTGGGGACGCGATCTTATAATTTCTGCAATACTACCTTGCTAAATTATCTTACACCTGCTTTCGCATTTCGTCGTGGAGGTCTTCGTCATAAGGCAATGCTTATCAATTTGGACTCTAGTGGAAATGTTGGTTCATTTGGTGTTGCCAGACACGATTTGGGGGGGACATCTAATTATATGGCTTTTTATCCTTTAGATGAATCCTTAGTAGGTAGTAGGAGGAAGAAAATGTTAAATACATTGCGAGGTTCTTTGGGAGGAACGGCGCTTACGCCATCACAAACCAATCCGTGCTTGGAATATGAAACTCCGTTTTATACGGTGGGTCAGCGTTTTGTTCCAGCAAGGAATATTGATTATTATGGTGGTTCGCATATGGGTCATGAATTGACGACCGAGTGTCGAGGTAATTGGAATTCAGCTTTCGTGCGAATTGATAAGTACATTTCCACAGCTGAAGATTTTCAATTGGGACTTTTCGTGGGTGCACCAATTTTCTACGTGTATGAGAATCCGATAGTAGTAGCTTAGATCATTTGGGTTCGGTCATGGCTATTATAGGAAATAAATTTAAATAAAATTTGTATATTGTATATTAGTATATGTTTTATATGTTTACATATTGAAAAGACGACGGTCTTTAAACGGCGTAAGAGACTTTCACATGGGGTGAAAGTCAGGATACTGCTCGGCGGCTGAGCAGGGGTAATGAATTACTTGATTCATTTCCTG
>Ga0129349_1166435_pt1 | contig 8886 bp, 2 predicted proteins | sample CPBNA1_7_FD_105436 | JGI IMG/M metagenome (GOLD analysis project Ga0129349, IMG submission 105436) | Freshwater to marine salinity gradient microbial communities from Chesapeake Bay, USA - CPBay_Sum_27_0.8_RNA1 (Metagenome Metatranscriptome) | ecosystem: Environmental > Aquatic > Marine > Coastal ...
AGCACGTACGCATTTCTGCGTACGTGTTCGTCTATTTGAGGATTTCGTTGATAGGATTAGGCCCCTATCCGGCGGATTCTCGTTATTCATTTTGATTAACGCATTATTTATGTTCGATTCGAAAATTTAGCAAGCATGTTAGGGTTTCGTATTGAACCCCTAATGTTGTTGCTAATAGAACGGACATCGTGCATGTGTGTTCTATTGCACCCATGTAGTGTTGATGTATTATCGTTTGATTAATTATTCCAAATTTCACAAATTGCCTAAAATTAGTTATCATAAGACGTTTATAGACTAAATATTCGGAAATTTAGTTTAGTTGTTATTATAAAGTGTTTTATGCGGTTGATCACCGTAAACCGATCGTCAAAATTAGGCTCGAAACTACTCACTGGAAGCCTTTATATGTCCAAGGAGTTAGAGCTCGAATGAGAGCACTCGATAAGTTGCAGTTTACTGGCTTATCGTTAAAGGTTTCGCTTGACCACAACAAAGTTTTTATATTTTAATTGTTAGTCACGTTTCGACGTGCACGGTTTACAAATGTTTACTTACTCCATGATTATGACAGTCATCATGGTTTTATATACTGTAAGTGCTGAGGCGCGAGTTACCGACAACATTGTTGTCGCCCCATTTAATTGGGAATTACCTCTTGTTGAGGTTACAATGTGGATTATGTTGATCCATGTCTTTATTCTACCGTTCACTCAGTTTCGAGTGATTCCCACTTGGAAGTTGCCTTCTAAGTGGATTGTGCTTTATTTGTGTCTGACTGGTGGTGGTATGAAGATGGCGCACGTTAAGTACGCTATCCAATGCTACCTTTTGCCAGTTGCCATGAATGTGGTTGCCTATTGGCTTGACTTTATTGTTTACCCCTTGTTGGATTCTCAATCCGGCAAGGGATACTCGCATAGCAGGTATGCCAAGAAGCAAAAGAACAAGCGGAACGCTGCCAAGAAGCGTGCTATTGCAGCACAGCAGATCGAGCAGCGCAAGCAGGAAGACAAGAGATGCAAAGACAATAAATTGCAGTCGCAGGTCGGCAAGAAAGATTTTTATAATCTTACCTTTGACCTTAGTGATGAAGTGCTTGATATTGTTGGACGCATTTGGTTTTTCTTCCGTGATATTATGGAGGAGTTTCGAGTTCCATCCATTCCTTGGGAGTTAGTGTCTTCGTTGAAGACAACTCTTGAGGAGAATTTGCCTCGGATTGTTGACTCAGAGATCCTTAAGGGGATCAACATTCTGCTGAGTTTGTTTGTTGCTATTGGCTGGATTAAGCGCATTGAATTTTCCCTTTGGGGAGTGTGTGTGTTTAAAACCCAGCCCTTGCATCGTACCGTCACTTTGGCAGAAGTAGCGAGTGAGACATGGAAGTTATGCAAGAAGATTGTTTCTTGCTTTGTCCAGTTTTTTGAGACTGGCAAGCTTTCAGCTTTTTGGGATGACACGCCCAAGAATGCTTTCGAGGATATGTATACTCGAATTGTTTCAGAATGGCCGTTGATTGATGTGGGTCGTATTGGCACACTAGAGTTTGCGGAATTTGACCGCGAACTTGACAATTGTATCAATCACTGTCTTAACGAAATGAAGACATGCAAGGACGGAGAGCGTGTGTATTTTAGCACTCGCCTCCTTAATTTGCGCAAAATTGCAGTTGGTCGTTGCAAGCAGAAGAAGGGAACTTTGAGAGAAGCCCCTTTTTGTGTTTTATTCACTGGTGGTTCCAGTGTTGGAAAGACCGTCATCGCTAGTGGCATTGGCCGTTATTTGGCCGGTGTGGGAGGATATGATAATACTCCCGATAATTGCTTTTCTATGAATGAGCAGGACAAGTTTATGTCTGGTATTGGCACACACCATACCATTATTCGCATTGATGATATTGCTCAGGTTAAGCCTGATAAGGCCACTGAGTGTCCGATTGAGAAGATTATTCTTCTTAACAACAATCAGCCTATGCCTGCTACGGTGGCAGAAGCTGAAAAGAAGGGTCAAATTATGCTCGACCCACGTGTGGTTACAGCCACAACCAATGTAGACAATTTAGATGCACCTACTTGGGTTAATGAGCCTGAGGCCATTTATCGCCGTTTTAATGTCCATATTGAGCAGGCAGTCCGTCCTGAATTTCAGGAGAAGGATTCCGCTCGTTTGGACAAGGTTAAGGCGCGTCAGTTTGGAAATGACATGTTTCCAGATTACGCATTGTTTCGTCCATATACTTGGATCCCTGTGGAACGGGGAGGTTCGACAAAATTTGATAAAGTGCTTAAGCAATCTTTTACTAAAAAATATGTTTTTGGGGAGAATAAGTGGTTGAACATTGAAGAATTGTTGGATTTTTTGAAGGATGAAGCCCTTGAGCATTTCGAGGGACAGCGTGCATTTGTTGCTGGGCAACGTCAAAATGATGTTTTCGAAATTTGTTCGGAATGCAAGAAGCCTTCACAATTTTGTAAGTGTGAGAAATTGGATTCTCAGGCTGGTTTGCCTGGTATTTGCGAGGTTCGAGAATGGTATCTTACTATGGAGGAACGCGTGTGTGCTCAAATTGATATTTGGCTCGCGGAATTCTTTAATACACAATATGGATTTATACTGATGGGTTACAATCTTCGTAATCAACTTATTGAAGCTGTGAAATTTTATGTTTCTCATTTTATATGTATTTTAGGTTTTATCACGTTTGCAGAATTTTCAGGAGCACGGTTTTGCGGAACTTTCGTTATTTTTGCATTTGGAATGATTGTTGCATTGATTTGTTTTAAAGTTCGACAATTACGCAACCAATTATTGAGTCGATATACGCATTGTCCTCGTCCGTCAGTTTGGTTTTCAGAATTAAGTTGGGAGACCAAGCGTAGAATTTTGTTTGCATTTGGGGGCATGTTTATGTGGAAATTTTTGCACAGTGCAGCTCGTGCCTATTTTGCTTCTTTAAAGCATGTGCAAGCAGGAGAACGCGATGGTTCTAACAATGGTTTCGAAATTAATGAGAAACCGTGGCAAAATGATGAACACCCGTGGTGGGGCGATATTGGACGTGCAATTCGAGAACGCCCGTATCGTTATAAGGTTCCGCGTGGGCATGATGCAGAGAATACATGCGATCAGCATATTATTAACATGATGATCAAACGTCAATGCATTCTTGAGAAAGAAGATGGAGAATTTTGTAATGTTGTTCCAATAGAAAGTAATATATGGCTTTTACCTGGCCATGTGGTGCCAAAGCAGTCGATGAAGGCGAAAATTCGGCGTCCAGCAGGGAATTTTGCCAATGTGATACTGGACCCGGCTTCCACCATTAAAGTTAGTGGAGACTTGTGTTTATGGTATCTTCCAGAAATGGGAGATCAAAAAGACATTACTGGATATTTGCCCACAGCTGAGATATATGATGGCAAAAGTATTGATTGCCGTATGGTATATAATGATAGTCATTGTGTGAAAGTTAGTGATCCTTTTTGTGCGACTTATAAGCGTGTTCATACAGAACGCGGGGGTGTATTTAAAGGATTGGATTATAATTTTCCTATAAACACGTTTAATGGTTTGTGCATGGGCACGCTTGTAGGTTTGGGGAAGAAGCACCACATTGCAGGTTTTCATTTGGCCGGTCGTGGTAAACACGGAGGTGCTGGTTTGTTGACTTTTGAACAGTATTATGTTGCGAAGAGTAAGTTGGCTGCGAAACCTGCCATATTGTTTTCGCATAGTTCGATGCCTTTTAACACTCAGATTCAGGATGTTGATGTTGGTCCATTAAGGGCACCCCATGAAAAATGTGTCACCAGATCGCTTCCTTTGGGTAGTAAGATTAAGGTGATAGGGTCACATAATCAACCTTCTTCAACGCCTAGTAGTAAAGTAGTTACTTCTTTGATTTCAGATTCAGTGACTACTATAATGGGCATTCGAAAACAACATGGCAAGCCTAAGGAAATGGCAGATCGTCGTCACAAGGAAGCTGATATTGTTGGAAAGGTGGATACCGTATTCCAAATAGATCAAGCGAGATTGGATAAATCAGTTGTCGATTATGGAGTCGATATTGAGAAAAAATTGTGCGAAAAAGAGTTGAGGCAAGTACGCGTTATTTCTGATGATGCTAACTTGTCTGGCTTGGATGGAGTCTTGGGTGTAAACGCTATTAATTTCGCTACATCACGAGGTTTTCCACATTCGGGGCCTAAGGATAAAATTGTTGATTTGTCCGATAGAGTTGTTGATGGAATTTCGTGTGTGCGTGATGCTCCGCCAGAATTGTGGGCAGAAGTTGCTCGCATGGAAGAAACACTAGCCAAAGGTTCTCGTATCAATACAGTCTACAAAAGTTCTTTGAAAGACGCACCTTCAGAAATTGATAAGGTCAAGGTTCGTGTCTTTGCTGCTTGTAACTTTGCGACTATTTTGTTGGTTCGGAAATATTTTTTATCTTTAGCAGCACTTGTGCAGCGTAATCAAACGACATTCGAATGCGCTGTTGGCGTTGTTCAACAATCTCCAGAATGGACAGATATTTATGAGCATATTGGAAGATATGGTTGGGAACGTGGCATTGCGGGAGATTATGCCAAATTTGATGCACGTATGTCCGCTCGTTTTATGTTTGCTGCATTTAAAATATTGATTCAGATTGCAGAGAAGAGTGGTAATTATTCTGCACGTGATTTGGAAATAATGAGGGGTATTGCCACTGAAATAACTTATCCTACGTATGACTATTTTGGTACATTGGTTCAATTTTTCGGTTCGAATCCTTCTGGTCATCCTTTAACCGTTATTATTAATTCTTTAGTTAATTCTTTATATATGCGTTATGCGTATTATACGATTGCTGAAGAAGACGGTTGGTGGAGAAAACCGGCATTTCGAGAAGTTGTTTCATTGATGACGTACGGTGATGATAATATTATGACTGTGCGGAAAGGATATGGTGCGATTAATCACACTCGGATTGCTAAAGTGTTTGAATGTATGGGGATTAAATATACGATGGCCGACAAAAATGCGGAATCGGTACCATATATTCATTTGTCTTCGGCCAGTTTTCTTAAACACTACGCTGTGTGGGATGATGAACTTAATTTGTATCGTAGTCCATGTGAAGAAAGCACTATCGCTAAAATGTTGCACACGCATTTAAAGAGTGGCATACTGTCGATGGAACAGTCATCAGCAGAGGCCATTAACAATGCTGCACTCAAATATTTTGAGTTTGGGCGCGATGTGTATGAAGAAAGGAGAAAACAATTGTTAGAAGTTGTTTGTGATGCTGGTTTATCGGGATATGTAAGTGATTTACCCACATATGATGAACGATTGAATTGGTATTGTGAAAAATTTGGATTGGCCAAGTGCAATTGAGCATTCGGCTTCGTCCTGAACATGACGTTAAAATGGTTCTCACCTGCAGGTATGTGGTGGTAAAGTTAAATAATCCCGTCATAAGTAGGGACCACAAATTTTGTTAGTTATTTCTGTCTGCAAATTATGTAGGAAAATTATGACGTAGACGTAGTCTTAGTACTAAGCCCGTATTTACGGGAGATTTTGTCAATCTAAAACAGAAATTATCCGGCGTGCTGTGAGGCCAGTGCGAATGGAGACATGTTAAATGGACCTCAGTCAAATTAAAATGACAGAAAAATATGGCATTAATGTGCCCTCCGTTGTCGATGGAGAAAATTTCGATAGGGGCGTGGCGTTGGGTCGCGTTCCGTCCTTTGATATTGCCAATCTTTTGATGGAGATTAAAGCACTTAAGAAGGAAAATAAAACGTTGCGGTGTTCGCTTGCGCGAAAATATAGTCATTGCGATAAGTTGAGAACCGAAATTGAAATGTATAAAGCGATTGTTATCAATTTGGACAATGATGTTTTGGATTCTCAAAGTGGTATTGCGGCCACAAATAGTGAACCAGGATTGTCAGTCAGCGAGTCTGCTCCAATGGTTAAGGAGCAAATTACAGCATTTGCTGATCAGGATGCTGGATGGACGACCAGCGTCCATGGTGAATACGATGCAACCCGTGATGCAGTTGAAGCTGGTGATTCACATTTAGGTGATTTTTTGTCTCGCCCTATACGGCAGTCCGTACAGTCTTGGGTGGTTAATCAACCTTTTTTTTATCAATTTAATCCGTGGAAGGAATTTATCGAAAACCCTTTCGTAGCGGATAAGATTAAGAATTATGAATTGTTGCGTATGAAACTGCATTGCAAGATGGTTATTAGCGGTACCAAGTTTCATTATGGTCGCGCTTTGGCCAGTTATAATCCATTGTCCGGTTTGGATCAGGTTACTGTAGAAAGAAATTTTATTTCATTAGATTTAATACAAGCATCTCAAAAACCTCATTTTTTCTTAAATCCAACTAAGAATACTGGAGGTGAGCTGTGTATGCCATTTTTCTGGAATCAAAATTATCTTTCTTTGTCTGATCAGCAATATAACGACATGGGTGAGATTACTGTTAAATCGTTTACCAATTTGAGACATGCAAATGGTGGCGATGATCCTGTTACTATCACAATTTATTTGTGGGCTGAGGATGTTGTTTTGACGATGCCTACTCAATATCAAGTGCCACTTTCGGCACCTTTGAAATCCCAAGCCGGAAAAAGGAGTCTTAGCCAGAAGAACAAGAAAAATTCTATTACAACTAATGATGAGTATGGCACAGGAATTATATCTAAGCCTGCAGCGTTAGTTGCCAAAGCGGCTGGTGTTTTGTCAGAAATGCCAATTATTCGCCCGTATGCGTTAGCCACTCAGATGGTTGCGGAGAAGGTTGGTGAAGTTGCGAAAATCTTCGGGTATTCCAGGCCTTCGGTTGTGTCTGATATTCAATTGTATAAACCCAATCCCACGGGCAATCTTGCGAATGTAGATGCTGCTGATGCAGTTCATAAATTGACACTGGACAGCAAAGCTGAGCTTACTATTGATACGCGAGTTGCTGGGCTTGACGGTGTTGATCAGATGGGCATTTTAGATATAGCTCAAAGAGAATCATATTTGACGACATTTGCATGGTCACCTACTATGAGTGCGGACGATTTGCTTTTTAATGCCCGCGTTACGCCAATGCTGTTTGATTTTCTTAGTGTCGGTGGGGAAATTCATCCAACACCAATGTCGATGCTTGCGCAATGTTTCGATACGTGGCATGGCTCGATTAAGTTTAGATTTCAAATTGTTAAGTCTGATTTTCATAAGGGAAGGATTTTAGCTCGTTTTGACCCTAATTTCCACAGTAGTAATGTTGAATATAACACCAATTATAGTCGTGTTGTTGATATCGCTGAGGAAGATGATTTCGAGATTGTAGTAGGTTGGGCTCAATCAGAGAATTGGTTGAAGTGTGGAACGTTATCTGATAGTTCACGTAATTTTAGTGATATTGGACGTTTAAATTATGTGACCAGCGAGCATAATGGAATTCTTGAGCTCAATGTTTTGAATGAGTTGGTGAGTCCTGGCGAAGATAGTACTATTGCAGTTAATGTGTTTGTGTCTATGTGTGAAGATGCGAAATTTGCAGCCCCTACTAATTCAAAGCTCAATAACCTTCATCTTTTTGCACCCCCTCCCCTAGCGGCACAGGCTTTGTCAGCCGAGGAAGAGAAGCTTGTTGAGCCTGAATCTGAAATTGAGAAAACGGTTGAAGTGTTGGAATCACAAAGTGGTATGTTGGATGGTACTGAAAATCCAACTAATCCGATGAGTGATAGGCCCACTGGAACATCATCCGTTCAACCAATTGGTTCTGAAGGTGAGCAGGCGGATCAGACATACGCCGTTTGGTACGGTGATCCTCCTACTTCTATTAGAGAATTGTGTAAGCGATATGTTATGACTAGGTATTGGGTTACGCCTTTTCCTGATACTGGAACACAAAACGTCAATATTCTGACTAATAAAGATGCTTCTTATCAGTCTGGTTATGATCCTGAGGGGATAGATTTGAGTCAAATTGATGGTACTACTCCATTGTCTGTTGTTAATAAAGATTTTGCATCTTGGTGGTCTCCGTGTTATGCGGGAGTGCGAGGAGCACGGCGCAAGAAATATATGTTTGCAAACGTATCTGATGGCATTGCTAGTGTTGTTCGCGGAAATTTTGTGGGTGCCAATAATGGTAAGATGCAAAAATTTGCTAGTTTTACAGATGATCTTTTTAGTGAATTTTTATCTAAGTTCAGTACAAAGAGGTATAATGTATCTTCTGGTGCTGGAGCATCTACCACCAATTGTTCCATTAATAACACAATTGAGGTTGAATTGCCATTTTATGCTACAGATCGTTTTAGAAGCGCGCGCAATGTGCGAGCGCAGTCTTTGCCTTCTAATAGTCATACTGTCACCACGCAGAGTAGGAATTCGGATTCATCTTCTTCCAATAATCCTTCTAACCGCGCAGAATTTCAGCAGTGGGATGCTGTAGGCGAGGATTTTACACTTATGTTTTTTACGGGAGCTCCAATTTTGTATAATTACGAAATTACGGAGTATTCGTAGGATTTGAGTATAGGTTTTTATAGTTTTACCCTTAAATTAAAATTATACGGTTTTTTAATGATTTTACCGATTAATGAAAATTATTTTGATACTTTGCATGTGCACCATGGCAATGCAAAGGAATCTATCCGGTGGCCGGATAGTGCGTGTGTAGCAACACGTGAGGCGAATTGACACAATCGTGTTGGTCTGGGTTTTTCCTGGAGGCGTTCGTCTCTAGGTTTACCAGGCCACACATTTAAGAGTCAGATGGTCTCGAAGTACTTAGCCACTTTGCTTTTTGTGAAATATTTTTTGCAAAGCAGAGGGGTAGTACATTAGAAGTATTTAAGTACTTCGAG
>Ga0129349_1081124_pt1 | contig 8734 bp, 3 predicted proteins | sample CPBNA1_7_FD_105436 | JGI IMG/M metagenome (GOLD analysis project Ga0129349, IMG submission 105436) | Freshwater to marine salinity gradient microbial communities from Chesapeake Bay, USA - CPBay_Sum_27_0.8_RNA1 (Metagenome Metatranscriptome) | ecosystem: Environmental > Aquatic > Marine > Coastal ...
CTTATTAACAATTTTTAAAACTTGGTGTATGAAGAAGTTCTTCAACGCGATCTTGCTTTTAATGTTAACAACCGGTGCAGCTTTTGCACAGGTGGGAGCCAAAGGAGAGATCCAGGGACGGGTAATAGATGAGAAAGGCGAAGGAATACCCTTTGCCAACGTAGCTGTCTATAAAGACGGTACATTGGAGACCGGTGCGCAAACCGACTTCGATGGGGCTTACTCAGTTTCAGGTCTTACACCCGGTTCTTATGATGTTGAAGCTTCCTATCAGGGTAACAAATACAGGATAACCGATATTACAGTGTCTTCCGGTATTGTCTTCCTTGAAGACATTACACTCAAGGAGGGAGTACTCCTGGAGGATATTGTGATTGTGTATGAAGCCCCGCTTGTAGATAAGGGTAATACCTCTACAGGGGGTGTGGTTACCAAAGAGGATATCCAGCGAATAGCTACCCGAAATGTAACTTCAATAGCGGCAACCAAAGAAGGTGTCTATCAGAGTGATGAAGGTGGTGGATTGAATATCAAGGGTTCGAGAGGTGATGCCACAGAATATATTGTGGATGGAGTCAGGGTTTCCGGATCACTGAAACTTCCTCAGGATGCCATCGAGCAGCTCGAGGTGATCACAGGTGGTGTCGACCCCAAGTATGGTGATGCTACAGGTGGTTTCATTTCAATTACCACAAGAGGTCCATCTAAGGACTACAATGGTAGTATTGAATTAGCAAGTTCTGAGTTTCTCGACCCTTACGGGTATAACCTTGCCACTCTGTTCCTGACCGGTCCGATCGTGACTCAGTACAAAGGGACCGATTCCGCATGGGCCAAGCTTGGATTCTTCATTGCCGGTGAATTGGAACTGGAAGCAGATCCAGACCCATCTGCAATAGGCAACTACAAGCTTAAAGATGATATTAGGGATGACATCATTGCCAATCCTCTTCGTCCTTCAGTTTCAGGACAGGGTTTCAATAAGAACAATGAATTCCTGACTTTCAACGACTTTGAAGAGATCGATGCGCGTCAGAACGTATCCAACCGCGGTCTTGCTCTTACATCCCGTGTTGACTACAGGATCAATAAGACCATGAACCTTTCAGTAGGTCTTACCTATAGGAATTTCTTCTCACACGATTATGTAAGGACTTTTGCCCTGTTCAATCCTGAGAATAACCCAACCACAAATCAAAATACTTATCGTGGTTTTGTTCGTTTCACCCAGCGTTTCCCGGAAAGGAAAGCACAAGAGGGTGAAACCCCCAGTTTGCTTGGTAACGCATACTATAGCATTCAATTAGACTATACAAAATTCACATCCAAAAGGGTGGATGAAGACCATGGAACAAATCCGTTCAATTACGGTCATATTGGTTCATTCAACACCCTTAGGGCGCCTGTTTACCTCTATGGTGTAGATGAGGCTACCGGTTTCAATGCATGGACACTTGCCGGTTTCCAGGATACACTGGTGCAGTACACTCCGGGTACAAGCAACCCTGAGCTGGCAAACTATACACAACAGTTCTTCGACCAATCTGCTATTCCGCCAAACAGTCTGTTTGATATCCAGTTGGGTAGCGGTCTGCTGAACGGAGACGCTTTTGTGAACTCCACATCAATATACTCTCTGTGGTGGGGTGCCGGCGTTCCTTTCTCCAGCTACTTTACACAGGAAGATGATCAGATAGGTCTGAACTTCAACGCTGCACTTGATCTTAAATCAAGAAACAGGTCAGGATCTGTCTCCAAGCATAGTATTGAATTCGGTTTCGAATTCCAGCAAAGGATCGAAAGGTTCTACCAGGTAGCACCTATCGGACTGTGGACCCTTGCAAGGCAGTTGGCTAACCGTCACATTCAGACACTTGATACTGACAATCCTATCCTCGTTGTGGGTGGGCAAGAATATTCCTACGAAGAATTCCTTGCCTCAGGCCTTGAATTTGGTCAGTTTGACACCATCCGTTACGATAGGTTGTTCATCGCCGATGACCAGTCTTATTTTGACCAGGCCCTGCGTGATCGCCTGAATGAAATGGGTTACAATGTAGGACAACTTGATTTTATCAATACAGATAACCTGCCTCTGGATGCATTGTCACTGGATCTGTTCAGTGCCGATGAACTCCTGAACAACGGTAATGCTTTCGTCTTCTATAACGGTTACGATTACCTCGGTAATAAATTATCTTCTCAGCCAAGTTTCAATGACTTCTTCACCGAAAGGGATGAGAATGGTAATCTGACCAGGCCAATTGGAGCTTTCCGACCGGTTTATACTGCCGGCTATATCCAGGATCGTTTCAACTTCAACGACATCGTATTCCGTGTGGGTGTCAGGGTTGACCGTTTTGATGCAAACAGAAGTGTATTGCAAGACAAGTACTCACTGTATGATATCTATTCTGCAGGTGAGGCAGACGGTTCACTCAACCCTAACGGAGCACACCCTAGTAACATTGGATCTGATTACGCGGTATACGTGGACGACTTCAATAGCCCGTCTCCGGTGATCCTTGGTTATCGCGATGAGGATACCTGGTTCAATGCAGATGGTGAGGAAGTTTCCGATCCCAACAGTATTGCATTGAGTTCTTCTTCTGGTGTGATTACTCCTTACCTTGTAAATCCTGATGCGAATATCAAGGATGAAGACTTCGATCCAAACACTTCGTTCCGTGACTACGTGCCACAGATCAATATCATGCCGCGTGTGGCCTTCTCCTTCCCAATATCTAAGGAGACCAACCGTGAAGCCCTGTTCTTTGCACACTATGATATCCTTACGCAAAGGCCTCCGGGTGGAACTTCAGCCACGCCTTACGATTACTACTTCCTTCAGGAAAATGTCAACAACGTATTTGATAACCCTGATCTCCGTCCTGAAAGGACAATCGATTACCAGATCGGTTTCCAGCAGCAGCTGAATGAGGTTTCAGTTATCAAGATCTCGGCCTTCTACAGGGAATTACGAGATATGATCCAGATCATTAGTGTTCCATTCGCATACCCTGTGCAGTATACCACTTATGGCAATATCGACTTCGGTACTGTTAAGGGGCTTACCATCACTTATGACCTGGCCAAAAGGACCAATAACCTTAAGATGTCTACCAGTTACACCCTGCAGTTTGCAGACGGTACCGGTTCAAGTTCTACTTCACAGCTGAACCTGGTTGGTGCTGGACAGCCAAACCTTAGGGCGATCATTCCACTTAGCTATGACTCTCGTCATAACTTCAAAGTGGTATTGGATTATCGCTTTGAAGATCCTAATGGAGCACAGCCTTCATGGATGGATTTTGTGGGCCTTAACCTTACATTCAACTCGCGTTCAGGTGAACCCTATACTCGCCAGCAAAATGCTACTCCTACCGCACAGTTTGGTGTAGCAGCAAGGTCTGACCTTGAAGGGGCGATCAACGGATCACGTCTTCCCTGGCACTTCCGCGCAGATGCAAGGCTCGATAAGAGCTGGGCAATGCAGGTTGGAAAGGAAAGCAAAGAGCGTACAATCAATCTCAATGCTTATCTCTGGGTACAGAACTTGTTCGATAACCGTAACATAATTGCGGTATATGCATTCTCCGGTAACCCAACAGATGATGGATACTTGGCCTCTTCTTTCGGTCAGGAAGCCATTGAAGGACAGGTGAATGCAGAATCGTTCATCGATCTGTATACCATGAAGATGCAAAACCCAAATAACTACAGTATCCCAAGAAGGATCAGGTTGGGTATTGGTATTGATTTCTAATTAAATATTCAGTAGCAAAGACGAATACATATGTTTAACAAAAGGATCATTGTATCGGTAGTCATTTTTGCAGCCACAGTTTTTTCTGCGGTAGCGAAAGAGAATATCGGAATTGTAGGAAGGCAGGCAAAGAACTATGCCAGGCTGGCTTCCAATTGTAATGATGCAACCTCTCAGGTTGAGCTTGATATCAATAATGTCAGGGCTCGATTGTTAGGTGCCGGTGACTTCTGGTGGGATCTCAACAACGCCAAGTACGTTGTCCCTAAGGTGTTCCCACCTGATATTGAAGTGAGTTCTTCATTCGCAGGGGCACTGTGGATCGGTGGAATCGATGCCGGTGGACAGCTGAAAATTGCAGCTCAGACCTATCGTCAGAGTGGTAATGACTTCTGGCCTGGCCCATTGAGTGATGATGGAACTACAAACTCTGATGTTTGTAATGCGTATGACCGTCACTGGAAAGTGAACCGTTCTTTGATCGACAGTTTCCAGTCGGAATATGCTAATGCTTCTGAAACATCTCCTATAGGATACGACAATAAGTACAGGGTTATTTTCGAATGGCCCGGACTTGGTAACGAGTTCGCTCGTGGTAAGTCTGCTACTGATGTACTTGTGATCAACCGTCCTTTAGCTCCATTTGTGGATATCAACTTCGATGGAGTCTACCAACCACAGTTTGGTGAATACCCTGATATAGATGGTGACCAGGCTATCTGGTGGATCTATAACGATAAGGGTAATATCCATACTGAAACCGGTGGTGATGCCATTGGTATTGAGATTCAGGCTGAAGCTTTTGCCTTCAGTACCAACGATGAGATCAACGACATGACATTCTATAAGTACAATGTCATCAACTTTGCTACTACACCGCTTGATTCCGTTTATTTCGGATATTGGGTTGACCCTGACCTTGGTTTCTACCAGGATGACTGGGTAGGTTGTGATACATCAATCTCTTTGGGTATTTGTTACAATGGTGACGCAGTTGACGGACCGGATATCGCATCCTATGGTGCCAATCCGCCTTTGTTCGGAACTGACTTCTTCCAGGGGCCTATCAAGTACATATATGATGGTAGTTCCATTGTCGATTCAGTTCGCCTAGGAATGAGTGCCTTCCTGTACTATAACAATGACTTCTCAGTAATTGGTAACCCTGAGGTTGCCGCCCATTTCTATGGTTACCTATCAGGTAGCTGGAAAGACGGCTCACCGTTCACCTTCGGTGGTAACGGTTACGGTGGTACCGATCCTACTCCTTTCATGTTCCCAAGTGATCCTTCTGATCCTGAAGGCTGGAGTGAGTGTACAGAAGCTAACCCGCCTGCAGACCGTCGTTACCTGCAATCTTCCGGACCATTCCGTCTTGAACCTGGCGCAGCCAATCAAGTGGTTGTTGGTGCAGTTTGGGTGCGTCCGCCGCTATCAGGAGGTTGTCAGACTACTTTCGAGCAGATTGCCTTGGCTGACCAAAAGGCACAGGCACTTTTCGATGCAGACTTTGATTTGATCGATGGTCCTGATGCACCTGATATGTCGATCAGGGAATTGGATCAGGAGATCATTCTTTCTATTACCAATACAGAGAATTCCAATAATGCCGGTGAGGCTTATGAGGAAACTGACCCTATCATCAGCAGTATTGCTCAGGAAGATCCTACTATTGAGGATACCACCTATAATTTCCAGGGGTATAAGATCTATCAGTTGATCAATGGCCAGGTATCACCATCTGAGTATACCGACCCTCAGAAGGCCAGGCTTATCTTCCAGTGTGACCTTAAGGATGACATTGCCAATCTGGTAAACTTCGAATTCGATCCGTTGTTGGGTGCCGATGTGCCTGAATTAATGGTTGAAGCTTCAAATAATGGTATCCGTCATACCTTCCAGGTTACTGACGATGCATTTGCTGAAGGAAATACCAGGCTGATCAACTATCAGACCTATTACTTCTCGGTCGTTTCTTATGCGCACAACGAATACAAACCCTACGACCCTACAGATCCAAACACTCAGAAGGTGCCGTATTTGGAAGGTCGTAACAATATCAAAGTATATACCGCCATTCCTCATATTTCAGACCCTGAGAACAACGGTACTATACTTAATGCACAGTACGGAGATGGACCTGATATCACCCAGATAGAAGGAGCCGGAAACGGTGGATTCTTCCTTGAACTGACAGACGAATCTGTGGCAACAATCCTTGAAGATGGTTCAGATGCCACACCTACTTATGTAGGTAGGAATGCACCGATAGATGTGATGGTGTATGATCCGCTCCGCATTCCAAACGCCAATTTTGAGGTCGTTCTTTACGATTCTTCAGTAGCGGCTCTTGGTGCACCTTCAGGCTATGCCCTGAACAGGGACAGTACTTGGTGGATTATGACCAATACCAGCACGGGTGTCAGTGTGAAGTCTGATCTGCCGATCAACTTCATCAATGAACAGATCATACCTGATTGGGGATTGGCTGTGACCATCAAGGCCGTCAACCCACCGGGCCCGGATCCGGATATAGCGGGTGTTGAATGGGAAGAGAACAACGGCTTGATCGGTTCTTCCATATCCTATCAGACAACTAACCAACAGTGGTTGACCGGTGTGCCGGATGTGGATGGTGTGCCTTTCCTTGATTGGATTCGTGCAGGTTTAGATGAAACTGACCTCGGTGGACAGGATGATAATGGAGTATTTGAGACACTTGTCAGTGGTACGGTTGCTCCAATGGGGCTTGTACAGATCAACTCAAGCACCCGCTTCAGCATGCCTCTTCGTCAGATCATTGGTTTGACGATCTCTCTGCCGCAGTTGAAGCTCTCTAACCTTACAGGTGTTGATCTGGTATTTACTCCGGATCGCGCTAAGTGGAGCCGTTGTGTGGTAGTCAACACAGGTGAAGGTCCGGGTACCAACCTTTATGAAGAAGACAAACTCGATCTTCGCCAGAAGCCTTCAAAGGATATCAATGGAAATGAGATCGATGGTGAACTTGGCAGGAGCTGGTTCCCGGGATATGCCATTGAAGTAGAAACAGGTCGCAGACTGAATATCATTTTTGGCGAGGATCCGTTTGTGAACGAGGATGGCAATTCTGATGACATGTTGTTCAACCCTTCATCGAAGTTCTTCAATGAAACAGGATCCATTCCTATCTACGGAGGTAAGCATAACATCTATATCCACAGGACTTCTTATGATGAAGGACAGAACCTGCTTGATTCACTGACCTGGGTTGGTGGTGAAGCACCTGGTTCGACCATCTATCGTGAAGTATACAAGAATGTCATCTATGTGGCCAGGCCTTTCCTTCTGCAAGGTGCTCAGCTCAAGAGCCTAGCAGATGGATTGATCCCAACAGAAACTACAGTGAAGATCAGGGTGACAGGACGCTATGAGACCAATATAGTTACCAATGAGAACCAGGGTTTCCCTAAGTACTCGTTTACTACCGACGGGCTGGCAGCTACTGTAAATAGTGTTGAGGCAGCAACCAGTGCGCTTGATCTGATCAATGTAGTCCCTAACCCATACTATGCGTACTCAGGTTATGAGAATAGCCAGGTTGATAACAGGATCAAGATCACCAACCTGCCTCCTACCTGTGTGGTCAGCATCTATATGATGGATGGTACTATGATCCGTCGCTTTGACAGGGCTGTTCCCGCAGATAATAGTTCAGGAGAGGTTCTCTCTACCCGGGCAGACAATCTGGATACTTCAATAGAATGGGATCTCAAGAATGAGAAGAACGTACCCATTGCAAGTGGTGTGTACCTGATCCATGTAGACGCCGGTTCACTTGGTGAAAGGACCATCAAGTGGTTTGGTATCACAAGACCTATTGACCTTAATACCTTCTAAACAGAGCTATGATGACAAGACTTTTAAAAGTAACCTGTGTAGTAGTTGCCTCCATCATGACCTTGAATGGTTATGCGGGCAACCCTGATAGAGCCGGTGAGGCCGGTGCCTCTGAGCTGCTTATCAACCCATGGGCGATGAGTGCCGGATGGTATGGATTGAACGTAGCCTCTGTAAGAGGGATCGAGTCAATGAACCTGAACGTTGCCGGTTTGACCTTTATCAACCAAACTCAACTTGAGTTCAGCCGTTCCGAATACCTGGTAGGCTCTGATATTGGTATCAGTTCATTCGGTTTTGCACAGAAGGTAGGGGAAGGTGCCATCGGACTTTCACTTACATCTTTCAATCTTGGTGATGTGCCCGTTACCACAACCCAGAACCCTGCGGGAACCGGTGCATTCTATACACCAAGATTGAGCAATATCGCAGTTTCTTACTCCAGGAAATTCGCTGACTACCTTTCAGGTGGATTTACATTAAGAGGGGTGTCAGAGAATATTGCGGATGCAAGGGCTTTTGGTATCTCAATGGATGTGGGTATTCAATATATCACCGGTCCGGTTGAACATCCTGATCAGATAAAGTTTGGGGTTGCACTCAGAAACATTGGTTCTCCAATGAGGTTCCAGGGTGATGGTGTAACCTTCAGCGGAGAAGTTCCTGAAGGGGATTACAGCACTACCATTTCCTTCCGTACTGAGAATTTCGAATTACCATCTCTCCTTACAATAGGTTTGAGCTATGATTTCTACTTCGGTACCAAGCATAGACTGACTGCAGTTGGTAACTTCATTTCCAACTCCTTCTACAAGGATCAATTTGGCGTAGGTGCTGAATATGGTCTGAAAGTAAAGGGACAGGAAAAGTTCATGCTGAGGGCTGGTTACAGGTATGAGGATGGAATCACCAGCAATGATCCAACTGAAAGGACCACCGCTCATACCGGTTTGGCAGCTGGTGCTACCTTCCAGACCAGGTTCACTGAAGATTCCAATACGATGATAAGTATCAATTACGCTTATCGCGCTTCAGACCCCTTCGACGGTACCCACTCTCTGGGTGTTCGTTTGAGCCTCTAAGAAAAAC
>Ga0129349_1013068_pt1 | contig 8644 bp, 14 predicted proteins | sample CPBNA1_7_FD_105436 | JGI IMG/M metagenome (GOLD analysis project Ga0129349, IMG submission 105436) | Freshwater to marine salinity gradient microbial communities from Chesapeake Bay, USA - CPBay_Sum_27_0.8_RNA1 (Metagenome Metatranscriptome) | ecosystem: Environmental > Aquatic > Marine > Coastal...
CTGCCTCACAGCTAAAGTTAATTATTCAAAACTATACTATTACAGGCATTTGAAATTCACTTAATAATAATAGTAGTTCATATTCGTTGTGAGAATTTCTTGTATTCATTGTAATGGTTACACCCATATCGTTTGGTAGTTGTTCATACTCTTTAGTCAGTTGAGGAAACATTGTAAGGCTTGATAGTCCTAAACTAAGAGATTCTTTACTACTAACTAATGATCGTTTATCTAGCTCCTTTAATTGGGTCCATTTCGGAAAAGCCACATTGATCAAAAAATCTAGATGTGAGTACAATTTACATTTTCGAATTGTTACTTTAGAACTAATAGGAATGAATTTTCGGGTTTTAAAAGCAGCAATTGACTTTCGTGTCCGCGATACTTTGGCCTTTTGATTAGTTAAAAGTTCTAAGCCAACCAAACCAAAAATTATATCTTTTGGTTCGTTAACACTTGTATTGATAGTACTTTTTAAAACAATATCATCAAGATGTATCATACCATTCAAATTTTCAGGATTCAACTTATACACTAAATCTGAATAAACAATATTTTTATTCCAAACTTGCAATCTATTCATAATAAGCTATTTTTAAACAATAAATTTAGTCAAAGACAAAATCTTTACTAGCTTTTTTTTACGTAATTCGTTAGTAACTGGTCCTATTAACCTAGTACCATAAAACTCGTTTTTTGAATTTAACAAAACTACCGAATTATCAAAACATTTTATAAAACTGCCATTTTTTCGTGAAGCTGGTCTAGTTGACCTAACTACAATTGCTTTTAGCACCTGCCCTTTTTTTAATTTTGACTGAGGTCTAATTTGTTTTACAGCGACCAAAATCAACGAACCTACTTCAACTTTTTCACTTTTGTATACCCTTATACATTGAACTAGTTTAGCACCAGAATTATCTGCAAGGTTTAAGAAAGTTCTGTCCTGTATCATGATTATTTTTTTTCTAGACTAACAAATTTAGTTTGCATAGGTAATTTTCTAACTCCAAGTTTTGCAGCTTCGTACGCAATAGGTTTGGAAACGCCTTGAAACTCGAATAAAATTCGTCCCGAATTAATATTTGAACACCAATAGTCCAATGATCCTTTCCCTTTACCCATTCTAACTTCAGCTGGCTTACTAGTAATAGCAACATCTGGAAAAACTCTAAGTAAAATTCGTCCCATTCTCCTCATTTTTTTTACCATTGTTTTTCGAGCTGCTTCTAACTGTTTAGCTGTCAACCGACAAGATCGCAAAGACTTTATTCCAAAATCTCCACGAACTAGACTGTTAACCCTGTACTCTTTTTTATAAGAGTCTTTTCTATGCATCTTTCTATATTTAGTTCTTTTTGGAAACAACATTATCAATAACTTTATTTATTATACACCCAGACTTTGATACTCATCAAGCCTTTTGGTGTGTTTGCAACTGAAAACCCATAGTCTATTCTAGCTTTTAGAGTTTGAAATGGTATTGAACCTACGGTCAAAAAATCACCGCTGGCCATATCAGCACCGTTCATTCGACCTTTACATGAAACTTTAATTCCGTTACAAACTTCTGCAGTTTGATTTACCAAATTTTTTATAAGATAGCTTTTAAATCTAACTCGATTTTCGATTAACTTAGCTATTTTCTTTGAAATATACACTGAGTCAATTTTTAACTCATTTGAACTTAAAACCTTTGAGACAATAAAAACTCGCTCAAAATCCGAAAAATATTTCTTCAAATTTGACGCTACCTCTTTTAATAAAGAAGATGAGGAATGGGATTCGAAACTGTTTGTTAATTGAACATCTATCACAACGTTTTTTGAAATCCTACAAATTCTTATCTTCAAAATTTCAGAATCTTTATTTAAAATCTGACATGACTTTAGATAACTCAAGACTGTTAAGTCTTGAGTTAATATCCTTGAATATTCTTTTTCATTTGAGTACCAAACACAATTCCAATCAACATTGCTACTAAGATGTAAACTATTTATATTTGCTTTTTGTCCCATTATTTTGTTTTTTTATGAATTGGATACTTCTTAGTTACAACAAATTCGCCAAATTTATGCCCTACCATGTTTTCATTTACTACTAAATTAGAAAATTTCTTTCCATTAAAGACAGAAAATGTCAAACCTACAAAAGAAGGAAAAATAACTGAATTTTTAAAGATTATCTTTATAGGGGCCTTTCTTTTCCCTAACTTTTGCAATTGGTTCATCTCATTTAAAACACTCTCATCAATAAATGGACCTTTCCAAACTGATCTCATAATTACTATTTTTTAATTTCGGTACTGAATATATACTTTGTTTGCTTCAGCTGTTTTATGGACATCGTCACAATTTTTAATACTTTGACTAGACAAAGAAAAAGTATCGAATATTTCCATAGCAATACGAAACGAAGCAGATTTCTCGTTTCTCCTCACTGAATTCGATACTAGAAATTTTATTGCTAAAACTCTTTGCCTCACAGGGTGAATTTCAGTCGGTACTTTATAGTTTGAACCTCCAATTTTTAGACTTTTTATTTCGCAAAAAGGCTTAACGATTTCAACACTCGAAGAAATAACACTAATAGGGTTTATTTTTTTTATCTTTTTCAATATCGAAAGACTATGTTTTATTATATTCTCTGATATTTCTTTGTTGCCATTAGTCAAATAAAATTTTAAGAAATTTAAAACAATGAAACCTTTTAATTTGTTTTTTACTAACATAATTTACTTATTCTTTTTGGCACCATATTTTGAACGCCGTTGCAGACGATTTTTTACTGGTTGCAAATCATACTTACCTCTAATCAAATGGTATCTTACACCTGGTAAATCTTTTACCCGCCCTCCTCTAATAAGCACCACGGAGTGTTCTTGGAGATTATGACCTTCACCCGGTATGTATGCTATGAATTCTTGCTTATTAGTTAACTTTACTCTAGCCACTTTTCGTATTGCTGAATTAGGCTTTTTAGGAGTTTTCGTATAAACTTTTGTGCAAACACCCTTTTTTTGTGGACTCTTATCTAAGCCTGGGGCTTTACTATATGAACGTTTTTTAATTCTTGATTTTCGTTTTAACTGCTCAATTGTAGGCATATAATTTTATTTTTACAGAAGAACGTTACCAACTCTTTTTCAAGAGAGTTGGTAATGTTCATGTTACGATTGAAAACTAAAGACCACCCCACCAATAAATTGACACGAATAAAAACAACCAAACAACATCTACAAAATGCCAGTACCAAGCAGCCGCTTCAAACCCAAAATGATGCGTACGTGTAAAATGATGGTTGTTTGCTCTAATCAAACAAACTACTAAAAATGTTGAACCAACTAAAACGTGAAAACCATGGAAACCAGTGGCTAAAAAGAAAGTGGATCCATAAATTCCATCTGAAATAGTAAAATTTGCATCAAGATACTCAACACCTTGTAATGCTGTAAATACAGCTCCTAAACTTACAGTTGCTAACAATCCAAGTAATACACCTTGTCTATCACCACAGATCATTGCATCATGAGCCCAAGTACAAGTTGCACCAGAAACCAAAAGAATCAAAGTATTTAAAAAAGGAACTTCCCATGGGTTTAAAACATCAACTCCAGGAGGAGGCCAAATACCACCAATTTCAACTGTTGGCGAAAGACATGCTGCATAAAAAGCCCAAAAGAAACCAAAGAAAAACATAACCTCTGAAGCTATAAATAAGATCATTCCCCAAGTTAATCCGTCTTGTACAGCTTTTGTGTGGTGACCTTGGAATGTACCTTCTCGTATTATATCTCTCCACCAAACAAAAAATGTGAAAAGTAATGATATAAACCCAAAACTAAAAACATAAAACCCTCCTTCATAACAATGCATGTACATTACGAACCCAGTTGTTAAACTTAAGGCAGACATTCCTGCTACAAAAGGCCAAGGACTTTGATCAACTAAATGAAATGGATGTCGTTGGATTAAATTTGAATTTGCCATAAAAATATTTTTATAAAATGTAAATTATTTTTTGAGAGTGTCTTGGAATACTTTTATTCCTTGAGCAATCTCTTTTAAAATGTTTGAAAAATTTCCAAACAATAAAACACCAATAATAAGAATCAACACAATTTGACTAAAGCCAATTGTCATATTTAATTACTTTTTTGAACTAGAATTTAAGCTTTGGATAGCTGTAATTTTATCAACAAGCCAATTTTCGCATTCAGTTTGAGCTGCTACCCAACTAACATACTTTTCAACTGGTACTGCTTCAACAACTATTGGCATAAAACCGTGATTAATACCACAAATTTCACTACATTGCCCATAGAATACTCCTTCACGCTTGATAAACATTGAAAATTGGTTTAACCTACCTGGACATGCATCAATCTTTACACCAAGAGATGGCACTGCCCAACAATGTAACACATCAGAAGCAGTAACTAAAACTCGTAAGTGAGTGTTTGTTGGTAAAACAACTCTGTTGTCTACTTCTAAAAGACGTAATTGCCCTTCCTCTAAATCGTCTTCAGCTACCATATAACTTTCAAAACTGATAGCATTTCCTTCTTTATCTGCATAGTCTGAATACTCGTAAACCCAATACCATTGAAATCCTTGAACTTTTAATGTAACTGCAGGATCAATAACCTCATCCATAGAGTATATTAAAGCAAACGAAGGAACAGCAATAACCATTAGTATCAAACTTGGAGTAACAGTCCATACAACTTCAATAGTTGCGCCATGAGTAATGTCCGATGGTACAGGGTTCCGCTTATGATCAAAAATATAAGTGGCTCTGAATAAAACCCAACCAACAAATATACCAATTATTGTTAAAACAAACATTAAATCATGGTGTAATGATATAACACCTTCCATAACAGGAGTTGCTGGATCCTGGAATGACACTTGATAAGGGTGTGCATAATCTGAATAAGCAATATTGTTAATAGATAAGAACAAAGATACTAAGAAACAAAGAATATATCGCATAATTAAATTTTTATTTTTTCTACAGTGTAAGCAAGGTTTTAACTTGCATTTTCTTAAAAGTTTTTGCTGTTAAGTTATTTTTGTTAAATTATTACACTCTAGAAATCAAATATTATTATTGTAATAATATTCAATTATCTAAATTTCTTATCTATCAATTTCACCAAAAACAATATCTAAAGTACCTATGATTGTAACTACATCAGCTAACAAATGTCCCCTAGCCATAAAATCTAAAGCTTGAAGATGGATAAATCCTGGTGCTTTAATTTTACAACGATAAGGTTTATTTGAACCATCCGATATAATAGAAACCCCAAATTCACCTTTTGGATGCTCTACAGCACTATATGCTTCTCCTTTTGGCACATAATAACCTTCACTATAGAGTTTAAAATGGTGTATCAATGCTTCCATAGAATTTTTCATGTCAATTCGAGATGGTGGTGAAATTTTTCGATCATCAGATTTAACACTACCTTCAGGTATTTCGTTTATGCACTGTAAAACAATTTTCAGACTCTCACGCATTTCTTGGATTCGAATACAGTATCTGTCATAGCAATCTCCTTTAGTACCTACAGGAACGTCGAACTTCATCTTTTCATAAACATCATAAGGTTGTACTTTCCGTAAGTCCCATGCTGAACCTGTACTTCTTAAGAGTGGACCTGTTAAACCCCAATCAAGAGCTTGCTCATGAGTAATAACACCAACCCCTACTAATCTTTGTTTCCAAATTCTGTTTCCACTTAACAATTCTTCTAGTTCATCAATTCTTGAGCTAAATTGTTCCGCAAATTTGTAAATATCTTCACATAAACCAAGAGGAATATCCTGAGCGACCCCACCTGGTCGTACGTACGCTGCATGCATCCGCGCACCAGAAACTCGTTCATAAAACTCCATTAATTTTTCTCGCTCTTCAAAACCCCAAAGAATTGGAGTGAGTGCACCAACATCCATAGCGTGACAACAGATCGCTAACAAATGGTTCAAAATACGAGTGATTTCTGAAAATAAAACTCTTATATACTGAGCTCTCAATGGAACATCACACTGCAAAATTTTCTCAACAGCTAAAGAATAAGCGTGTTCATTAACCATCATAGAAACGTAATCTAGTCGATCGAAATATGGTAATGCTTGCAAGTATGTCTTATTTTCGATAAGTTTTTCAGTACCTCTGTGTAATAAACCGATATGTGGATCAGCCCTTTCAACAACTTCCCCGTTTAGTTCTAAAACTAAACGTAATACTCCATGTGCCGCTGGATGTTGTGGGCCAAAATTAACAGTAAAATTCTTTAAATGTTTAGTTTCAACGATTTGATTTTCAAAACTCATAAATATCTTTTTTTAACATGGAGAGTATAGGAGTTGAACCTATTCTGCAAATTGCAGGCTTGAGTTTAGCAAACTCACCTCTTACCGTTCGAGCAACTCTCCTATCCTAGATACAATGCCCATATTCATCAATTACAATGAAAATGAAAATTGTAATTTCTAAAAATACCCACAAAGGTACAGCTATTAGCAATTGAGTAAAGATATCAGGCGGAGATAATAACGCACCAGCAATAAAACAGACTATTATAAATTCTTTTCTTTTTCTCACTAAATCATTAGCGTTAATAATATTCAAATAGATAAATAAAAAAATTGCAATCGGGGTTTGAAAAGCAATACTAACCCAGAAAAGACATTGCAACACTAACTCTAAGTAATCCGAAATTTTAGCCTCTAATGTTAGTTCAAATAAATGGGAAGACTCAAAATGACTAAAAAAGTTTATAACCCCAGGTAAAACTATAAAGTAAACAAAACAAACAGAAAAAAACATATTCACGATCAAAAGTTTTGAACACATTCTTAACAAATGTAGTTCTTTTTTGTATAAACCGGGTTTAAAAAACGACGAAACGCTATAAACAAAAAAGAAAAATGTCACTGCTAAACTGACATGCAAACTAATTGATAAACAACTTGAAAAAGCTTCTCCTAAGTTGGTAAAGATAAACTTTTTTTCATCAAATCTTACCACAAATGGAAATACATAAACGTACATCAATATGTCAGAATATAGATAAGAAGTTACAAAAGTGGCTAAAAAAGTCACCATAACATAAACTAGTCTAAGTTTTAGTTCGTACCAATGATTTAATATTACCAACATTATTTGCTTTCTATAGATACATAAATGCTAAGTTAGGGCAAAATGAGATTCGAACTCATGCTATTTTTAACAAATAGTTCAGTTTTCAAGACTGATGCCTTCGACCAACTCGGCCATTTACCCAAATTCAAAGTTTGCGAGAGTAGGATTTGAACCTACGATTTTCAAATTATGAGCCTGATGAGCTGAACCGAACTGCTCTATCTCGCAAGTTTACGGATAAGTGGACTTGAACCACTACTAATAATTAATCAAGCCCTAAACTTGACATGTCTACCAATTTCATCATATCCGCTTAAAACAATAAGAGGAGCAGGATTTGAACCTACGAAGATAATAATCAATAGGTTTACAGCCTATCGCTTTTGACCACTTAGCTATCCTCTTTCACCAATGTACGTATTTTTATGATATAACTATACCATAAAAACACATATTTTTTATTTATCCAAATAAGATAAGAAATGCCATCATAAGAGCAAATAAACCGATTGCCTCAGTAAGTGCAAAACCTAAAATTGTGAATCCAAATAATTGTTGTCGTAAAGATGGGTTTCGAGCAAAAGAATTAACTAAAGCAGCAAAAACGATACCAATACCAGCACCAACACCTGCGAGACCAATAGTAGCTAATCCAGCACCAATTTGCTTAGCACTTTGTAACATGATTTGATTGTTCATAAGATTTTTTATATATTTATTGTAAATAGGAGTAAGGTTAGTATACGATATAATTTTTATGAAATTACTTACGACTTATCTATAGAACCTTTGGATTATGTTATAATTCGCTTTTATAGGATAATAAGCACTTTTGTAATTTGGATCCCATAAAAAAACTATACTTAAAGTTTTGTAATCTATTTCTAAATAAGAAGGGAGAAATCTAGATGGAAAGTTTTTTTTAACACCATCTCGTATGCTCTCGATTTTCGTTTGATATCCTAATAAATTCTCATCAACCTCAATAATGTCTAATTGATTAAGGTTAGTACCAGGGTTTCGAACGACTTTTCCGTTAACCCGAACGCTACCATGATTAACTAGTTGTCTTGCATTATACATAGAAGACACGAAACAACTCCTAAATAATACAACATCTAATCTACTTTCTAGAAAACTTACAAACCTATCTAGAGTAGTTAAGGGTGAGTTTACAGACTTTTTTAATATCCGCTTAAACGATTTTTCTTGCAAATTACGATAAAAAAATCTAAAAGATTGCTTTACACTTAACAACTTTCCATAAAGTGATGGTTTTTTCTTTCTTTTTTTTTCAATTTTTACTGATCTTAAAGAATCACCTTTTGGCAGACCCCATATGTTATTATAATTTCTGTTTAATTTCTTACAAATACGAAATTTTGACTTTAAACGATTAGTCATTTTTACTATTTTTAATACTTATTACTTACTATTGGAGTTGAACCAATACTCTAAAAAAGAAAGAGATTTTAAGTCTCTCGTGTCTACC
>Ga0129349_1042269_pt1 | contig 8188 bp, 6 predicted proteins | sample CPBNA1_7_FD_105436 | JGI IMG/M metagenome (GOLD analysis project Ga0129349, IMG submission 105436) | Freshwater to marine salinity gradient microbial communities from Chesapeake Bay, USA - CPBay_Sum_27_0.8_RNA1 (Metagenome Metatranscriptome) | ecosystem: Environmental > Aquatic > Marine > Coastal ...
AATAAACAGGGGCAACTTGAACCAACCCATGGCCTTGGGTCGCATCGTATTCACCGTTACCAAGAAATTTAACCCCGTAAAGATGGAACTAAATCCAAGGATGAACGCGCCAAGTGTGGCGTAAATTACGGCGGTCGTTGTGGTAATACTGTAGGGTGTGTAGAAGGTCCAGCCCGTATCCAAACCGTTGGTTAGCATGGCCGTTAGCAAGAAAGCCGTTCCGAATACCCAAAGATAAAAACTACATAGATTCAATCTGGGAAACGCGACATCTTTCGCCCCCAACATCATGGGTAGAACAAAGTTACCCAATGCGCCGGGAATACTTGGAATGATGAAAGCGAATACCATGATCGCTCCGTGGAGCGTAAACATCTGGTTGTATTGGGCTTCTGTAAGGAAATTTTCGTCCCCTGTGAACAGCTCGCTACGTAAAATTAACGCAAAAATCCCTGCAAGGAATAAGGCTGCAGAAACACCGATCAAATACATGATCCCGATGCGTTTGTGGTCCAGTGTAAACAACCAGGATTTGATCCCCTTCGAGGAGGTCAAAAAGTTGTTTTCGTCGGCGTGACCGAAAAGTTTTTGTGCTTGAGCAGTTGCTGACATGTTGTCACCTTTTATCTATTAGAACTGGGGGCTTATCCCCACCGGTTCATATTCGTTACTACTTTTTTTGTTGTGGGTCGTTTGTGGCTTACTTAGCATCCGATTTCGACGTGTCGGTCTTCTCGGATGAATCGCCATCGGAGTTAGTTTCTTCTGCCGCTTTGGTATCAGCACCCGCTTCCGCTTCGGTGCCCGGCGTTAAACTCTTGATGTAGGCTCTGAGCCAAAATATCTGGTCGTCGTTCAGCTTGCCTTGGAAGGATGGCATTTGATTCGCATAACCAGCAACGATTTCCGACCCCGGGTTTAGTAAGGAGTTACGGAAGTAATTGTCGTCGACAAGTCGCTTCGTCCCATCCGCGAGCGTCTCTTCTTTGCCCCAGATGTTGGCCAAGCCGGGACCGGTTTTTGGAACATCGCTGGCATTGTGGCAACCGGAACATTTCATGTTGAACAGTCGCTTACCGTTGTTGATGGGCGTTTCGTCTTCCCACGGATAGTAGGTCGCCGCATCACGCTCTTCTGAGGTGTTGTGAACGGTCACATTGGTTTTCATCAAGCTATGACTGTCACCACAGTACTCCGTGCAATAGAGGCGATAGACGCCTTCTTTTGTCGGCTTTACCCACGTGTAAGTGTATCTGCCGGGGACGACGTCCTGCTTTTGCCGAAACGCGGGAACGAAAAAGCTGTGCAGTACGTCTCGTGATTCCATCACGAATTCAACCGGACGGTTACGAACCAAGTGCAATTCGGTGGTGGCATCTCCATTGGGATAGTGGAATTCCCAATTAAATTGCCGTGCGATCACTTGGATCTGCTCTGCATTGTCGGGAGTCACTCTCATGTTGAAAAAGCCGCGGGCCCCATCCACGAAAAACCAAATTAGGAGAAAGCCTGGTAACACAGACCATGCGATTTCCAGCGCGGTGTTGTGGGATGAACTCTTCTGGACCTTGTGACCGGGGCGATCCCGATACTTGATCACGAAGTAGATCATCGAACCGACGATTCCGATGAAGAAGACAAGCGATACCCAGAAAATGAGCATGAACAGTGGGTCAACATCTTTCGCAAACGTCGACGCTGCTTCAGGGAACCAGTAAGTTTGATCCTTAACCGGCGGGGCGGCAGGAACCAGGCTCTCTGACTCGGCTTGGGCCAATAGGTTAATGAAATTAAGCATAATTAATCTTTACCCGAAGGTTCATCTTGATAGTTGTTTTGTTCGGCGTCCGCTTCGACCTGCTTGGACCCGCCGCGTCTTACCCAGTAAGGCACGATGCCGATGAGCAAGCAAGCGACCGTTACCGTAGCCGCGAGACGCATCAAGCGGATGGCACTCATGGAATACTTGCCGGTCGTGGCGTCAAAAATGTAGCAGCCCGAGAAATACAGCACCTTGTCTTTCAAGCTGCCAATCTTCCCCTGCCCTGCTTCAATCAGTGCGGGTTTTAACTGACGGTCGAGACCACCATCCAGTCCGTCGAGGTAGCGAGAGATTCGTCCGTCGGCCGTGCAAAAAATAAAGGCCGCCGGGTGTGAGTAAAACCGCTCGGCGGGAATGTACTTGTATTTGAAACCGCAACTCTCGGCCAACGCATTGATGTTGGATTTCGATCCCCGCAGGAAATGCCAGCCATTAGTGGAGCTGATATCACCGTAAGCTGCGACATACTTCGCTTTGGTATCAGCCAATTGCTGCGACTGTTCTGTAGGATCGAGACTCACGGATACGATTTCGAAATCCCTACCGGGCACGAGGTCGATGTTTTGTAATTCGGTCGCCAAATTCTGCAGCTGGACGACGCAGATTTTGGGGCAGTTCGAGTAGTTGAACGAAAGCAGAACAGGACGGTTGTTGTCAAACAATTGTCCCAACTTGATAAACCGGTTTTCGTCATCCTCAAAGTCCAATGACAGTGGAAGCTTCTCGCCAAGGTTTTGAGTGACTCCAATGCCTTGAGCGACATCGGGTAACTCATCCATTGCCACTTGTGCTGAACCGGCAGTTGCAAATCCGAACCCAGCGAGCAGCGTGACTGCAGCGAGTGTCAGGTTTCGAATTGCAATTTGAGTAAACATGGTTTAGTGCTTTTCTTCGTCGTGCTCGTGATCACCGTCATCGTGTTGATGGTCATCGGCACTCTCGTCCTGATGGCTAGGGTCTTGGTTGTTGAATTCTTCCACCACAGTTTCAATCACAGTGTGGATGGGAGTGATGTTCATGGCGACCACTCCTTCTTCCACTTGCTGCCTTTGCTTGTCGATGAATTCTTTTTGAATTGTGTTCTCGACTTCAGTGGGACGCTCGGTCGTAACCAGCCCACCTTTCCACTGATAGTACACACCTTCAACGAACCAAATGGTCACGAAAGTCAGCACCATACTGACCACGCCCACCAATACAACAACCGGCACATTCACGTCGTCATAACTAGGGCGCTGACGTTCGTCCGTGCTTTCGTTGGACGGATCGTCGTGAGTATTTGAACGATTCTCTTGTTCTGAATTCGTTGTGGTCATGGTAGATCAATCGGAAACGAAACGGGTGAAATGATATTACGGGTTGTCGTAGTTGAGTGCTTCATGCAATCGGGGATCTTTCAGTGGAACCAGAGCACGATTTCCGGATACCAAACAGAAACTGGCCACAAAAAGTGCACCCATTCCTACGAATAAAAGCAAGTCGATGAAGCCGGGGTATTGGACGTATTCTGTTTTTGTGATGGGTTCACCACTGCTGAAATAGCCCTCGTAAACCGAAGCGTTCAGTTGTGGCATTACAATCCAGTAATGATCGACCCAGTGCATTGCCAACAGGAAGATTGCCGCGAACAACAGGTAGGTTTTATTTCGACGAACGGTCCTTGCCATCATGCCCAGGAACGGAATGAACAGGTGTCCGAATAGCAAGACCAGGCTGAACAAGATCCAACCGCCTTCGAACCGGAAACGATACCAGAACGTCTCTTCTGGGATGTTGGCATACCAAATCAACATAAATTGGCTGAAGGCGATGTAGCCCCAAAAGAAGATGAAAGCGAAGCATAGTTTCGCCAAATCATGGTAGTGTTCGATGGTAATTTCGTCGGTGATTCTTCCCGTCTTCTGAAGCAGCAAGCAGACCAACAAGATGGTGGCCAGGCTACTCAAAACACAGCCTGCGAAAATATAAACGGGGAACATGGTGCTGAACCACATCGGTGCCAAAGACATTTCCCAATCAAAAGCGGCAAAGGCTAGGCTTAAAACGAATCCCAACATCAGGGGGGCACAGTAGGCTTGAGATTTCAAGGAGATTTTCTTGTCTCCTGTCTCGTCCTGCTTTACCGACCAGGTGTAAAGTCGAAATGCGATAAACGTCCAAATCGTGAAGTAGACAACGGCCCGAATTCCGAACCATGTGGGATTCAAAAAGGTCGATTTAATATCGAAGATTCGTTGGTCACCCACCGCCCATTCCGGTGCGCCATCGGCCGGCTCTTTCACCCACGTATACAGTGAGGTGTCTCCGCCCAATACGGATAACAGGATCGGAATAAACAGGATGGCCATGGGGAAAATGGCACAGCCCATGATTTCTGCCACGCGTCTTACGGTCACGCTCCAGCCCGCTTTGGTCAGGTGTTGGATCATGACAAAGAAAATGCAGCCCAGCGTAATGCTCAAAAAGAACATGTAGCTGACCAGGTAAGAGTGCATAAACGCAGCTCTACCGGTGTCCTTGAATGCGCCGCCAAAGAAGAAGGCAGCCCCAATACAGGCCACCGCGACTACTAACAGCACGGGAAGCACGCGTGAGGTGCTTTCTCCACCAAGTGTAACGATGGGCGAAGTGATTTCAGCTTTTCTGATATGAGCCATGATTCTGAATCGTCAGGTCAGGATTAATTTTTGGTCGTTATCTTAGTTCTTGTCGTCGGAAGCATCGGCGGGTTTATCTGCCTCTGCGGTGACTGCGTCTTTGCGGGTTTTTTGCAGCGCTTTTACGTAAAGCACGATTGCCCAGCGGTCTTCCGGTTTGATGCGGGTTGCATAGGGACCCATCGTGGACCGACCATTCGTGATCGTGTCGTAAATACGTCCCACGGGCTGATCGATGACCGTCGGGTCATAGAGTGATTTTGCCTCGGTCCAAGATGCTTCTCCAGAAACACTGAGAGCGACGGCGCGGTTGTTGGCTAGGCCGTTTCCTTCGCCGGAATAGCCATGGCATACGGCACAATAAATGTCGTACTGGCGTTGGCCACGCAGCACCGTGTCTTTGTCGACTTTGACTTGGCTGGGGATTTTAGTGACCCAGTTAGGTTCGTCGACGGCGGCATCGGTGGTTGCAGGTTGTTCTTCTTGAGGTTCGTTTTCTTGGTTGGATGCCAAAACCGCAGGTGTCCCGTGCGACGAATGTAAATCTGAACCTTGTTGAATCCCCTTGAAGAATTCAACGTCGCCGCTTTGGTCGCTTCTGGAAACAGTCCCCGGCAGAGGTGCAAACTGTGCTCGAATATCCTTGAAGAAAAATTCGGTCTTGGTGTCATTATTCGCCAGAGGACCCTCGGTTTGGGTCTTGAACTTTACCTGCCAATCCATATCGGGCACTACATGTAGGCGAGTTCCGGTGTAAGTCATTCCGCGGGCTCGAAAAACGAGAGCGGGAGGAACTAACATTAGCACCAAAAGCAGCACGGCAACGGTTTTCAGGAAGGCCGGTAATTTCCAGTCGGTTTGATCGAGGAAAACATCTTCCACATCGGAAGCACCCCAATCCGAAAAGTTGTTCTTGAGTTGGTCCAGATTGAATTGATCATCGTCGGCATCGACCATCAAGAAGAACTTGTCGTTGGTGACTCGCTTGAATCGAGGTATTCGGTGCAATGGATTTGCCAGACGGGGCAGACCATTTAACACCAACATTCCCAGGAACGCGGCAAAGGCACTGGATAAAACAATGACCTCGAAAGTCACGGGAATATTAGCCGGCAAGCTAAACATCGGCTTGCCGCTGATGCGAAACTCATAACCGCTCCAGAAGGGCAGCAGTTGTTCGGTGGCATTGGTGTACCACTGCATCCCCAATCCGATGCACAGGCCTCCTGAGGCGACCGCCAAAACGATCCAGGGAAGAATCGTTCGGGGAATCCCAATGGCCTTCTCGATTCCGTGAACCGGGTAAGGAGTGTAGGCGTCCATCTTTTTGACGCCCGAATCCCTCAACGCTTCACAAGCGTGCATCAGCGTATGCGAGTCATCGAACTGGCCCAGCACACCAATTAGCTTTTGTTGTTCGATATTGTCGGCTTCGTTATTCATTGCAATTCATCAATTAAGTTTGAATACAGGTTGCCTGATGGCATCGAGCTTCGTGTATTAGTGATCGGGTTCGTCGGAGTAACCGCCAGCCAAAGCCATATGTTTTTGGAAGGCCAGCGTGCCCTTCACTTCGGAGATGGCGATTACTGGAAGGAAACGACAGAACAAAAGGAACAGGAACATAAACAGTCCAAAACTTCCCACGAACATTCCGATGTCGACCCAAGTCGGACGGAAATAAGACCAACTGGAGGGCAGGAAGCCGCGGTTCAATGTCATCACAATGACGAAACGTTCGAACCACATGCCGATATTAACGCCGATCCCCACGATCACACTCATGATCATCGAGGTGCGTATTTTCTTGAACCAAAATAGTTGCGGAATAAATACGTTGCAGGTGAACATCGCCAAATAGGCCCACCAGAAAGGACCAAAGGCACGGTTCTGGAACGCGAACAACTCAAACGGGTTCGAACTATACCAAGCGATGAAGAATTCAATCGTGTACGCCAGACCGACCATCATGCCGGTAACCATGATGATCTTGTTCATGTTTTCAATGTGGCGGACCGTAATCACGTGCTTCAGATTAAACAGTGCCCGCATCGGAACCAGCAAGGTGACCACCATCGCAAAACCGCTAAAGATGGCACCCGCCACAAAGTAAGGTGGGAAAATCGTCGTGTGCCAACCCGGGATGATCGAAACGGCAAAGTCAAAACTAACGATCGTATGCACCGACAAAACGAGCGGCGTGGCTAATGCAGCCAAGATCGTGTAGGCGACTTCGTAACGGTGCCAATGACGAGCCGATCCACTCCATCCGAGCGAAAACAGACCGTACATGAATTTTTTGATCTTGCTGGTGGATCGATCCCGGAAGGTCGCCAGATCCGGAACCATTCCCATGTACCAAAACAACAGCGAGACGGTGAAGTAAGTGGAAACCGCGAACACGTCCCAAAGCAATGGACTGCGGAAGTTCGGCCACATTGCCAGGTGCTCACTGGGGATGGGGAACAACCAATAAAAGACCCAAACCCGGCCGATGTGAATTCCGGGGAACATCCCGGCACATATCACAGCGAAAATCGTCATGGCTTCGGCTGCCCGGTTGATACTGGTTCGCCAGTGCTGGCGAAACAGAAAGAGAATCGCGGAAATCAGAGTTCCAGCGTGACCGATACCAACCCAGAAAACAAAGTTCACAATCGGCCAACCCCAGTACACGGGATTGTTATTACCCCAAACACCGACACCCTTGAATATCAGCAACAGGATCAGTGATCCAAGCATCGCGGTAAGGGCGGCAGACACACCCAGCAGGACCCACCAAATCTTTGGCGGCGAGGGTGATTCTGCCAAATCGGCTACCACTTCGGTCACACCGTCGTTATCCAAGCCGCCGGTGATCAGCGGGGCACGACGCGAAGGATCTTCAAAGGTATTGTTGGTCAGATTATCAACGGTGATTGCCATTGAGTTGTCTCGGTGATTTGAATGACTTGTGGAATGGTTGCGAGTGAATTTGGCTTGCCGTTAGTGAGCGGCTGCCGTGGTGGTTTCATCCAATGCAGGATGGGGGTTTACCACTCGAGCCAAATACTTGGTTCGCGGATAAATATTTAATTCCTCAAGCAAGGCGTAGGCTCGAGGGTTGTGATGCAATTTATGGACATCGCTTTTTTCGTTTTGAATGTCCCCGAAAACGATCGCATTGGTAGGACAGGCATCCTGGCATGCGGGACTGATTTCATTGGGACGAAGCTTGCGATTGCCTTCGGTCTTGGCCTTGATCTTGGCACTCTGAATTCGCTGCACGCAGTAGGTGCACTTTTCCATGACACCCCGACTGCGGATGGTGACTTGTGGATTCATCACCATGCCTTGTAGCTGCAGGTCGGCTTTCTTCAGCCGGTCCGCCCCAGGGATCTTGATGAATGTCTGGGCGTCGGTGTAGTTGAAGTAATTGAAACGACGGACTTTGAATGGACAGTTGTTGCCGCAGTACCGAGTTCCGATACAGCGGTTGTACACCATGTCATTCAAGCCTTCGTCCGAGTGTACGGTCGCAGCGACGGGGCAAACCGTCTCGCAAGGTGCCTTCTCGCATTGTTGGCATGTCAGGGGTTGGTGAGCGATTGCCGGATTGTGGCCATCGCGGTCGCCCTGTTCGGTGATGAAGTATCGATCGATTCGCATCCACTGCATCTCCCGACTCTTGCTGACCTGTTCTTTGCCAACGACCGGGATGTTGTTTTCC
>Ga0129349_1194826_pt1 | contig 7863 bp, 3 predicted proteins | sample CPBNA1_7_FD_105436 | JGI IMG/M metagenome (GOLD analysis project Ga0129349, IMG submission 105436) | Freshwater to marine salinity gradient microbial communities from Chesapeake Bay, USA - CPBay_Sum_27_0.8_RNA1 (Metagenome Metatranscriptome) | ecosystem: Environmental > Aquatic > Marine > Coastal ...
AAGCTCACCTTCAGTTCTTGAATGTTCTGCCAGATTGTGGAGAGTCGCAGCAGTGGCTGCGTCACATAGCCACTGATGATCCTGAACGCAATCAGTTGGCCGAGGGTGAGTTCGCCTTGTAGCACCATCGCGGCACCCACCCAAAGCACGAGCAGCTGAGACAGTTTCTGCAACACCTGGCTGGCTTGGGTGACCGCTGTTCCCGTGATTGTTTTTTCGTAGGTGCGGGCGATGTAACGGCTGTAGAGCTCCTGCCATTTCCAGCGGCTCACCATCTCCACGTTTTGAGCTTTCACAGTCTGAATGCCGGTGAGCACCTCCACCAGATGGCTCTGGGTTTTGGCATTTTCTTCAGCGGACTGGCGGAACTGACGACGGAACAACGGCGCTCCCAGCAGGGTGAGGCCCACTTGGATGGGGAGCACCGCTAGGGCTACCAGGGTGAGCACCCAGCTGTAGAGAGCCATTACGGCGATATAGATCACTGAAAACAGCGCGTCGAGAATGGTGGTTAAGGCTTGGCCGGTGAGGAAATTACGGATTTTCTCGAGCTCGGCAATCCGTGTTCCCAGTTCACCCACAGGCCTTCGATCGAAGTAACCCAACGGGAGCCGAAGCAGATGGTCAATGACTTCAGCGCCAAGACGTTGGTCAATGCGGTTCGTAGTCTCGGCAAATAAGAACGTTTTTAAACTGCCCAAGACCCCTTCCAGCAGAGTCACCACCACCAGGGCCACACCCAGCACTTGCAGCGTGTCGAGGCTGCGTTGACTGATCACCTTGTCGATAATCACCTGAATCAACAGCGGGTTGGCTAGGCCAAACAGCTGCACGACAAAGCTGGCTACAAATACCTGAACCAAAACGCCGCGGTATCGACTCAGTGCAGGAAGGAACCAACTGAACCCAAAGGTTTGATCGGGGGTGTTATGGGAGCGATCCACTAACAAAATTTCAACACCCTCTGGGCAGCGTTCTGAAATTTGTTCGGGGGAGACCGTGATTTCCCCTTCGCGAGGTGAGGCCAAGAGCAAGCCGTTGCTACTGCTGCCGATCACGAGCACAAACCCTTCGCCCCATTGCAGTAATGCGGGTGTTTTGAGGCGCGTGCATTCGCTTATGGGCACCTTGGCCGCCACCACGTGTAAGCCGAGTCCTGCGGCGAGTTGGCCGCAGGTTTGCATGTTGGGGGTTTGATTGCGGCGCGCCACGTCGCGCAACACCTTCTCAATCGCGTCACGGCGGAAGGGCAAGTCCAGCACCGCTGCCATCATCTGGAAACAAGCGAGGGTTTCTTGTAAGGGCCCTTCGCCTCGCACCAGCCGGAACCGGCCAGAACCAGGTCTGCCGGTTTGATGCAAACCACTGGCGGCGGGGCGGTCGGGAGCATCCTCCACAGAGAGAAATTCCTCCTGGGTGTGTTCCACGATCTCGGGAGTGAGCGCTGAGGTTGTGCCTTCTCCAGCGATGGCTTCCGTCAAAGCCTCTGGGATTGCGATCACGCGTAGCGCAAAGGGTGATGCCCCTGGAGGTAAGGGATCATTGGTGCTCTTGGCAATCCCCAGCTCCGTTGGTTTGGCGGCATCGAGGGCAAACACTTTGAAGCCTTTCTCCGCCGCTCCTTGGCGTGCCTCATCCGTTCTTTTGAGGAGTTTGGCTTGCTCAGCAAGCGGTCTCAGCCAGCGCAATAAGGATCCGTCGCTTTTGGCCGAGCGCTGTTGAATCGCTTCAATCTGTGCTGAAAGTTCCGCGGGCCACAGGGTTTGGTCGCACCACGTGCGAAAGCTTTCTTCGTCGCGATACAGATCGGCGATGCATTGGTCGGGGATGGCAAGTCCGGTGGCTTCGGTGGAGGTGCTCACGTCTTCGCAGGCCACGCCACGCAGCAACGACACCAAGCCCACCAAAGAACCAGGCCCCATTTTGGCGAGGGTCACCAGCTGACCTTTTTCCCGGCCCAGCAGACGTGCCTGTCCGTTCAGGAGCAACACCACGTTGGCGGGCATGGTGGTGCCATCAGCAATGGTCTGGCCGATGCGAAAGCGCAGCAACTTGGCGGCTTGATTGACTTTTGCCAGGCCCTCTTGGCTAAGGCTGCGAAAAGCTGGATGCTCTTGGAGTGCGGCGATGGGAGTCGTGGTCATAGGTGTTTGCAGCGGCTGTGACGCGCAGACTCCACATCAAATGAAGCATGCATTATTGATTGGTTTTGGTCTCAAAGCTCAAGCCTGGGGAAGCTTGTTCATCCGGCTATCGGTTTCTTCCCGAACCCAAACGTCAAACAGCTCTTTTGACATTTGCTTAGCCATGTCAGGACTGAAGGTGGCAGGGGTGTAGCTCTCGAGCCGGGTCACCAACCACCATTCGCCGATCCGAAAGGGCTCCATTAGCAGCCCGGGTGAGCTGGTGCGCAGGCGCTCGGCCAAGTGTGGATGGGCTTGTGTTAAAGGCACCGGACCCACAATTCCCTTGGTGGAGCGCTCATAGCCTTGGGCATGGGCCGCTGCTAGATCAGCGAAATTGGCTTCGCGATTGGCGATCCGTAAGTACAACTCTCTCGCCAAAGCCCCATCTTTCACCCTGAGCAAGCTATACACCACCTGGTCCAGCTGGGTTTTGCGGGTGAGGAAATGGGCTTCGGCTTTGGCATGAAAGTTGGATTCGCAATGTTTTTGAATCCGGTAAGGCCTGAGGATTTGTTGGTCGAGATCCTCATGGCCGAGGCCGAGCCTGCCCCGATAGGCATCGATGTCCTCAGGACTTTGCAGGCGATTGCGTTGGGCAAAGCTATCCCGCGCTTGCTTTTGTTCCTCTTCGCTCAGGCTGACCTGTTCCACGGCTTCATCCACCACCTGCCGTTCCACCAGGGTGCGCAGGATGTTGTGGCGCCTCAGCAAGGAGAGGACGTCGGCGTTGAGAGCTTCGATGGAGACGGTCATCGGGGCACTGTATCGATTGGCTTCTGGTTTTTTCACGGGCACACCCCTCGCTCTCAGTAATCTGGGCTGCAGACGATTTGGCGATTTCCATGCTCAAGCTCCTGCTGGGTGACCCCAACGCCCGCAAGCTGAAGCGTTATCAGCCGATCGTGTCTGACATCAATCTGCTCGAAGAGGAGATTGCGCCACTGAGCGACGACGACCTGCGCCGCCGTACGGCCGAGTTTCGCCAGCGCTTGGAAGCGGCCGGGTCTCTCGATAAACAAAGGCCCTTATTAGACGACTTGTTGCCCGAGGCCTTCGCCGTGGTGCGGGAAGCAGGCAAGCGGGTGCTGGGCATGCGCCATTTCGATGTGCAGATGATCGGTGGCATGGTGCTGCATGAGGGTCAGATCGCCGAGATGAAAACCGGTGAGGGCAAAACGCTCGTTGCCACCCTCCCCAGCTATCTCAATGCGCTCACCGGCCGCGGTGTGCATGTGGTCACGGTGAATGACTACTTGGCCCGCCGCGATGCGGAATGGATGGGGCAAGTGCATCGATTCCTGGGGCTTTCGGTGGGCTTGATCCAGCAAGACATGACGCCCGCTGAGCGCCGGATTAATTACGGCTGTGACATCACCTATGCCACCAATTCAGAGCTTGGCTTTGACTATCTGCGCGACAACATGGCCGCAGACATCAATGAGGTGGTGCAGCGCGAATTTCAGTATTGCGTGATCGACGAAGTCGACTCCATCCTGATTGATGAAGCCCGTACGCCTTTGATTATTTCGGGCCAAGTGGAACGGCCTCAAGAGAAATACCAGAAGGCTGCAGAGGTGGCGAACGCCCTGGAAAGGGCCGCCGAAATGGGAAAAGACGGTATCGACCCCGAAGGTGATTACGAGGTGGATGAAAAGCAGCGCAGTTCCACACTCACCGATGAGGGATTTGCCAAAGCTGAGGCCCTCATTGGCGTGGCTGATCTCTACAACCCTCAGGATCCATGGGCTCACTACATCACCAATGCCCTGAAGGCCAAGGAGCTGTTTGTTCGTGATGTGAATTACATCGTCCGCGATGGTGAGGCGGTGATCGTGGATGAGTTCACGGGCCGGGTGATGCCGGGCCGGCGTTGGAGTGATGGACAGCACCAGGCGATTGAGGCCAAGGAAGGCCTAGAGATTCAGCCAGAAACGCAAACGTTGGCGTCGATCACTTACCAGAATTTCTTTCTGCTCTATCCCCGTTTGGCCGGGATGACCGGTACGGCCAAAACAGAGGAAACGGAATTTGAAAAAACCTATTCCTTGCAGACCGCCATCGTGCCGACGAATCGGGTGCGTGCCCGTCAGGATTGGGTGGATCAGGTCTACAAAACCGAAACGGCGAAATGGCGTGCCGTCGCTAAAGAAACCGCTGAGGTGCATAAGCAAGGACGCCCCGTGTTGGTGGGCACCACCAGTGTTGAGAAAAGTGAGTTGCTGAGTGCCTTGCTTGCGGAGGAAAACATCCCCCACAACCTGCTGAATGCCAAGCCGGAAAATGTGGAGCGGGAGGCGGAAATCGTGGCCCAGGCTGGTAGGGCTGGCTCAGTGACCATTGCCACGAACATGGCGGGCCGCGGCACCGACATCATTCTTGGCGGTAACAGCGATTACATGGCGCGTCTCAAGCTGCGTGAAGTGCTGCTTCCCCGGCTGGTACGGCCGGAAGATGGCCACCGGCCTCCGGTGCCGCTGCAGCGCAGTGCTGATGGCGGTGGTGGTTTCTCCGAATCGGCTCCAGCGAGTGGTCCCCACGGCAATGCCCCGAGTGAAGCCAAGGCGATTGGCAACCTCTATCCCTGCCAGCTCACGGAGGAAACGGATCAGGCGCTGGTGGAGCTGGCTAAGCAGTTGGTGAAGGCATGGGGTGATCGCGCGCTGAGTGTGATCGAACTGGAAGATCGCATTGCCACGGCAGCGGAGAAAGCCCCCACGGAGGATCCCGAGATTGCTCAGTTGCGTGCCGCCATCGCCCAGGTGAAAGGCGAATACGACGCCGTGGTGAAACAGGAGGAGATGGGCGTGCGTGAGGCTGGAGGCCTGCACGTGATCGGCACGGAGCGTCACGAATCACGCCGGGTTGATAACCAGCTTCGCGGCCGTGCGGGCCGCCAGGGTGACCCTGGAAGCACCAGGTTCTTCCTTTCGTTGGGTGACAACCTCCTGCGCATCTTTGGAGGTGAGCGTGTAGCTGGCTTGATGAATGCCTTCCGGGTGGAAGAAGACATGCCGATTGAATCGGGCATGCTTACGCGCTCACTTGAGGGGGCGCAAAAGAAGGTTGAGACGTACTACTACGACATCCGTAAGCAGGTGTTTGAGTATGACGAGGTGATGAACAATCAACGCAAAGCGGTGTACACCGAACGGCGTCGCGTGCTTGATGGCCGTGAACTGAAAAAGCAGGTGATTGGTTACGGAGAGCGCACCATGAATGAGATCGTTGAGGCCTATGTGAATCCAGACCTCCCGCCCGAGGAATGGGATGTCTCCCAGCTTGTGAGCAAGGTGAAGGAGTTTGTTTATTTGCTCGAAGATCTGCAGCCCGATCAACTCCAGGGCCTCTCAATGGAGGATCTCAAGGCCTTCCTTCAGGAGCAATTACGCAACGCCTACGATCTCAAAGAAGGGCAAATCGAGGAGTTGCGCCCAGGGCTGATGAGAGAGGCGGAGCGTTTCTTTATCTTGCAGCAGATTGATACGCTCTGGCGTGAACATCTGCAAGCCATGGATGCCTTGCGTGAATCGGTCGGATTGCGGGGTTATGGACAGAAAGATCCGTTGATTGAATATAAAAATGAGGGCTACGACATGTTCCTGGAAATGATGACAAATATGCGCCGTAATGTGATCTATTCGATGTTTATGTTCCAGCCGGCACCTCCGGCAACGGCTCAGTCAACATCTGCTTGAGGGTTAAAGCCCGGTCTCGTCGACAATCAATATGTTTTTGACAATGCCCTGGTCTGCGCCAGATGCGTAAAGTAAAATTTCTAAGTTGTTCGTGTAGTGATCTAATTCGAAGCTCCAGCTACCATCTTTATTTGATTTGGTTTGAATGTTGTGAGAGATGTCGTGTTTGAGCTGAATTGTGATGCCTTTTGCTTCCAGTAGCTCTAATCGAATGCGGTAGTTCCCTTGGTGAAGGCTGCAATAAGGGCCATGGGCAATAAGATGAATTTTGGAATCTTCCGGAGCCGTGTAGCGAATTTCAGATGGTCCCGCTGGAATTGATTGGTGGTGGATGGAAGAGATGGATGTCGTTATCATCGCTGCGATCGGGATCTCGAGTCGGTTGGCTGCGAACTCAGGAAAAGCATTGGTGGTAGATAGTGGTTGAAGTTTCTTTGCTATCAGTGCTTTGTTGAGAAGTAGCAGATAGCCAGGGAAATTGATAATGTTTTCTGTGGAGACTCTTGTGAGGCGTCCTCTCGAGATGACTTGAAATAAGCCATAGCCTTGCTCGGTAGCTGTGTCCAGCATTTCTCTTAATGGCTTGGGTACAAGGCCATCCAAACATTCAAAAATGATGCCAAAAGTCTCGTTGTCATTCGCCATAAAGGTTATCGTTTGCTTCATCCCTTCGAGGACCTGGCCTTCATGATGTTCAACATCAATCTTCGCGAAGGATGGTTTATTAATCTTTTTTTGTTGTAGGAATGAGTCAACCGTTGTGGAATTCACCTGTACTTCCTTTCTTGTCTGGAGCTCGCTTCCTTGTTGCTCGCTTTGGCTGGACTGAGGCGTGACGCTGGCGCCTCCGGTGTGGTGAGGGTTCACCCAAAGACTTAAAGGGGAGGATGTATTTGATGCGGCGCTTTGAATCGCTTGGCAATGGCTTAAGCCGTTGTTGAAAAAATTCGTAGCACAGAGTTCATGCATTTCAGGGTTGGGCTCAAAAGCGAAGATCTGGGTGGGGATCCTCCGTGTGAGATGACCAAGTCGTGCCGCAAAAATTCCGCAATTGGCACCAATATCTAGAAATGTTCGTTCCCAATCCCATAGATATTGGGTGATTTGATAATTCTCTTCTTCGTAGGCTGAATCTCTAATCAGGTTGGCGGGAAAGCCGCAATCAGGAACATTGACGATGAAGAATAGGTTGTCAAGATTCCAGCTCGCGGTGCGATTAGCACCGAAATAAGAGGCCTGTCGATGGTTATTGCGTATGGCAAGGGTCTCGAGGTGTTGAAGACGGTTTTGGAAGCATTTCAGTTGATCGTCTGCTTCGCTCAGTAGATGAGTTGTCTTGTCTAATTTCTGCTCAAAAGCTTTCCATTGATGCGTTGTTGATTCCAGTTGGTTTGCGACGGTCTTGAGCTGAGCCCCCACCGCTTCAATGTCTTTGGCGCTGGCAGGGAGTAATGCTTTGATCAGTCTTTTGATTCTATGCTTCCAGTATTGATGCATAATTCAAAAATGTACAATAGTCTTGGTTGGAACAATAATGGTAATCTTAAAAACAATTGTGTTTAATCTCCTAAAAACTCAAGGATTTCTCGATCCTTGAGGTTTTGGGATTGGCCTGCACTCCCTTCACGAATTGGACTCCCTGCCGATACGGCGTTAAGGCAGCTCTGCAATTCGCCAACCTGATTTTCCAGCTGATCAATTCGCTCCATCAGGTTGCGGATCACATTCGCTTCTGCATCCGGTAAGGCTGAGTGAGCGAGAGGGTTAATGCGGACACCGCTCTGGTGAATCACTCGTCCAGGGATGCCCACCACGGTGCAGTTCTGTTCCACACTGCGCACCACCACGGAGCCTGCTCCGATTCTTGTGTTAGCTCCCACCTCAATGGCCCCCAGCACCTTGGCGCCGGCTCCTACCACAACGTTGTTGGCGAGTGTGGGGTGACGCTTTCCGCTGTCTTTGCCCGTACCGCCGAGGGTTAC
>Ga0129349_1082719_pt1 | contig 7797 bp, 4 predicted proteins | sample CPBNA1_7_FD_105436 | JGI IMG/M metagenome (GOLD analysis project Ga0129349, IMG submission 105436) | Freshwater to marine salinity gradient microbial communities from Chesapeake Bay, USA - CPBay_Sum_27_0.8_RNA1 (Metagenome Metatranscriptome) | ecosystem: Environmental > Aquatic > Marine > Coastal ...
CTGGCTACGTTGGCGAAGGTCCTGAAGAGTTCGGTCTTTCCATGCCCGATCCCACGGCCGGGATAACGGCGGCGCTGGCCGTCGTTGAAGCACTTAATCGTCGAGACGAAACCGGCGCGGGTGATCATCTTGACATCTCGCTCTGGGAAGCGACGGGTGTGATGGCTGCTGAGGCCTGGATGCACTATGTGATGAATGGCGAGAACCCGGAGCGCATTGGCAATCGCGATCCGCACATGGCTCCACATGGTGTCTTCGCTTGTCTAGGTGATGATGCGTGGGTAGCCATTGCCTGCTCGGATGATGAGGCTTGGCAACGAATGGCTGCGCTGATTGATTCCGATCTTGCCTGCGATCCGCGCTTCGAGACACTCGCAGATCGCAAAGCTAACGAAGATGTACTCGAGGCGCGCATCACGGAATGGACCAGCGGGAGGGACCGATGGGAGCTGACGCACGCATTGCAAGCCGTCAGCGTTGCGGCTTTCCCGACGCTTACGTGCAGGGATATCGTCCATGACGAACACCTAAACGCGCGCGGCTTCATCGAACGATTGCCTCACCCTGAAGTCGGTCCCCTTGCACACACTGGTATTCCGTGGCGAATGCGACAGCGCTCAAATGGCGTCACCAAGCCCGCACCCTGTCTAGGCGAGGATACGGTGATGGTGCTTCATGAATTATTGGGTTTCGACGCTACTGACCTGCCCCCTCATGTATTGGAGTGAGCTGGTTGATACCGAAAGAAACCATAGAAATGAATATATTTGCCATTTTATAGAAAAAACTTGGTTGTAAATCTATATATACGCAAATATAGTATCACTAAAATACGAATCAACAAGTGGCGGGATTTCTACCCATCTCCCGCGAAACCTCGAGGGGCGTCAATTATGAGCAACAACGAGGAGAGCAATAACCGTCAGCGCTACCTTGAAGCTGGAGAAAAACGCGCCCTTGCGCTCCAAAATCGGGGGCCGTTGCGCTTCGAAAGTTCGGGTCAGATTGCGCGAGATATTCGAGAGGCTTACGAACAATATGGCTTTTACATCTTCGAGGGGGTGGTCAACGAGCAGGAGATCAGTGAAGTCGAAACGCAACTCAATGAAGTCATTGAGCGTGCGCCGGCCTCGAAGAATGGGGGGCTCGACATATTCGGGCGCCCAGCGCTTGGGGTGGACCACAAGCGACCGCTCTATATTTGGGCGCGACCCCTGTCCGATCCACTTGGTGGAACTTCCATCCTCGGGGGGCGCCACGCGGTCCGCATGGAAGAACCAACGCCTCGGTCTGGTGCGCCCAAGGTTACCGTCTGTGTCCTTCAATACACCTTCGGAGTCATGGACTCTGCGCTTCGACTCTCAGCTCATCCGGGGATGCTTCGGGTCGCGGAGACCTTTGCGGGACCGGACTTCGTGCCTTACAACGATAACTTCCATGTGAAGGAGCCAGGGCTGGGGTCCTCAGTCGCGTGGCATCAGGACGGGATTACGCATTGGGAGCACCCGAACTGGTATCCGGGCATACATGGATTCAACCTCATGGTGCAGCTTTACCGGACGACGCCGGTGAATGCTCTCTGGGCCCTGCCGGGGACCCATCGTTCTGGCCGCGTCGACCTGGCTTCGCTCGCGGCTCAGAACGGCGGTTCGGATCGATTGCCGGACGCGGTACCCGTTCTGTGCGAACGCGGGGACGCGGTTATCTGCAACCGGCAGCTTGTGCACGGCTCGTTCGCCAACGATTCGCCAGACAGGCGCGTCACTTTTATCTGGGGATTTTTTCCTCGCGACGCTGTCCTCGGTGTGGAGAACGACGAAGGCATCGATTACCAGCACGACTTATACGACGAAGTTCGAATCGAGGAGCGTATGCGCATCGTTCAGATTGCCATTGATGCGCGCCACCGTCGTTGGCCGGAGGAAGCTCCCTATCGATATGCGCCGTTCCTTGGGCGGGAAGAAGAGGCCCGTTGGAGCCCCGAGCTAAGCCGAACCTTGTTCCGTGATTATGGTGAAGGGCGAATCATCTTGTGAACGAGCAGTTGTATCGCAGGAGGTATCGATGAAAGAGAGTAAGCGTAAGCGGCAAGAACTGCGCCGCGAGTCCATGCAAGCCTACTTGGACGGCAAACCTATCGGAGACAGTAGTCTGCTCAAGTTTGCAGCGATGGGTGAACCCCGGCCAGTGGGGATAGATGAGTGTGTGAGCCACCTGCGTGGATACGCCCCGATTTATGAGCGAGAAACGCTCAGCGCTCTGCCTGAAGGCACTTTTGGTCGCGCGTATGCGAACTTTCTTGATGAAAACGGCATTCAGCACATTACATACAGTCCAGAGATGCTGGAACGTTTTCGCGATGATCCTTATGTGATGCGAGTTGGCATGACACACGACATCCACCATCTGCTCGTTGGTGGCGATGCGGGAATTGCTGGCGAAACCGCAGTTGCCGCGTTTCAGGCTGCACAGGGTACGTTGGGTACAACCGGGCGCGCAATTTGGACCGTGTTGAGGCTTGCGCTGGGATACACAAAGCAGCGGCCGGGCAGATCATTCCGTGTGTGGAGCAATGTTTGGAATGGTTGGCGCCTGGGTCGTAAAACTCCGTTGCTGATTAGCCATCGATTGGAGGACATGTTTGAGCTACCGCTCGAAGAAGTGCGGCTGCGCGTGGGTTTGCCGAGAGATCCCCGGACGGTTGGTATTCGCTACACCGATGAGATTGACGGCAAGCCTGTTCCAATAGCGGTTGACGCCGCAATGGCTCGACCTGGCGGAGAAAAAACGAATGAAAGTGGAGCACGACAATGAGTGGATCTCTTTTCGACCCGGAGAAGCTTGGCTTCGACCCCGACGCGCTGCGTCGCAGGTACCGCGAGGAGCGCGACAAGCGCCTTCGTCCCGATGCAAATGAGCAGTACGTCGAAGTCGCTGGCGAATTCTCGGATTTTGTTGATGACCCGTACGTCGATGAGCCCGACGAGCGTGCGCCACTGACCGACGACAGCGACGTCATTGTGATCGGTGGAGGCTTTGGTGGATTGCTCATGGCGGCCCGACTCCGAATGGCTGGCGTTGAAGACATCCGCATCGTCGAGAAAGCTGGTGATCTCGGGGGCACCTGGTACTGGAATCGCTACCCGGGGGCGGCATGCGATGTTGAATCGTATATCTACCTTCCGCTCCTCGAGGAAGTTGGGACGATCCCAAAGGAAAAGTACTCGCGTGCCGAGGAAATCTTCGACCACGCCCGCAATCTAGGGAAGCACTTTGACCTCTATCGGAACGCTGTCTTCCAGACCACAGTAACGGAGGTCGTCTGGGACGAAGACGCAGCTCGCTGGGTTGTGCATACGAATCGTAACGACTGCATGCGTACCCGTTTCCTCTACATGGCAAACGGTCCTCTCCACCGGCCAAAACTTCCTGGGATACCCGGTATCGATACGTTTCGCGGGCATACCTTCCATACAAGCAGGTGGGATTACAGCTACACCGGCGGAGATGCCCGCGGGAATCTCACGGGACTCGGCGACAAGTCGGTTGGCATCGTTGGTACAGGCGCTACCGCAGTGCAGGTGGTTCCCCATGTTGGCGCATCGGCTAAGCAAACGTACGTGTTCCAGCGGACGCCTTCATCGATCTTCGAACGCCACAATCGACCCACGGACCCGGAGTGGGTGAGGGCCCTGGAGCCTGGTTGGCAGCAAGCTCGAATGGACAACTTCAACTTGCTGGTGTCTGGTCAGTCTGCTGAGGAAGATCTCGTAGCGGATCATTGGACGGATACGCTCCGAATGGCGGCTCAGGTGATTGAGGAGACCGGCGTTGATTCATCCGCGCTCTCTCCAGATCAGCTCAGCGAGCTCTTCGAACTCGGTGATATGATGAAAATGCAAGGTGTCCGGGACCGGGTAGGGAAGCTGGTCTCGGACCCGAAAACGGCTGAGGCGCTTAAACCCTACTATCGTCTATGGTGTAAGCGCCCATGTTTCGATGCGGATTATCTCGACACGTTTAATCGGCCGAATGTTGAACTCGTCGACACGCACGGAAAAGGGGTCGATCGCATTACTGATAATGCAGTCATTGTGGATGGAGTGGAATATCCCGTCGATTGCCTGATCTTTGCCACCGGTTTCGAAGTGGGAACGGACTACACGCGACGTTCGCAGTACGACGCGGTGGGGAGGAATGGGCTTAGGTTATCCGAGAAATGGGCCGAGGGCTTTCTTACTTTTCAAGGGTTTCATACCCATGGTTTTCCGAATCTTTTCACGATTCACAGTGCGCAGGGCGGCTTTACGCCAAACTATCCCCACTTTCTTGATCAGCAAGCACGCCATCTCGCGCACATAGTCTCGCACTGTCTTCTAAACGGCATCGACACCATCGAAGCGACGCAGCAGGCAGAGGACGCGTGGGTCGAAGAGTGTCTCGAAAAAGCGCAGCCTGCGCTGGACTTCAGTCGCGACTGCACGCCCGGTTACTACAACAATGAAGGTAATGTCGGAACACGCAAGGCGTTGTTAAGTAGCGCCTACGGCGGGGGTGCGATTGCTTACTGGAAGATCCTCGAGGCGTGGCGGGAATCGGGAGAGTTTACCGGTCTCACCATGACGCAACATGCGGAACGTCCAGAAGCGGAGACGGACTCCGAGGAGGGATCGTGCGGGGGTGAGCATATAGATCAGTGAGGAGTGGCCGAACCATGTTTCGAGAATTTCGGAATTCGAATATCGCCTATCTGTTGCTGTATGGTGTTCTTAATAGCGATATTTGATCCATTAAAGCTTGACAAACGTAAAATATATGTATTCTAATTACGAATACTAAAAAGTCTCAGAGGGGAGTCGAATGTACAATCACCTTAGCCGCGCAAAACACGCAGCGATCTGGGTTGTCGCCTTGTGCATGGGAACAATCATGCCGGGCGCTTTTGCGCAGATTGCAAGCTCGTCTGACGACGTCATTGAAGAAGTCGTCGTCTATGGGCAGAAACGAGAGCAGACCCTGATGGAGGTGCCGCAAACCATTCAGGTCATCTCGGGCGAAATGTTGGAGCAACGCGGCGTTCAGGATTTCTCCGATACGTTGAAGTTGATCCCAGGCGCATCGTCACACTTCTCGGGAGGCGCAATTTCTCAAGGCTTTAATTTTCGCGGTACTGGCGCCAAATCCCGGGTCGGAGACTCGGCCACTGGGTTTTATTTCGACGATGTTCCCTACTACGTCCCTGGTTCGCCGTATGGGCCTAGTTTGGGTTTGTTTGATCTTGAGTCTCTAGAGGTGTTTCGCAGTCCCCAAGGCACGCTCTATGGTCAGGGTTCTTTGGGTGGAGTCATGATCATCAACACCGCAAAGCCGGATTTCGAGCAATTGTCGGGCCGCATTCAGGTGTCCGGCTCGGAGATGAAGGAGGGTGACAGCGGTCACAAGGTGGACGGCACAATCAGCTTTCCGTTGATCAAAGACCAACTTGCATTGCGAATCACGGCGGGTGAAGTAGAACGTCCCGGGTTGGCTGAGAGTTCGGAGTTTCCAGGTGAGAAAGATCTCGATAGCAGCGAGGACTGGTACGTGCGCGCCAAGCTCTTGTGGGAGCCGACGGAGGCTCTGTCAGTGCAGGTGATGGGGTGGCGGACCGAGCAGGAACAACTTTTTACCCCGTCCGACTATGCGTCGAACGACCCACCAACGGTGCTTCCTGGAACCGGAGGCGTCAAGCCCGCCGCGGACTTTGAAACCACGTTGAGCTCCCTGGTCGTTGACTGGGTAACGGACTATGGCATATTCACCAGTAGTACATCTATTGTCGACATTGAATTTGCGCAGAGCAGGGGCGTCGTATTCCCAAGCGTTATTCCAGGGTTCGGAACTTTCATATTTGAACTTACCTCGGACTTGGTCGGGGAAGCTGAGAGTTTCAATCAGGAATTCCGATTTGCTTCACGCGATAACGGTGGGCCTTGGAGTTGGATTGTCGGTGCAAGTTACACCGATGCCAGCAACGAAAGCGATTCGATTACAAATATCACAAGTCCCGCATTTGCGGCCGGTACCACCATAACCCCTGCCGAGTTAGAGACCGAACAGTGGTCCGTGTTCGGTGAGGTATCGCGCTCGTTCATGGACGACACATGGAATGTGCTGTTCGGTCTCCGATACTTCGAAGACGACCGCTCGAACCTCACAGGCGATGAAACCTTCGATGCGGTAAGCCCGCGCTTCAACGTGAGTTATGCACCGTCGGATGACGCGTTGCTGTATTTAAATATTGCGAAGGGTTTTCAGAGCGGAAAGTTCACCGATGCGGGTGACATAGCACTGCTGGAGTCCCTTGGGCTGACGGCATCACCTGTGCTTGACGAAGTTACCTTGTGGACCTATGAGGTGGGCGCGCGACTCGATTTTTTCGGAGGTCGTCTCCATTTGGAACCCACCGTCTATTACAGCGAGTTTGAGGACTTTCAATCGGAACTCTTCATCGGAGCGGCTGCGCTCGACTTCAATATGGACACAGAGGCCAAAGGCATCGAATTGGTGATGACCGCTATCTTGGCGGAGGGCTTGACGTTGAACTACAGCGCCGACGTGAATGATTCCGAGCCGGTCGATCTCAGCCCAATCACTAACACTCTGCCCAGCGGTCTGGAGGAAGGTAAGCAGCTGCCCTATGTCCCAGGTTGGAGCCATACGGTCTACCTCGACTACGAAAAGTCTTTTTCGTCTATCCGCGTATATGGGCAGATTGGTTGGACGGGACAAGATGCGCAAATCGACATCTTTTCGGGTCTACCGGCTGATGAGCTGGATACCTGGAGTGCTCGTGTTGGCGTGGCCGGCGAACGATGGAATCTAACATTGTGGGGCGAGAACTTAACAGACCAGAAGGGGCCTGTGGTCACCGCTGTCGTGCCCAATCGATTTGATCGCCGTCAGATTGGCGTCACGCTCGGCTTTAATTTCTGACTACCAGAGCCTCAGAACTAAGCTTTTCCAGCAGTCGCGATGTTGATGCGTAGCATCTTGGGAATTCTGGTTGCGCTTCTCCCGGCTCTAGCGGTCTCGACGACAGAGCCGGACCGCGCTTGTCGTGATTTGTACCGACTGACGGATCTCTCGCACGCAGTCGAACCTGGCAACTTGGTAGAGGCAACTGCTGCAACACCTGCTCATTGCCGTGTTCGGGGTGTGATCAATCGAGCCATCCGGTTCGAGGTGACCATGCCCGCAGACGCATGGAACGGCCGGATGATGTTCTCAACGGTAGGTGGCGGGGCAGGGGTACTTGGAGATACATCGAGCCTGCTGCCGCAGGGATTTGCGATGGCAACCACCGATACGGGCCATAAGCAGGATGCTGCCGATTTCACCGCATACATGAGACACCCCGAGACGCTGATCGACTGGGCCTATCGGGGCGTTCACCTGGCGACGCAATTCGCAAAGAATGTAATCGCACAATACTACGGTCGCGAAGTCGAATACGCTTATTTTCAGGGTTGCTCGGGAGCCGGGCGCCTGGCGCTCATGGAAGCCACTCGTTTTCCCGAAGATTATGATGGCATTATTGCCGGTGCACCCATGTTCAGCGTGCAGGAAAACGTGCCACGGATTTTGGGTCACGCGAGGATGCAGCGTGCAAATCCGTTGACGCAGGAATCGCTGGATCTTCTGGACGATGCGTCGAGACGCGCATGCGATTCACTGGATGGTGTTACGGATGGAGTGATCGACGACCCAAGAAGATGCACACAAGAACTTCTCGACCTCGATGCGCTTGCATGTAAG